>Ga0116147_1001510_pt1 | contig 25432 bp, 26 predicted proteins | sample AD_JPNHG3_MetaG_FD_89749 | JGI IMG/M metagenome (GOLD analysis project Ga0116147, IMG submission 89749) | Active sludge microbial communities of municipal wastewater-treating anaerobic digesters from Japan - AD_JPNHG3_MetaG | ecosystem: Engineered > Bioreactor > Anaerobic > Digestate | place...
ACCCCGGGCCGACCGCCAGTCCTGGGTATCCACGTTCCACAAGACAATGGTGTGTCCAGTCGATTCTGCGGCATGCACAAATGACGTGCTGAGGGCGCCGCCCACTGGCCTTACGAACCGAGTCGGGTTTCCGGTCAGCTCCTCCACTAGACGCGAAGTATTATTGATTTCGGACAGTATGTCGCATTCGAGGGCCGATTCGGTGAGGGTGTGTGAGTATGTATGGTTACCTATTTCGTGGCCTTCGGCATGGATCCGCTTGAGAGTGCCCGGGTACGCGGCGACCTGCGCTCCCACCACGAAAAACACAGCGTGCACACCCTCGTTGCGCAGCACATCCAGGATCTGCGGGGTATACACGGGGTGAGGACCATCATCGAAGGACAGGATGATCAGTTTCTTCGCGACTGCGTACTGGAATCTCGCAACGACCATTGCGGTCGGTTCATGCGATTTTGCGGATTCAAAGACTTTGCCGGTAATCAGGCCTCGCTTGACTGTGACCTTTCCAGGCGCTCCCGGCGACTGGACCTTCACAAACGCGCCCGACCCGCGAGTCTCAAGAGGTTGTGCGGTCTCGGTAGTGTCTACCACAATGCTTTCGATGATCGGCGTGCCCGGTATCGCTTTGATGCGGTCACCAGGCGCGACCCGGTCGGCAATGTCGCATCGCGCTCCATTCAGCGTAAGCTGGGCCGGATTCCCTCCACCGACCTCGAGAACCGCCCCGTCGGTGTCGATCAGATCGCCGGCCGTCAGCTCGACTCCTGCCGCGGCTAGTGCCTGCGCGACCCGGGCGCCGAACGGCAAATACACTTCCCGGTCATTCACAAACACCGCAATCTGCACAAATGCGAGAGCTCCGAGCGACACCGCATTTGCAATGACAGCAACGAGGAGTACGAATACGCATCCCCGTGAAATCCCGGCAGAAACCGGAATGCAGGCGCGATGCAATATGCGATACACTCGAATCCGTTCCCCTCACTCTGCCGTATGCGCACACGCCTCCGCGGTGGTTATCAGCGCTTGTCTGCCCACGGTAATCACATGCTCAGCCCGGACCAGCAGAGCAGTATCTGCGCCGCCCTGTATCTGATAGGCAACTACCTTGCCAGCATCCAGATCGATCATGAGATCTGCCACAGTCCCGAGCAGACGTCCGGTACGCGTTATTACCCTAACTCCACGTATCTCGATGTCAGGGCGTCCTATGTCCAGGATCTCAGGGATCGCCCCGAAATCTGCCAACGACGACGCGTTCTCAATTATGACGGCGTCATCTCCAATGCCCTGTACCAGCGCGTACGGCACCGCCTTGGGCGGAGTGAATCTGCTAGCTACGTTCACTATCAGCGCAGCAACATCAGCTGATGCAGTATCGATGATTACTCCGGCGGTCTCGCCAACGATTTCGCCCTCGTCGACTGTTATCACTGGCCGCCCCATAAGCTCATATGCCCGAACCATCAGAATATTCCCCCTCCAATGAAGAGTAGAGCCGTGCCAGCCTTGCTTGCGCCTGTGCCCGAACTGCAGACTGTCCAATGTCGCCTCCCGGGCCAGACGCCCGCATGCTCAAGACGGCATGCCTCGCGTGCAACCGCCGCTGATAGTCGACTAAGTCTCGTCGAAGATCCGAGTCACGAACCAGGGCCGGATGGATCAACAACTTCATGAGCACCGCGAGCGCCATGTCTACTTCGCCAAGATCGGCCCCTTCTCGCTCAGCCCTGACCAGCAACTCGCATTCCGCGGGGCTAATCTCCGACAACCTGCCCAAGTCGAGCAACGCCCGCGCATTCGACTCGCCGGTCAGGTCCGGGATGCCCGCAGCCAAGTCCCCGGTCGCCACCGATTCGTCTGCCGCACATGCCTCCGCGACCTCCTCCGCCACCGAGACCGACGACGGTAACCAGGCCGCGGCGTGAACCGTGCCTGTCTGCTGACGCTCTCCACTGACTCCGGTCGTCCGAGCAGCCCAGCACGTAGCCGCCACACGGGCGTCAAAGCCTGCATATTCCCATACAAGTGCAAGGACAACTGCAAATGCCATAGTGAGCGTTAGGGTCTGAGCGACCGACAGGCGAGCTACCAGCGCCAGTCCCATAACTGCCGCGCTGCTGGCCGCGGCAACAACGCCCGAGTAGATCAAGCATGGTTGCGACATCGGCGTCCCGGAGTTCAGCGCCGCGTGAACGAGCACAGCAATTGTCAGAGTAATACACACACTCATTGACACGGTCGACATGGCGAATTGGAGCATCCCGCATACCTCCAATGCGATCTGAAAGGCGAACAAGGTGGGAGCCCGGCAACCGCTGAGCAATTCAGAGTTCACTCGAAGCATAACAAGGTTCTCCCTTGAGTGTCAACTAAATAATCCCATATTAACCGCGAATTTGCGGCGCCCCACCCGCGAGGAGTATCGATATTCATAGAGTTGCATGCCCACTATCACGAAGCGCCAAGCGTTTCTGCAGGTAATGCCCGGAAATGCGCGAAACGCCGGCGCAGTTTGACAGGATAATCGCGAAGTTTGTGTAATCTCACATGTGCCATACCTGAACATCTACTCAACTTGCATTCATAGGTAGACAGGGGGCCAACACGTGTCGGCACAACAGGAGGTCCAATTTCAGCAGGGCGCTCTGCATTTCAGACGACTCACCTTCACAGAAGCAGTCATGATAATCGTGGGCGGAAACGTAGGAGCCGCCATACTGTCGCTGCCATACGCAGCCAGGGCGTCCGGCTACTTCGGCGCCGTCCTGATCTGCCTGGTTACCACCGCATTCTCGGTCATCTCTCATCTGTATATCGTTGAGATCATGCTGCGAACCAAGAGCCCCGGGCAGCTAGTAGGGCTGATGCGAACCTACGTGTTTGACGGTCGGTTCGGTCGGCTTTACGTGGCGCTCGTTTCGGTCCTCACTGTCGGCCTTGCCATCCCATCGCTGACAGCCTACGTAATGGGCGGAGGCCAGATAATTGCGTCTCTGCTTCACATGCCGGCCTGGCTGGGCGGGCTGCTCTTCCTGGTACCGGGCATGGCGGTGGTATGGGTAGGGCTCAAGGCGATCGGAGCGGCGCAGGGGGTATCGAGTCTCCTAATGGGCGGCGTCCTGCTCATGTTCACGGCGGTGTCAGCTATGCACCGGGAATTCGAAGTGTCGAGGCTTACGAGATTCGCAGCCACGCCCATGCTGGCTGCTCTGCCCGTTGGGGTGTTCACATCAATGTCACAGTCTATCGTGCCTGAGGTAGTCCGCGGGCTGGCCCACGATCCGAAGTCGATTGCGCGGGCCATCAAGTGGGGTCTCGGAATCAACCTCCTCTTCCTGCTCCTGTTCCCTGTGGCCATATTCGGCCTGCAGAACCCTGACGCCATTTCACAAGTAGTGACCATCTCGTGGGGCCACACGCTTGGGCCAGCGGTGTATCTCACAGTAAACCTGTTCGCCCTGCTGGCGCTGTTGACGTCCTTCTGGGCCAGTGCCGGTGCCGTCATGGGCAACGTGGTTGAGATCATGCGGGTCGAATCCGAGTGGAATATCCGCGCCAGGCTGGTCGCTTTCGGAGTCACAGTTGCCCCGTCGCTCGCGCTGGTCTTCCGAGGCAGGCTGGAATTCGGCGACATGATTGAGGCGGCAGGCGCCGTCGGAGGGGTGATTCTGGCCGTGCTTCCCATCTTCGTGCTCGCCCGTGCCAGAGCCGCGTCAGGCAGGCGACCGGAGTATCAAGTAGGCATACTTTACTCCCCAATCGTCAGAATCGCACTGTTTGTGTTCTACGCAGGAGTACTTGCCTATGCGGCTTTTGCCAGATAACGGCCATGGCCGGAGCAATCGAGGGCGCAATGAGATGAAGGGAGGGGCCCAGCGTGATAGTAAGGCCCGCCGAGCCAAGAGACGATGAAGTGCTGCTCCGGATAGAATCCATGGCAGGGCAGGGCGACCGAATACGTCTGATCGACGAGCGCGATAGCTTCTTCAGCCGCGCGCGTCAGTTCAACAACACCATCCTCCTGGTAGGCGAGAACGAAGCAACAGGCGCGCTGCACGGAGTTGTGGCAGCAGCCGTTCAGCGCCTGATCGTGGCAGGGCAGGAGCATCTGGGCGCCTACATGTTCGACCTGCGCTCCAACCCTGAGGCCAACAGAGGGTTGTCCAGAGCCATGTTCTTCCTCTGGAAGGGCCTCGAAGAACGCCTGATGGACCAGGGCGTCGAATTCATCTTCGGCCTGATCAAGGAGGACAATAGCCGTTCCTACAGCATTGCCACTCGAATGGGGGCCGAGGCCCGCGGCGAGAAGCGCTTTTACACGATCCCGACTTTCCGCCGCAAGAGACCACTGCAGGAAGTCAAGGCCGCACGCAGGATCGATGCGCGTCAGGAGTACACAGCCCTCAGCACACACTATGCCGACTTCAGTCTGCTACCCATTGTAGACGACTTCGATCACGCGCAGAGTCTCTACGATCACTATCTGGTGGCCCGGCTTGAATGTGGAGAGTCGTCGCTCAAGCTCTGGGACGTCTCCCGCCACTACACCAGACGAGTAGCCGCCATGCCGCGTGCATATGAGTTGGCAGGTTCGATGTTGCGCGGCCTTGCGCGCCTCGTCCCTCTGCCGAAGATACCCGCTCCAGGCGAGGCTATCAATGTATGGAATGTGCTGGACCTTGTGACTCGCCGAGGTCGCGAAGAAGAGGTAAGGTCGCTGCTTGCCCAGGCCAACAACATGGCCGTGGACCACGGCATCGACTACCTTATCGTCGCCGTAGACGCAGAACAGGCCGAGCTGGCCTGGCTCAGGCATATGGCGGTAATGTCCCTGAATTATAAGGTAATGGTCAAGGAGTACCGGCCAGTGCCGGCGCTCGTCGGAAAGACCTATCTCGACCCCAGGTGGTTGGGATAGCGCCCTAACGCCGCCCGGTTAGGCATTGATAGGCATTGCGCGAATAGCAGCCTGACTCCATTGGAGACGCTAAGCTGAAGCACGATCAGCGCAGCCATGGAAGGAGACGGGCTCAGCTTGGCGTTCAACCTCGTCCGGGCACTCATATCCCGCTTTGCAAGACGCACGAGACGCGGCGGTTTCGGCGCGTCGCCGGGCCGTTCATCCCCCTCCTCCGGGCGAAAACGGATCGACCCGGAGCTGCTCGCCGACGACTCTCTGGATGTGGGGGCACGCAAAGCCGTCACCGACAGGCTCGCGCTCGACGCCAGGCTGGCTGAAAACCTGCGAATGCTTGAGTTGGCTGCCGGGCCGTCGCCGGACATCATAGTCAGGCGGATCGCTACCGATGCCTCGCTGGATATCGCCGTCATCAACCTTCAAGGCATCGTTGATCAGGAGCGCATCGAAGGCGTCGTGCGTGCCGTGTCGTCGGCCGGCGTGGCCTCGGCGCCCGAACTGATCTCGGAACTCGGCGCCCACTTGCTACGTTCTTCGCACGTCAAAACAGTCTCGTCCTTCACCGACCTATGGGACGCGCTCAGCGGCGGGCTCGCAGTGGTCCTAGCAGATGGCCATAATCAGGGACTGGCCTGCAGCGCCCAGTCTTTCAAGACTCGACCAATCCAAGAACCCCCCACCGACACGACCCTCCGCGGGCCGCGGCAGGGATTCATAGAAGACCTCACAACCAACCTCGCCATTCTCCGGCAATGGATCCGCACCCCGAACCTGTGGATTGAGGAGACCAGACTGGGGCATCTCACACAAACCAGACTCGCAATCGCCTATGTCAAAGGCCTGGCAAGCGAGGAACTCCTGGCCGAAGTGCGCCAGCGTATCCAGCGTATCGAAACCGACTCGGTGCTGGGTACCGGGCCTGTTGAGGACTTCATCCAGGACACACATCTGTCGTTCTTCCCGCTGATCCTGCGCACCGAACGACCTGACAGAGTCGTCGGCAACCTGCTCGAGGGGCGCGTCGCGATCATGGTACAGAACTCCCCGTTCGCGCTGGTGGCGCCCATGGACTACGGCATGCTCTTCCAGTCTGCCGACGACTACTACGAGCCGGTACCTATAGTGTTCGTCATCTCAGTGCTGCGGGTAATCGCATTCTGGACCTCCATACTCCTTCCAGGAGCGTTCGTCGCGGTTCTCACCTTCCACCACGAACTCCTTCCAACCTCACTGCTGCTCAGGATCGTGGGCGATCGGGCTGGCGTGCCATTCCCGGTAATCGTAGAAGTCTTCCTGATGGAACTGACGTTCGAACTGCTGCGCGAAGCGGGGCTTAGGCTACCGCGCGCTGTGGGGTCGGCCGTCACCATAGTCGGAGCGCTCGTGCTCGGCGAGGCCGCCATCAATGCCGGCCTGGTGTCGCCATCGGTGATAATCGTAGTGGCTACCACGGCAATAGCCTCGTTCATCCTACCCACGTTCTCCTTCGACATATCCGCACGGCTACTGCGATTTGCGTTCATCGTGGCCGGAGGCAGCATCGGCCTATTCGGGGTGCAATACGGCATCATCATGGTTGTGCTGATCCTAGCCAGCCGACGCAGTTTCGGGCATCCATACCTTGCGCCGGTCGCCCCGTTTATCGGCGGAGGCTGGAAGGACTACCTATTCCGCACTTGGCATTGGGCCAAGACGATGCGGCCGAAGCTTACAGGAGGACGCGAACCTATACGCGCGCCCGGAGGACAGATGCCGCGCCCGGGCGCAAGCCCCGAAAGCGAAGGGTTGCAGCAGCTGCAGCCTGAGGGCGGCGGCGCCAAGAGCAAAGGACGATGAAGATGGCCGAGGCAAGGGAAATAATAGCTAACCGGCAGCTTGCAGCCATACTCTTCATGATGCGGACCACTGTGGTGATATCCTTCGTTCCGCTGCTCACCACCGGCAACGCCGCCCAGGATGCGTGGGCCGCCGGGCTGATCGCAGGGCTGCTGCTCACACTCGCGGCTTGGGGTATTGCCGAGCTGGCAGCAAGGTATCCGCGGCTCACCGTCGTGGATTACTCGCGCATGTTGCTCGGGCGGTTCCTCGGAACCATCGTCTCGCTCGTTATCTCCTGGCACTTCCTGCTCATTGCCGCAACCGACATCCGCATCTACGCGGAGCTGATGCGGGTGGCGTTCATGCCCAACACTCCCATCTGGTTCACCATCGTCGCCATGGCCTTCCTGGCCTCCCTGGCAGCATGGTTCGGTATCGAGCCAATCGGGCGCGCCGCCGACGCATTCCTGCCCATCTTCGCGGCGTTTGTCGCACTCACATTGCTTGGAGCCGTGCCCAGCTTCAACGTCCACAACCTCCAGCCGGCGCTTGCACGAGGCCTTCGTCCAGTCTTGTCCAGCGTATGGACACCGCTGGGCATCGGCCTTCAGTGGATATCGGCAGGGATGCTTTTCCCCTTTCTCATACCGCAAAATCGCAGGGTGCACAGCGTAGTCCTAGCGGCAGTTCTACCCAGCGCAGTGCTTGCGGTAGTTGCAGCAATGCTTGTGGGCGTACTCGGAACCGATCTCGGCTCGAAGTCGCTATTTCCATTCCTCAAGATGGCGCGGTCGGTCAGGCCCACCCGCACCATCGAGCGTATTGAGATCCTGGGCACGGTTGCATGGGGGTTAGGGCTGTTTGCGGGAGGTTCCACCATGGTGTACTGCGGAAGCCGAGCGTTGTCGCAAATCCTAAGGATAACAGAGTACCGAAAGATCGTGCCTGTCTTCGGAGTGCTGGTTGCGCTTTACTCGATGTACGCGTACAAAGACGCCTTCCAGCTCGTCAGGTTCTTCCGCCCGCCCGGCTTCCCTCTGCTCATCGCGCTCACCGCCGGCGTTCCGTACGCGCTCATGTGGGCCTCACACATAGCAAGACACCTGTTGCGCCGCCGCACAGGGAGGCAAGACAGATGAGACTGAGCGCCGCGCTAGTCGCACTCTGCCTTGCGCTTGCCTCCGCGGGCTGCTGGGATCGGAAGGAGCCCGACGACATGGTGTTCGCCGTGGCGCTCGGCTTCGACATAGACGATGATGGAGATTATGTGGCAATCGCGCAGTTCGCCAACCCTGTGGCTGTCAAGGGCGGCGTCGGGCCCAGTTCGCAACCGGCCGGATCAGCGCCCTTCTGGACCAACTGCGCCAAAGGCCGCACTCCTTTCGATGCCCTGGCTAACCTATCACCGGCGCTCAGCCGGGAGATGACCGTGTCGAACATAGAGGTTCTGCTCATCTCCGAAAGGCTAGCAAAGCGCGGCATAGCCCCCATCATGGACTTGGTAGCACGCGACAACGAACTGCGCCTTGCCGTCAGCACCGCTGTCGTCGACGGAAGTCTAAAGTCCTTACTGGAGTCGCAGTTCCCCGAGGATCCCATACCTGCTCTGAGCATTCAGCGAATGCTCAACCCTATCCACTTCATCGATCCTTCCGCGATGTCGCCCGGCCTCCTCCAGAGTATCACCGACATGCTGCGGCCCGGCCAGGACCTGTTGCTGCCCGCACTCCGGTTCAGCGCCGGCGCAGTTTCCGAATCCGGCGAAGAGCGTGGTCCCGACCGGGAATCGGATTCTTCCTCAAACTCCAGATCTGCCATGGATTCTACGTCCCCTGGGTCTCCAGTGACGCACATAGGCTCGGCGGCCTTCCACCGCGACAAGATGATCGGATGGCTCGACGGCCACGAATCGCGTGGCGCAAACTTCGCCCGGACCAGAGGTCAGCACGCCCCGATCTCGGTTCAGTCACCCGCTGGAGGCCTTGTAAGCATACACGTCGCCCAAGTTGAGTCCACCGTCACCCCGCGCTACATGAACGAAGATGTGTCAGTGCTCATCAAAGTCAAGGTAGAAGGACATGTTCAGGGTCAGACCGGCCTGGAGGAAGGACAGGCCGGCGTCAATTTCGCTAACCCGGAATCCCTCCGAGATCTGCGGTCATGCCTTGCCCAATGCGTTCGGGAGGACATCGAGCACGCACTCGCAAAATCCCGGGAGTACAGATCGGACTTCATCGGCCTCGGCAACGCTGTCTACCGGCGCCTGCCCCGGGTCTGGAAGGCAGGCATCGGAGGCCGCTGGTACGAATTGCTGCCCTACGTGCAGGTCCAGGTCGAAGTGGAAGCCACATTGACCAGCTCCGGCCTGCTGCGCGAGAGTCTCCACTACTGACACCACTCCTGGCTACGCACCACCGCCCATGGCCGCACGTCGCCGGCACGCATTACTGGCAGGCGTCGATGTGCTCCGTCAGAACCTTCACGAACTCATCTGTCTTCTCTATGTGCGGCGAATGGCCGCAGTCTGCGAAGACCACTTCCCGATAGCAACCGCCTTTTGACTTGTACTCGTCCAACACAGCTCGCGTCTGCGCCAGCATAGGCTGCGGCGGGCACACATCATCGCCTGGCCAGCCAGGCACTAATCCCAGCTTCCCGAGGTAGGCGATATCCCACAGAGACGTGTCCGACACGAGCTGATCATTTGCGCCGCGAATCCACAGTATGGGCGGCTTTGAGTCGAGATCTACAATTCCGCTGGCGTCGAAGTACTTCGGTGAAAAAGCGTTGAGCACACCATCCGGCCCAGGGGCGAACCCGGGCCAATTGGGAGATGGGACCCAGTCCCCGGGGTAGTTGTGGTCTCCTATGGCTGTCTGAAGCAAGGATGTGAGGAAGTCCTCCTCCCGCGCCGCCCGGAACGGAGGTTTCCAGTAGGTGAAGTTGAGAACGTTCCGCGGCAGCATGGGGCTTTCGCCCGACTCCCGGTTCTGCGACTTCATCTGCACTATGAACTCGGGGTTGACCCCACCCGCGCCCGCCCCGGCGTAATCTGGAAAGCACGGCTGGCCGTTTGCTCCACGAGTGCCGGAAAACCCGTAGGGCGAAACCGTAGAGACCAGTGTTAGGCTTGCCACCATCTCCGGATTATCAAGGAGATACTGAAGCAAGATGCCGCCCCCCATCGACCAGCCCACGAGATGAACACGTCCCAGGTTCATCGACTCGATCAGTGCATGAAGATCATCAGACCAATCACGCACCCCGCGCGTAGCATCCACAGGCAGCGGCTCGGTGAGGCCATAGCCAGCGAGGTCTGGGGCTATGGATTGGAACCGCGGCGCCAGGCAGACCATAGCCTCCTGCCAGAACGTTGCCGATGAGGCATTGCCGTGTATGAACAGTATAGGTTCGCCGGTGCGCTCCCCGGCGGTCAGCACGTGAAGCTTGCTGCGCCTCACGCCTTCTAGCTGAACGAAGTCCGAACGAACACCATCCAGGTTGCCCATTGCCATGAGTGCACCTCCGATCGATCTTGAAGCGGGCTACGACATCCTGAGCTACGGCATCCGCAGCGCCACGCCTGCCTGGTTATAGCCCACGCCCGATCCTACGAGCACAACCAGGTCGCCCGAGTGTATCCTGCCCTTGCGAACCGCGTCGTCCAATGCCATGGGAACGCAGGCAGAACCGGTATAGCCCCAGTCCTCCATGATCCAGTGAGTCTTCTCAAGAGGAAGGCCAAGGTCTTCCATGACCACCCTGATGGAAGCCAGGCGGACCTGCGTAAATATGGCCATATCGATATCGTCGAGCTGAAAACCGCCGCGCTTGGCCAAGTGGCGCACGATCTTGGGCCATCCTTCGTGATTCACCTCAGGCGGGTACTTATCGACAAACCTCACCTGCGTCCGTCCGGCCTGAACAGACTCGCATGTAGCAGGCTCAAAAGTGCCGCCGGAATAGATGCCCCAGTTTCTGTGGTAGGAGCCGTCGGCGTTGTAGGAGGCAGTCAGAAATCCAGGTTTGGTATCGACAGTCATTACCGCCGCCCCTGCCCCGTCCCCGTAGTAGAACCGCGTGACATCGTCGTGCGCGGCCAGTTTGCTCATCATGTAGGCGCCGATCACCAGGACGTACTTCATCCAGGTGTTCGTAACTAGCTGCCCGGCGGCAGCAGCGACCGCAGTAGGGAAGGACGCACACGCACAGCCCACGTCATACGTACCTGCGTTGCGCGCGCCCAGCTCATACTGGACTACAACTGATGTAGCAGGGGTGATGTAGTCTGGGCTGTCGGTGCCCAGGATGATGAGGTCGATGTCGCGAGGATCCAGGCCCGCTGCGTGTAGCGCTTGTCGGCCTGCGCGAACCGCGAGGTCGGACGTAGCCCAATCGCGCGGCGCATACCATCTTCGCCTTATGCCTGTAGCGGCCTCAAACTTGCCGATCACCACGTCCATTCCCGCGCCGGGCATTACCTTTTCAAAGTGCTCTGCAAGACTTGCATTCGACACCTCAATCTCGGGAAGATACATGCCGGTGCCCACAATGGTCGCATACCGTTCCACATCATATTCCCCCATTGCATAGTCCTGTTGTCCAGTCCTGTTGTCCAGTTCCGTTTGCCAGTCCTGTTTGCCAGTCCTGTTGCTGCCGGATAACCCACCGGTACCGCACACGCGCGCAATACTCTGATGATTCTGCATGCGCCAGGCGCTATCCTTCGCACGGCCCAGGTGGTTGCAGTCGGCTGGCCGGCGATGTATATGCGCCTCACCTGTATGGGAATCGAAGGAAGTCGCCCCGCCGCAGGCCACCCCCATGGTGAGTACGGTAGAAAAGTCCTCCATTTGAGCAGACTACCATCGACCGATGAAACCGGGAGGTGACGGTATGACCCAAGTGAGATGCTCGGTCGACACATGCCAGTACTGGGGTGAAGGACAGATATGTCGGGCTGATTCGATCTGGGTGCGCGATAACATGGGGTTCAGCCCCGGTCGCAGCGCCACAGGTTCCACGCGGATGGAGATCGCCGACGAGCCTGGAACGGTGATCCGGCCCGGCCAGACCACCGGAACGCACTCAGCCTCCGCTGCCAGCACATCCACGGAAACCTGCTGCGGAACGATGAAACCCCGCGGAGGGCACGGCGGCACACACGCAGGCAAACACGGCGGCAGGAAGGGAACATAACCACAAGAATACCGGGGCTCTCCCGGCCAAGCGGGGGCCCCGGCGCGCCATTGGCTGATTAACCAAGTTGTCAGGCTATCTGCCTGGCAACTTGGCTTATCATCGCCGCCACTCCTGTGCGGTTAGCGTATACGACTCTTCCGGCCCTGCTTCGATTGCCGGTGTATGTATTGCTGACTGAATGCTTCAGCGGCGTGTTGGTCCAGATGATCACCAGATCTGCCCACCTGACATACGCCTCTGCTAGCTGAGTCGCCCTGCCCGCCCTGGTCCCGTCGACGAACCTGAACTCCACGCTCTTGCCTCGCGCCTGCCTCGCTATCTCAGAATGATCTGCGCCGGTTCCTCCAACTATGACCACCCGGCATATCCCATGCTGCTGAAACAGACGATTTGCTGCATCCAGGCATCTTCGCGAGTTCTTGCCTGCGCAGATCCGGCAGCCTGCGGACGAAACGGTTACGATTTGCCGTGAGCCGCATTCGAGCCTGGCCAAGGTCTGGCACAGCGGGTCGCTACATACGAGGTACAACTCTCCCGCGAGCACCTCTCGCACACGAGGCAGCTTGGAAACGTGTATGTTTGTCTTCCGTATGTTAGTCAGTCCTTTTCTTATCAGCACCTCACGAGCCGTCTGAAAGGCAGGCAGAGTGTCGAATCCTTCTTGCGTCAACAGATCCGCTATGGCGATATCCTGAGCCATCTGGTCAGCCTCCCATCTCGTTTTGGTGTGACCAGCATATCACAGGGCCCCGGCGTCGTTTTGTCACAACCCGTGCCGCCGGGATGCGTCTCGGGCATACTGAAAATGTGAATTGCCCATGTGAAGGTTCCGATGCATGCCATGGCGAACCAATGAGTGATGCGACCTGCCGCTGCCGCGTCTTTCGTCTCCGGAGAGAGGAGCATTGCTTGATGCGCTACAAGAGGAATAAGGGCGAGTGGAAACCTCCAGGGGCACCATGCGACGATACCTACGGCCCGAATCACCGTCCAGACACCCCCGACATCATGGAGGAGATGGAGGAGCCTGCTGTCCTGGGCGGGCCGATATGGCTTCAGCGGGTCCTGAGGCCCAAGTCACCGCTGGCCGTCCTGCTGACTCTGATGGCGATTGGCATAGCCGTAATGGCCTATACAGAGGGCGACCCGAGGCGCGTGATTCGGCTCAGCCCGCCGTGGCAACCAGGGGAGATCAGCCGTCTCGAGGCGTACGATCCCGACGGAAACCTGTTGCTCACATGGGAGCTCAGCGTGGAGTCACAAGGTTCGCAGATAGTCTTCATAACGGATCGAGAGGCAGCGGGCTTTCGCGAACGCGCCCTGGTCTTTGCGGATCCATACACGCTCATTCCCCGAAGGACCGAACTTGAGCGTGAGTCGGGCCAGGGGCGTGTCGATTACGTGGCAGAGTACGGATCGGAAGACGTGACGATTCAAGCCAACTTGCCCCGTGGACATGAGGAAGCTGCGATGAAACTGCCCGCGCGCCCGTTCTATGATGATGAGCAACTCATTATGATCATTCGAGCCCTCCCCCTCTACAGCAGTTTCCGGGGCACTCTCAGGAGCGTCGTTACGCGAGCCGGGGCGCAAGACAGCGTGATCCTCCGAGTTCGAGGCAGAGAAAGTATCTCGGTCCCGGCAGGGCATTTCGATACCTGGAAAGTTGAGATCACAGGAACATACCAGTCCGCGTGGATTGCGGTCGCGCCCCCACACCAGCTGGTCAGGTACGAAAACCGGAAGACAGGCATTCTCAGCGAACTGGCGGAGTACATGGAAGGGACAGTAGCCCCGACCGAGGAATGACCTATGAAGGAACGGCTGGTACGCTATGAGTGCATTGATGGAATGGGCCCTGGATGTCTTCGGACGTTTTGGCGCCGCTGGTTTGTTCGTCGTGGCGTTCGCCGAATCAAGTTTCTTCCCTGTTCCGCCCGACGTGATGCTGTTGCCTATGTGCATAGCGCGTCCTCGGGCAGCGGTCTGGTATGCGGCTATCACTACGGCCTCATCCATACTCGGCGCGGCATTCGGGTATCTCGTGGGAGCTCGCGGCGGCCGCCCTCTGTTGCTCAGGTTCACCGACGAGCAAGGCCTGCGCACCGTTCAGAGGCTGTTTGACAAGTACGGCGGCTGGGCTGTGGGCATAGCTGCCTTTACCCCCATCCCATATAAGGTGTTCACCATCGCCTCGGGGATCTTCCGCGTGCGGCTCACCCCCTTCTTCACAGCTTCGATCATCGGGCGGGGTGGCCGTTTCTTCCTCGAAGCAGTCCTGGCAGTGAGGTATGGCGAGGCTTTCAGGGAGATAGTCGGGCCCAGGTTCGAAACAATCACTCTTCTGGTGGGGTTAGTGGCAGCCGTCCTCGCGATTGCCCTCGGCGCAGCACAGAGGCGAATGCGCCCCGCGACCGAAACAGGCGTAGTCGCCACCGCCACTCGCAGGTTCGCCAGGGTAAGGCTACCGGAGCCCATAGCGCGGTTCGGCCGGCGCCGAAGAGACGTCCTCGCAGAGTGGCTCGTATATCTCCTGGCAGGCTTCATCTTCCTGCTGATATTCGTGGAAGAACTCGCCGAGCTTGCCGCCTCCGGAGCCGTGCCTGCCATCCGCCGCCTAGACACGCAGATCGCTCTGGCCATGCTGTCAATCCGTCATCCTGTCCTTACCGGAGCGCTCACTGGCGTGTCCTTCTTGAGCTCGTATCCAGCAGTGTTTGCCGGACTAGGACTTGCGGTATTCCTGTTCATGTCGCGCCCTGGCGGTTTCAGGCGCATTCACAGTGCGGCTCTGGTATCATGTGTGCTAGGATCCGCCGGGCTGGCCATTCTCACCAGGCTGACCCAGACCATCCCTGGCCCTGCGTCGGCGTCAGGCCTGCACCAGCTACTCACAAGAAGCGCTGGGGCAGGAGGGCTGCTGGTATCAACCTGCTTCTATGGCATGCTGTCAGTCATCTTGAGGCGGCATGCCGCCATCGCAACCTCGCTCGGCCCGGTCTTGGCAGCGCCCATCCTGATGGCCTCCAGCGCATTCGCATGGGTCTACCTTGGGCTGGCATGGCCATCGGAGACGGCAGCGGAGCTTATCGCCGCAGGCATGTGGTTGCTGATATGTGCGTGGCTCATGACTCTAGTTGAGAGAAAACAACTCTAGTTGCCTGCATACGGGCAATTGCCGCCCACTGCGCGGGCTTGACGGTTCCTCTGGCCCTGCCTCTGACCCTGCCTCTGGCCATGCCTCTGACCGCGACCTCCGGCCCGGCCTGGGCTGAAGCCGTTGCCCATGTCACTCGTCCTGCCCATTCTGCCCGTCCTGCCCATGTTGCCCGCGAAGTCGCAATCTGGGCCGCACGCGTTGCGCCCGTTGGAACCCGCAAGAATCGATGAGTATCTCTCAGGCGAGATGTGCTCCGGTTTGTACTCCACTCCCCGCGCCTTAAGCTGTCCGGTGAACGACCTCATATGGTTTTCGGAACCGGCAATCAGAGCATTGTAAAGAGACGCAATCTCATCGCTTTTCGTCTTGGCCTTCAGGGCCTCGAGGTCGCAGATGTCCAGGTCCTCGATTGCCGCCCCCACTGTAAGCGCCGCCTCCTGCGACTCTGAGCCCTTCTTGACGAGGATATCATACAGGTTCTGCAGGCGCGCGTCGGCGAACTCGCCGGGCTTGGCCGACGCCGTGGGATCGCTCAGGCTCTGCGCCTTAAGCACTTCGCGAACATGCTCGATGTGCCGCTGTTCCGCGCCGGCAATGTTCCGGAATATCCTTAGGCCCCAGAGCTCGAACATCTTGGCATACACGTCGCGCGCTAGTTTCTCCTCTTCCACCATGTATACGAGGCCCGCCTTCTCCTCTGCCTGAGTCTCAGACGCCTCAGCTGCCCATGCCGTGAACATGCCGCCCGCTCCCAGTGCGAGTCCGACCACGAGTGCCGAAACGACGGCCATGGCAAGCAAGGCTCCTGTTCGCGCGGTCTTCGCGGAAGTCTTGTTCATGTTGATGTTTCGCCTCCATCTAAATGTCCTATGAACTGTTCTCACTTCAGATGGTAAAGGCGCAACCTCAACATCACCTCAATGAAGCATCAAACACCTTGTTGATATTGATCATGCCGCTCAAGCTGCGCATGGGGCCTTTCAGATCTCAGACGAATCCAGGCGGTCGTCCCCTTGCCCGCGTCCGATTCGAGGCCCACCTCGCCGCCCATCGCCATGACCAGCGCGCGAACGATGGCCAGTCCCAGGCCGGACCCGGGGCTGCCCTTGGCCCGGGCCCGCTCCGAGCGGGAGAATCGCTCCCAGGCACGGCCGACCTCTTCCGGGGTCATGCCCTCGCCTGTGTCGGTGACTCCGACCCCAATCCGGCCATCATCGAGCGGATGAGCCCAGATAGAGATGCGCCCTGTGGGCGAAGTGGCTCGGATTGCGTTGTCCACGAAGTTCACCACGCATCTATGAAGAGCATCGCCGTCGGCCAGGGCAATCAGGGGTTGTCCTTCCGGCGAATGTACTTCGGCTTCGAAAGACGGAAGTGCTCCCGGCAGCGATTGATACCACTGGTAAACACCCTCAATGACCTTACCTACATCGGTCGGGCTCACGTTGAGCGGCTCTCGACCGGACTCTATTCGCGAAAGATCCAGCAGTTCAGTCACGGTTCGCGAGAGCCTGCGGACCTCGGAGCGCAACACAAGCCAGGCCTCTGCCCTCTCTTCCTCGCTCATCAGTCCGTCAGCAGCAGCGTCGAGGGTTATCGCCATGGCCGTAAGCGGCGCGCGCAGCTCGTGTGACGCGTCAGCTACGAATTCCCGCTGCGAACGTTCGAGCCTGGCCAGTTCCTCGTTCTGCGACCTCAGCTGCGTCAATGTGTGGTCGAGCGATTCCGCCAGGTGGTTTGCAGCAGCCGACAGCTCAGCGAGTTCCCGGGTGTCGCCCACGCTCATGCGGGCCGTGAAGTCGCCCTCCGCCATTTGTCGGCTCGTGTTCGCAGCCGCACGCACTGCTTGAGCGACTTTCTTCACTCCGATATCGGTCACACATGCGCCGACAGCAAACGACGCTATTGTAGCTGCTGCAACCAGACTGTACGTCCCGGCGGCGGCAGCGCGAACAGCCGATAGGCGTGTCCAGACCACCTGGACCGCTTCGCCCCCATCCTCCTGCCTTCTGGCCGCCCACACAACCGGCTCGCGGGTCCAGGGCACTCGTCCTGACCCATACGTCGCCTGGCTGCTCTGAATGCGTCGCGCGTCTGGCCAGACAGGTTCGTATGCCTGGAGAGTCTCGGGCGCCAACATCAAGGTTCCACCCACTGCCATCATGCGGCGCATACCCATACCCATGGCGCCGCCCGTCCTGATGGCTCCACCCGTTCCCCCTGCTCCGCCCATGCCCACGGATCCGCCCATGCCCGCGGCTCCGCCCATGCCGCCACGGACCGCATCATACAGTCCGTCCTCCAAGTCTTGCAGCAGCGCGCGGGCTGCCCACCGAGCAGCCAGTGCGTCGGCGAGGAAAAGCGAGGTTGCCAGGACAATCGCGAGGGCGATCACCGCGCCCACGCCGAATCTCGCGAAGAAGTGTCGTCTGAGAGTCGGGAGGCTTTCCCAAGTATCCGTACCGATCCTGATCATGCGCTCACCTCGGCGCCCCGTCCGCATCGGGGTTGAACTTATATCCAACGCCCCGAACAGTCAGTATGGCCGAAGCACTATAGACTGGCCCCAACTTCGACCTTATCCTGTTCATGTACACATCAATCGCATGCGAATCCACATCCTCGCCGTCCGGCCAGCCGCGAACGGCCAGCACTTCGCGGGTTACGACTCGACCAGGATTCTGCATGAGAGCCACCATCAGGTCAAACTCCTTAGCAGTAAGCGGCACAGCGGCGCCGTCCACGTAGAGCGTTCTACCTGCCTCGTCCAACTCGAACCCGGTCGCGGCCCTGAGGCCCGAACCCCCAGGCGCAGGCGTCTTCAGCCTCCTCAGCACCGCGCGCGCCCTGGCCACGACTTCCTGTGGTTCGAAGGGCTTGACCATATAGTCGTCAGCTCCCAGCTCCAGCCCTAGAAGCCTATCCGGAACATCGCTCCGACCAGTCAGCATGATGACGCCTACCGAGTAACCTAGGCTACGGCGGATGCGCTTCAGCACCGACCAGCCGTCGATGTCGGGGAGGTTGACATCCAGCAACACCAAGTCGGGCCGTCTGTCATCTGCAAGATCCACGCCCTCCAGCCCGCCTGCTGCGACCAGCGTTGCGGCGCCTTCCTTTTCAAAGTACCTTGGGAGCAATCGGCGAACGTTCGGATCGTCCTCGATTAGGAGTATGGTTGATCCGCTCAAGCTCAAGTCGAAGACACCCTCCCCCAAACAACGTAGGAATATCACAAGAGCCGCCGGATATCCTCCAGCGGCCCGCGCACGACCAATAATACTGGCTCCCCGAGCAGGATTCGAACCTGCGACCCACCGGTTAACAGCCGGTTGCTCTACCGCTGAGCTATCGAGGAGCGCCTTATATCGACAAGATATCAGGGCCTGCGGGCATTGTCAAGCCTGATTTGCTCCCTGATTCGCTCCCTGTTGCTCCCTGTTGCTCGCTGCTGCTCCCTGCTGCTCCCTGATTTGCTCCCTGGCGCGCGATTCCAGAAGCGCCTGTACCTGCTCGCGTCGCCGCCACAGCGCACACCCTCCGGACGTGTCGCCAAACCGGTCGTGGTCTGCGCGGATGGCCTCAAGCAGCGGGGATTTCAGCGCGTCCTGGAGGGGCACTCCGCAGATGCTGGAATCCGAATACGGAGCGAATGGGCATGGCTCCACATCTCCCCGCGCGCTGATGTGAACGAACCCCCTGCCTGCGGCGAGGCAACCGCCTGTGGCCTCCTCGTCGCCTGGGAATGACACGTAGAGTGCCGGCGTGGAAGACCTGAGAGCCTCCACGCGACGCGCCAGCTCAAGCCTTTGGTCCTGTGTCAACTCCCAGCCCTCTGTGCCCGGCTGCACAGGGACGTACTCGACGAAGAAGAACAGACGACAGCCGAGCCCTATCATCTCCGCGATGAACCGCTCGTCAGTGAGCGCATCCAGAGTATCGCTTCGCACCGTGAATGATGAACCGAAGAATACCCTTGCACGATGGAGTGCCTGAGCCGCGCCGCGCACACGACTCCAGACCCCGGATCCCCGACGGTCATCAGTTATCTCCTGGTTGCCCTCGAGGCTGAGAACGGGAATCGTGTTCCTTTGCCTGCGCAACCGCACCGCGACATCGTCGTCTATCAGCAACCCGTTAGTAAAGATGGGGAAGAGTATGTCAGGGTATTCCGACACGATGTCCAGCAGTCCGGGCCTTGTGAGCGGTTCGCCACCAGCCAAGAGCACCACCGATATGCCGAGCTGTCTCGCGTCGTCCAACACAGCCCTAAGCGTGGCGTCATCCATATCGCGCCTTCCCGGGCCGGCTGCGACCGCTGCGGCAGTTGAGACGGCTGCGGCAAAAGCGACACCTGTGACATCTGTACCTACTCCCGCATTGCCCCGCTCATCCGATTCCCCGGGAACCCCAGGCGCCCCTAAAGTCCCGGGCATCCCAGGCGCAGATCCGGGCCCTGGTTCGAGCCCCGACCCCGGTTCCGGGCCTACCCCCGGTTCGAGCCCCAACCCCTGCTCCAACCCCAGCCCCGGTCCCACCTCCGGATCTCGATGCTGAGCCCGGGCATAACAGCCCTTGCAGTGCAGATTGCACTCTGAAGTGACGCTGATGATGAGGAAGGGCGGCACATGAGCGCCCTGCTCTTCCCAGCGTTCTCGCGTCCTAGCCGCCCTGCGCTGCGAGCCCGCCATTCGGGCGATGAACCCGGCCTGAGCAGGGTCAGATATGCAGATACGAGCGGCAGTACTCAGAAGATCCATGAGTCCCTGGTTATATGCGCGTATACCCTGATCATGTTGGGTCGAGGCCAAATCCCCCACCTCCGCACGGCCCCAAATGAAACGATAGGCATTACAGCAATATCAGTGTTGGGTCGGCGTGTCAAGAGGCACCCGGTGATCTGGGTGCGTGCAGCGATGGTCGCTCCTGGAGCTGCAGATCTCTCCCTCCTCGACGCTGCGCCGATCCGGCATTTGGCGCTCCGCTGAACCCATCTGGTCCGGATTGGCTCTCTGCGTGCGGCCGTGCCATGATTTCACCGAGAGCAGTTGCAGCATGAGGGCGCCCGCGAACAGACCCGAGGGTAGACCCGAGCGTAGAACGCCGATCGCTACGGCTCGACCATATACCCCCGGGGGTATCCAAGCAGAGATAGTGTCGGATTTTGATAATACTTTCGGCGAAAAACGCAATTTTTGAGTACATCGATTTGGGCCGAGTGCCCCGGGGGGCGAATCGGCCCCGCAAAAGGAGCCCTGGGGGCCATACGGCGCCGATTTAGTGGCGAATCGCTGGCATAACATGCCATCACTCACACGCCGTTGCCAAATGGCGCTATGATATGGGATATTATGTCGGCTCGCCGCCTGCTTCACTGCCCGGACCCGTCGGATACCCCCCAATTTTCGCGATTCGGAGGCGATTGGAGGGGCCTCCGAAATCGATGTACTCAAAAGTTGAGGGTATCTCCAAAACTGATGCCAATAACTGACCCTATGCCAGCCCAAGCCGTTTTGACCCATTGCGATCGTCGTTGGGCCAGCTAACACGCCCTTTCGGCGAGGATGGCCCCCTCACGTAACCCCAAGACTTCTGCGGCTGATATACCAGACTAATCGGACCTACCCATTCTTCAGTACCCTATGGCTTCCGAGCAGGACTTTGCGCGACTGTATGGAGAACCATGCGGTCTTTTCGCCAGCCTGATGGAAAACCCCACGGTTCGGCACGGTCGGGCGAAATCGGGGGCATTCTTTGGGGATCGCAGAGCTCTCGATGGCGGTACCCGGCGGCCCACCGTCGAGGCGCTATGTACCTATGGCGGTCCTAGCTGCGCGTTCGCTAATCACCAATCGTCTGGTATACGCGAATCCCACCGCCGGTTGCATAAGGGGAAACCTGTGTGTGCAGAACCATACGGTATTCAGTACGGCCTCGCCAGAAGCCGCACGGAAAACCCACAGGTGATGGGGCAAGCCGGCAATACCCATGGCAGTTGCGGATGCAGTCCACCCTTGCCAGATGAACCGCAGAAGTCCTGTAACCCAGTTGGAGAAAGACGCGCGGGCGGTTATGATTGGACTGTAGAGAGATTGTCGGGAGATTGTGGAGACTGTATGGAGACTGTGCGGAGGTCGCATGGAGACTGTGGCGAGATTGCACGGGACGCGGCGAATCCACGGGGCGGTCACTAGACCGTATTGGGAGGATGTTGATGAGATGTCGTCAGCTGCGAAGCGACCCGAACAACCCAGGATCGGCCTCCTGATCAAGGCCGCCATGTTTGCTGCAGCCACTGCGGCTTTAGCCTACGTGGCCTTTCCAGTCCCCTTCAGCCCGGTGCCGGTCACAGGGCAGTCGTTCGGCGCGATGATTGCCGGCCTGCTTCTGCCGCCCAGGGCAGCCATGGGCAGTCAGCTGGCGTACCTGCTGGCCGGGGCCATGGGCCTGCCAGTATATGCCGGAGGCCGCGCAGGCATTGGCGTGCTCTTCGGCCCCACCGGCGGTTACCTCTGGGGGCTTGTGGCAGGTTCGTACATCACGTCCGTCATGATAGAGTCCGGCACTCCACACGCCCGGATCCCCACGACGCTCAGCTGCATCGCTGCATCGGTCGTCGGCGGAGTTGTTGTAGTCTACGCTTTGGGCGTTGTTCAGCTGGCCTTGACAGCCAGGCTCGGGTGGCTGCAAGCGCTGGTAGCAGGCGCGCTCCCGTATCTTCCAGGCGACGCAGTGAAGGCGTTCGTCGCGGGAATAGTGGGAGCTCGACTAATGCGATATCGGTGAGGCTGTGAGGTGAGGCTGTAAGGTGAGGCCGTGCGATTCTACGTTCTTGTCTTGTCCTCAACAGGACCTGCCGTGCGGCTGTACAGCATCTGCCCAATTACCAGCGCGCCCCCGACCACCAACGTGAAGTAGTAGGTTGCGAGGCGCCACAGCGCAACCGTGAGGCCGAGCAAGCCATGCGGGACGATCAGGCTGAACAGCTCCGCGAATCCCAGCTCGGCGAAACCGCTGGCGCCAGGAGTAGGCACGTAGGAGGACGCCATGTAGAAGAGAATCACGTTGCCCATGATCTGCTCGCTGGGAGCACGTACCCCCAACCCCGCCAGTATGATGGCCGGCACAAGAGCGATCGCAACCCACCCGGCAGCGCTCAGAAACACCGCGAGAAGCAGCATCGACCTCCGGCGCTTCCAGTAGTGATGCAGCGCGCCCTGAAACTCGGCAACGCTCCGGCTTATAGAGCCCAACAAATGTCTTGCTCCCGTTCGTCGGAACAGCCACATCGCCGCCCGGCTGCGAAGCACCGGCGCGACCACAGTCTCGATCCTACGGGGGTCGGCCACAAGTATCATGGAGAATGAGAATATCGCCAGGTAGAGCGTGAACCCGGTCACCATGGCAGCCTTCATCTGGCGCGGCACGTGCCACACGGCGCCCGATAGGGCAATCCAGGCCAGCGTGATCAGCGCCACCATGACCCTAGCCACCGCGTTGCACAGAGTCCTCATGGCAATGGCCGCAGACGCCTCCCCGAGCCCCAATCCTTCCTGTTTGAGCATGTAAACTTGGACAGGTTCGCCGCCGGCGTTGAACGGCATCAAACTCGAAACAAACTGACCGGCAATAGATATCCGCATTCCGCTCCAAAAGCCAACATCAGCGCCTATGGCCCGCGCCAGGACCGATATGCGTGCGCCGTCAGACGCCCAGCCCGCCAACACCAACCCCAGCGCGGCCCCGATCACCGCCCCGCTCACTTCGCGCAGTTCCGACCATGCAATTCGGCTTCCCGACACCCGAAACACAACAAGGAAGGCTGTTGCGCTGCAAATGAGGGCGATCAAGAGCCCTCGCGCGAGCCGCCCATTCATGCCCAAAGCGCACACTCCTTCCTCTCCGTTAGTCTGCTGCCCAACCACCGAAATCGCCGCGCCCGGCCCGGCGAGCAGCCGGTTCAACAGGATAGTCTTCCCCAAACCAGTATTCGCAGGTGCCGTCCAGAATGCAGAGCGCAATTCACAGAGCGCGAGTCACAGAGCCCAAGTCGCCAGCTTGACGGGTAGTACGTTTGGCGATATAGTACACTAAACGTAATAACGAAATGTGGAGTGATTGGCATTAGGGACAACATCAAGGGCGGAGCGCTGACAGAAACTACTCTCCTGGTACTCCTGGCTCTGTACCGACCCAACCACGGTTATGGAATATCGCAGTTTGTTGCCCAAGAGACGGCCGGCAGGGTCAAATTGGGAGCAGGGACCCTGTATGGAGCAATCGACAATCTGTCTAGAAAGAAGTGGATAACCCCGCTCAAGGACGAGCGTTGCGCACGCAGGAAAGAATACATCATAAATGATCTCGGAAAGAAGATGGTGGAAAACGAGTTGAGCAGGCTAAATGAGATGATGAGACTGGCGGCTAGAACGGTGAAGGAGGATGGGGATGGGTAGGAGAGAGTTCCGCTATTTCATGGGGTTCTTTGACGCTCAGGAGAAATGGATCAACGAGATGGCGGCAATATGGCAAAATCCAGGATTACAAAGACTTCCTTTCGGGGCTTGGGTACAAGGTATTAGCGAAGAACCTTAACCTCAACATGTCATTTGGTAAGGCACGATGGAGACCGTTTGGAAGGGGAAGCGGACAGGTAGCGACATCTCCAGGTGGCTACAATAAGGAAATCCTCATCATAGAAAAGAAGGCAGACGGTGAAAGCTTTGATGTTCACACTAGCTACGACGACCTAATCGCCTATTACCAGTCGATACGCGGCATGTACATTATGCTGCTTTCGATTGTCATCGCGTTCTGGGAATTGAGGTTCCTTGCGTCTATTGGATCAATACCCTATGCACTCCTCGCCATTGCCATGGTATTGCTGCTCATCCCCATTGTTCTATACTCAAGGAGAATCAGCATGTATAAGCGGCTCAGGATGACCAATGAGTAGAATCACCCGGCACGAAGCTTGAAGCGCCTCCCACACCTCGGGGAAGCGCTTCTTCAAGGCCTCTGCCATCAAGCTGGCGTGCTCTATCTCGCCTAGCTCCGTTCCTTCACGTACGGAACTCCGAGGCACGCGGGCACGTTGAACTGTTTCCTGGCTATAGTAGCGATGATGGTCAGGATGTACGGCACCGCAATCAGGAGTTCGTTAGGTACTATCCGGATTCCGGAGGTCTGCAGCAGCACAGCGAGGCTATCTGCCAAGCCAAAGACAAGTCCTCCGACCAGAGCGCCTATAGGGTTCCAGTTGCCCAGGAAGCAGATTGCGAACGCGATCCACCCCCGGCCGCCAATGATATCGTCGGAAAACATGCCGAGGAATCCGATTGAGTAGAAAGCCCCGGCCAGCCCGTCCAGGGCGCTGGATGCGAGAACAGCCAGGAACTGCGTCCTTTCGACGTTGATCCCTGCAGCGTCCACTGCCTCCGGGTTGGCTCCGGTGGAACGAACCACAAGCCCCAAACGGGTTTTGAACAGAACCCAGTATCCTACCGGCATCAACACCAGTGCCAAATAGGTCAGAATGTTCTGGTTGAACAGGGCCGGGCCTAAGATCGGGATGCGAGATAGCAGCGGAATAGGTATACGCCTGAGCGAGTCGACGGTCAAGGGGATTATCGGCACTCCGAATAGCACTCTGTACAGATACACACTGATTCCCGCCGATAGGATGTTGAGCGCAACGCCGGTCACGATCTGGTGCTGCTTCAGCCGTACCGTGATGTAGGCGTACACAGCGCCTATAGCGACGCCCACCGCCATTGCCAACATCAAACCCCAAAAGAGGTTCTTTGTCAGATATGCGCCGACAAAACCTCCCCAGGCGCCCATCAGGAAAATCCCCTCGATGGCCATGTTCATCACGCCGGTCCGTTCCACGAACACCTCGGCCAGCGACCCTAGAAGCAGGGGAGTGCTCATCTGCAGGGCTCTTGCGAGAAGGCCAGTGATCATCATCATGCCCTTTCCTCCCCTTTCGCCAGGCTCCTCTTACGCTGGGCCAAGATGACCTTGTTCTGGACAAAGTACGACAGAACCACGAAGAGCATCACGAAACCCTCCATGATCCCGATTATGCTGGATGGAATCGTGGTCGTTTGCGTCAATAGGTTGCCTCCCACCTTAAGCGCCCCAAACAGCAGTCCGGAAAGGACAATCCCCAGAGGATGGGCATTGCCCAGGATGGCTATGCCTATTCCCTCCGAACCGAGCACCGGGTTGAATCCCTGCACGAGCATGTGCTGGATGCCGTTGACCTCCATGAACCCGGCCAGGCCGGCAAAGCCGGCGCTGATTGCAAACACAATAACGAAGAT
>Ga0116147_1001521_pt1 | contig 25320 bp, 21 predicted proteins | sample AD_JPNHG3_MetaG_FD_89749 | JGI IMG/M metagenome (GOLD analysis project Ga0116147, IMG submission 89749) | Active sludge microbial communities of municipal wastewater-treating anaerobic digesters from Japan - AD_JPNHG3_MetaG | ecosystem: Engineered > Bioreactor > Anaerobic > Digestate | place...
ACGATGAACCCCGGGATCGTGGAGACCATGATCCAGAGGAAAAAGTTTCGGTAACCGAGCATCTCCTGTACCCACCCGCTGAACATCCCCGGGATCATCATCCCGAGGGCCATGAAACCGGTGCAGACGGCGTAGTGGATAGTCTTATACTCCCCCTCGGAGGCGAGGATCATGAAAAGCGCGTAGGCGGTGAAACCGAAGCCGTAGCCGAATTGTTCGACGGCGACGGCGACGGCGACGGCAAAAAAATTCTCCGGCTGAGTCCAGGAGAGGTAGACGAAGACAAGGTCCGGCAGATGCATCACCGCCACCATGGTCCACAACCACGACTTCAAGCCCTGCCGGGACACGACGTAACCCCCGATCAGTCCGCCGAGCATCAGCATCACGACGCCGACCGTCCCGTAGACGATGCCGACTTCCGCCGTGGAAAGGCCAAGCCCCCCCGCCGCGCGCGGGTCGAGCAGAAAGGGGACGACCATCTTCATGAGCTGCGCCTCGGCGAAGCGGTAAAAGAGTAGAAAGGCGATCACGGCGGCGATGTCCCTCTTACCGAAGAAGAGGGCGAAGCTATTGAGAAAATCGGCAAAGAAGTTCTTCGACAGGCCGCGCGGGGCGGGACGGTCGGACGCGGGATAGGGAAGGACGAAAAAATGGTAGAGGAAAGAGGCGAGAAAAAAACCCGCCAGCACAAAAAAAGTCGCCGACCAGGCGGCGGCGACGGAGGGGCAGCGGCGCTCCAGAAGACCCGCGAGGATCACAAGCAACCCCTGAGCGGAGATCATGGCGATACGGTAGAACATATTCCGCACGCCGATGAAGGCAGCCTGCTCACGCTGAGAGAGCCCGAGCATGTAGAACCCATCGGCGGCGATGTCGTGCGTCGCCGAGCTGAAGGCCATCAGCCAGAAGACGGCGAGGGTCCAGCGGAAAAAATCGGGGACGGGGATGGTCAAGGCCACGGCGGCAAGGGACGCCCCGAGCAGGACCTGCATCGCCAGTATCCAAAACCGCTTTGTCCGAAACATGTCCACTAGGGGGCTCCAGAAGGGTTTGATTACCCAGGGCAGGTAGAGCCAGCTCGTGTAGAGGGCGATGTCGGTGTTCGATATGCCGAGACGCTTGTACAGCACGACCGAGACGGTCATGACTACCGCGTAGGGGATCCCTTCCGCCAGGTAGAGTGAGGGCACCCAGGTCCAGGGATTACGGTATGAGGGTTTGGGGTGCTTCATTCAAGGTCAGTACAGCTTTTTCAACTCGGCGCCGCGGAAGTAGTGTCGCAGTATCTCTTCCGCCTTGTGCCCCTTCAAGGCCATGACGGCGGCCCCGACCTGGCAGAGACCGACCCCGTGGCCCCACCCGGCGCCGCGCAGGATGAATTTCGCCGGCGTACCCGCGCCGTCCCGCTCCAGGCCGATAACGAAGGCGCTGCTGAGAAGGTGGCTCTCCGAAAGCCACCTGCGGATCTCGAGCTCCTTACCGACGACCCAGGACCTCTTAGACCCTTCAATGCGGAGGCGCACTATACGTCCCGAAGGTCCCCGCTCCAGGGGGATCAACGCCCGAAGGATCCCGAAATCGATCCCCGACTTTTTCTGTAAGATCGCCTCGAGCTCTTCCCGGGTGTAAGTCACTTCCCAGCGGAAAAATCGACCGGTCTCCAGGTCGGAGGAAGGGAGCACCCGCCGCAGGACATCCTCATCGGTCACGTTACAGTATGCGTCGGGGTTGGAAAGGATCCATCGCTCGGCATCATCCTCGGAAACTACCGGGCTAAAGGGATGGCGGGCGTCGGAGACGGAAGACAGATAGGGAACCGCCCTACCCTCCCACACGTTTTCGTATTTTTCCGTCAACCCGCCGCAGGCCTTGTGGAATCGGGCGTCGCAGACCTCGCCCTCGTGGACGAGGAACAGGCCGCGCGTCTCTTCCACCGCCGCGGCCGCCCGCGCCGGGATGGCCTTTGCGACCCCCCGGTAACGCTGGCAGTGGTCGTCGGCGCAGACGTCGAAGAGGTCGTGCGCCTCCCGGTCGTACCAGCGAACGGTCTCGCCTTCTCCGTCGATTTCTCCCGACGCAGGCGGCACCTCTTTCCTTGCCGCCCGCTCCAACATGGCGGCAAGCCAGCTCCGGGAAGTAATAGCCTGTGCCTTCAGAAACTCCGGCGGCCCTTCGGGGTTCATCTCCGAAGGAACGACGCTGGAGAGGTAGGCCTCGAGGCCGACCTCGTTGGCTGCCGTAACGGCGCCTCCCTCACCGGCGAGGAGGATAAGGTTACCTTCGAAGGTCTGTTCTTCTTTATGTTCCCAGTGAAATCGGCTTCCGACCGCGACGTCGAACAGGGTGAACGTTGCGCCGGCCTTCGGCGTGCAGCGGATTTCCCTGCCCTTCGCTATTTCCCGCCCGGAAGAATCGAACAGGGCGACGAGGCCATCCACGGGTTGCGACTTGAAAAAACCTGAAACGGGCCGGCCCGCGACGAGGCAGGACCCGTCAATCCTGCCTCGCATCACACGGCAACGATCCAGAATGCCGACCCTGATCGTCGGCTCACCGTTTATCATCAATAATTCTCGGCCAGCACCTCATAATAGGACTGAGGATGTCTACAGGCGGGACATATTTTGGGGGCACTCGTCCCTTCAGCGACGTAACCGCAGTTCCTGCAGTGCCACTTGACGGGGGACTTTTTCGCGAACACCTCGTTGTTCGCCACGTTCTCGGCGAGCTTCCGGTACCGCTGTTCGTGGAATTTCTCGACCTTCGCGACCTGTTCGAAAGAAATCGCGACCTCGGTGAAACCCTCCTCCCTGGCTATGGCGGCGAAGTCCGCATAGAGGGTCGTCCATTCGAGGTTCTCCCCAGCGGCGGCGGCCTCGAGGTTGCTCTTCGTGTCTGCGATGACTCCGGCCGGATAGGAGGCGCTGATCGCGACGTCCCCACCTTCGAGGTACTTGAAGAAGACCTCGGCGTGCTCCTTTTCGTTTTCCGCCGTCTCCAGGAAGAAGGCGGCGATCTGTTCGTAGCCTTCTTTGCGGGCGGCGCTCGCGAAATAAGTATAACGGTTCCTCGCCTGTGATTCACCCGCAAAAGCCGCGAGCAGGTTCTTTTCCGTCTTCGTGCCTTTCAGCGATTTAGCCATTTCTTGACCTCCTCTGGTTATGTTGTTAGCTAAGGAAATTCGCTAAAGAAAAGATTCGATGGGTAGCCATTTTCCGCTTCATGTCGAAGGACGCTTATGAAGCCGGAGGATTTCTTATACCTTAATCCGCCGCTCTTCGCAAGAAAAGGCAACCGGTCCATCATCCACCGCTTCGTTGACAGGGCCGCAAAAATGCCCGATGATGCAAAGCGCACAGAGACTATGCCGGCTTTCAGAATCTCGGCGGCGTCATATTACGATAAGTGATGGGCATGGCAAAGAGGAAACCTTCTATCGTCGTCGGCGTAGACCTCGCCGGGTCGCCCAGCCGCCCGACGGGCGTCTGCATCCTCCGGGGTCTGAAGGCGCAAACATCCGTCGTCTTCGGCGACGAGGAAATCATCGAGCTCATAAAAAATACCGGACCCGACCTCGTAACCGTCGACGCCCCGCTGAGCCTCCCGGAAGGACGGACAACGATCCACGACCGCTCGGGCGGCCATTTTCGCGAGTGCGACCGCGAGCTCCGTCGCCGCGGCATCCGCTTCTTTCCGGTCACCATCGGCCCGATGCGGATGCTGACGGAGCGAGGCATGGCGCTGAAAACAAAGGTCGAAAGGATGGACTGTCCCGTGATGGAGTGCTACCCCGGCGCCGCCCAGGACGTGTGGGGCATCCCCCGTCAACACCGGGACAGAAAAGGCCTCCGGGAAGGATTGAAAGACCTGGGGGTCAAAGGCCTGGCGGAAGCCCTGACGGGCGACGAACTCGACGCAGTCACCGCGGCCCTCGTCGGACGCTGGTTACTTCTCGGCAAGGGTGAAATCATCGGCGGGAGCGACGGCATCGTCATGCCCGCGAGAGAGAAGACCGAAGCGCGGAGAGGACGGCGGAGCAGGGGTCAAATGTGTAATCACGCCTGAGCCATGCCATGGTGACCCCTTTGGACCGTGAAGGGTGATATAACATGAACCGGCGATTTTTATTGAAAAATGCGGCACATTTTGCCATAAAAGTTTCATACAACTTTTCCCTAGCATCCCATATGATGATGAACTCGCAAAAAGTCGAGAATTACCTCTTTCGTCACTCCGGCGAACGCTGGAATCCAGTATATTCAATATGTTCTGGATGCCCCCGTATCGAGTACGGGGCAGGCTTAATCGAGTCCGGCATGACGTTTTTGGACTTTTTACGGGGACGTCATATGATGAAGCCTTCTACAACCCTCTGCCTGTCCTATTGAATCTGGGGGACCATTTATGAAAGACGGATGCAAGACCAGGCAGCAACTCCTCGATGAACTGAGTAAACTCGAGCAGCGCATCCTGAGCTTAGAGAGGGTGAACAAGAAACTCAAGAAAGATAAAACCGGGTTGGAGCAGGACTCAAAAAGGTTGCGTCTCATATTCGACAACGCACCCGTGGGCGTCTACATGAGCACACCGGAAGGGCGTTATCTCAAGGTCAATCGTGCCCAGGTCGACATACTCGGCTACGAAAGCCCGGAAGAGATGGTCCGTTCCGTCACGGACATCAAGAACCAGATCTATGTGGAACCCGAAGACCGGGACCGCCTCGAGAAGCTCCTCGCGGAACAGGGCATAGTTAAGGGTTTCGAGACCCGCTACTATAGAAAAGACGGTGAGATTATCTGGGTGTCCATTTACATCCAGGCTGCCAAGGACGAAAAGGGCAAGGTCTTTTATCAAGGAACTGTCGTAGACATCACAGAGCGAAAGCAAGCTGAGGAAGCCTTACGGGAAAGCGAAAGAAGGTACAGGCATCTCGTCAATTTCGTACCCATACCCTTGTTCGAGATCGACCTCGCGGGCAACTTCAAGACGGGCAATTTAGCCATTTCTGAAGCCTTCGGGTACACAGAAAAAGATGTCGAGAAGGGGCTCAACATCGCCCAGGTGATAATACCGGAAGATATTGAACGTATCGTCTCCGACATGAAAGAAGTCCTGCGTAAAGGAAAGATAAGGGGTTCCGGGCCCGGATACGAGTACACGGGGATAAGGAAAGACGGCAGCACATTTCCCTTTATTGCCTACGCCAGCCCTATCTTTCACGGTGATGATCCTGTGGGATTCCGGGGGGCAATCATCGACCTCACGGCGCAAAGGCAGGCGGAGGAAGCTCTAAGGAAGAGCATCTCAAGCCTGGCGGAGGCCCAGCGGATCGCACATATCGGAAACTGGGAATGGGATGTTGGCAGCGATGACGTTTACTGGTCCGACGAACTTTGCCGGATCGTTGGAACGTCGCCTCAGGCGTTTTCGGGAAATTTCGCGGCATTTTGCGAGCTGTTCCCCTCCGAAGACAGGGAAACGGTGAAAGTCGCCGTCAGAAAAGCAGTAAAGGAGGGGCGCAAGAGCGACATAGACCATCGCATCACCCGGCCTGACGGCACGGTGCGTGACCTCCATCAGCTGGTAGAACCCATCATCGACAGGGACGGGAAGACCATCAGGGTCATAGGACTCGTGCAGGACGTAACCGAGAAGAGGCAGCGGGAAAGGGAACTGCAGAATGCTAAGGAACAGTTGATCCAGGCGGAAAAACTCTCCTCCCTGGGCAGACTATCCGCCGGGGTCGCCCATGAGGTCCTCAATCCGGCCACCATCATTTCCATGGAACTGCAGCTCTTGCAAAAAATGGGGGACCTCCCGCCTCACGTCCAGGAAGAACTGAATATCTGTATGGAGCAAATCAGCCGCATCGTCACCATCGCGGAAAATCTCAAACAGTTTTCCCGGATTCCCGTAAAACATACGGCTATGACCGATGTGAACAACCTCATCGAGCATGAGCTGAATCTATACGCGATGCAGCTGAAGATCGAGGGAATAGAAACGGACGTGCAATACGACCCCGACCTGCCATCCATCCCTATCGACAGGGAAAAGATTGAGCAGGTGATCATGAACCTGATCACAAATGCCGTCTCCGCGATGGAAGGGAAGGAGAAAAAGGTGCTGCGCATCAAGACGGGCAGGAACACTGTGCATAGGAAAGGCGTATGCCTGACAATTACCGTCGCCGACACCGGCCATGGCATCTCTGATGAACATATGCCGAAGATATTCGACCCCTTTTTTACCACCAAGGAACCGGGAAAGGGGACGGGACTGGGGCTCCCAATATCATACGGCATCGTCCAGGAGCACGGCGGCATGATCTGGGCGGAGAACAACGAGTGGGGCGGGGCCACCTTCTATGTCTCGCTTCCCATTCAGAGGGACAGTTTGAGAAACAACGCGTGAGATGGGAGGTGTATCCATGGAGAGAATTCTTGTCGTCGATGATGAAGCCCAGATTGTGAGGTTGCTGCAAAAGTACTTCGCCTCAAAAGGATATGAGGTCTCTACGGCCGGAAGCGGCCTGGAAGCCATCGAAAAAGTGAAGGACGTAAGGCCCCACGTGGTGTTGCTCGACATCCTGATGCCGGACATGGGCGGCATAGATACACTCAAGGAGATCAAAAAAATAGACCCCCAAATCGGCGTGATCATGATCACAGCCGTCATCGACGAAGAGATAGCTAGACGAGCGCTGGAACTGGGTGCCGACGATTATATCACCAAGCCCATCGATTTCGATTACCTCGAGACATGCGTCATGGTGAAATTGGCGCAACTTCCGGGGTGACCGGATAAATTGCCGCCGATACCTCGCAGACGCGACAAGCTCATTTGAAGCAGTTTGTGGTTATTCCCCGACGCCTGCCCATCTCTTGGCGATTTCGATTCTCTTTTCGAGGTCATAGGCCGACCTCACGACGATCTCGGTTGTCATGGTCGACCCCGAGGCGTTAATCGCCCAACCCACAAAGTATCCCGTCCACCTGGAGGCAGCTACTTCCTGCGCAAGGTAAAGAACCCTGAGCCGTTCTTCCGTCGTATACTTGGGGTTGCCGGCCAAATAGGTGTCCATCCACGCCTTTATTGTTGGATTCTTGTAGTCCTGCTCCGTCGGCATCGTTACGATGACCCCGCCGGCGATGTCATGCACCAATGCGATATGCTCTCCCGACAGGTTTTTGATGTAATGCAGCCCTGCATTCCCGATGAGAGCGTTTGGAATCCATACCCCACTCGGGTGGACCTCGCCTTCCACGGCGGCGCCGACTGCACATCCATAGGCAGTCTCCGCCTCCATCATCAGTTTAGTGGCCTTGTCCCTTATGTGGGCCGTCTTCATGCCCAGGCCGTTTACGTCGGCGATAAGGGCCACGATACCACAGATCAAATCGGTGTGGCCCGAAAGGCAGGCACACTTGGAATGACGTTGAATAGACGCAAAATAATGGGGTGCCCGGCCCGTCATGTCCCATTCGCCGCAGAGAAAAACCCTCTCCCAGGGGACGAAGACGTCATCGAAGACCGTCATCGCCTCTACCGCTCCGATCGCGCTGCCGATAGGACATTCCATCTGTGCGTCTGTGCGTGACCTATTCGGTGCAGGCCTCGCGACGAAAGTAACACCCTTTGTGTCGACCGGCATCGAGCAGCAGACGGCATAGTCTTTATCGGCCTCTTTGAGCTGGCGGCACGGAACGACCACCAGCTCCCTCATACAAGGACCATAAGATGTATGAACCTTGGCACCCCTGATGACGATACCCCGCGAATTCTTCTTGACGACACGAAGGTCGGTAGGGGTTTTCTGTTGGGAGGGCATGAGCGACCGGTCGCCTTTGGGGTCCATCATCGCCCAACCGATGTCGTAGTCGTTCTTCATGAGATACTTGACGTATTCTTTGAAACGTTCATGGTAGCACGTGCCATGTTTCTGGTCCGTATCGTAGGTCGCCGCCCATACTACGCACAATTCATTGGACTGGCACCACGTACAGATCCGCCTCTGGGTAACTTCCCTTGTCAGCCGGACCTTCGTGATGGCATCCTCTCGGCTCGTCTGTATGTGCATGTTCAATCGCCGGACGGGCTCATCGACGAGAGGGGAGTGGACGACCGATAGATGCTTGAACTCCTCATCGAAAGAAAAATCGTGGGTCGCTCCTATGAGGTTCAACGTAGATTGAAACCTCGGGTCATCCCAGACCCGGTCGACCTTTTCTCCCAGCATGTAAATGTCGGGCTTGACTCCTTTCAGGTCTTCGACGTATTCAGCCTTTGTTTTGATAGCCATGACATCCTCCTGCGGTGACGACCCCGCAATATGATTTAAGCAGCCTTAACGGCCTTCAAGGATTCGATCCTGCTTATGATCGTCTTTAGCGACGACCCCGGACCGAATACCTCGGCTATTCCAGCCTTCTTCAGCTTCTCAACGTCGCCCGGCGGCACCGTACCCCCCAACACGACCTTGATGTCTCCAGCCTTCTCCTTTTTCAGCAAATTCACGACCTCCGGTGCCAGGATCATGTGATTTCCCGAAAGGGAACTCAGGCCGATCACGTCCACACCTTCCTGAAGGGCCGTCCTCACGATATTGGCCGGCATCTGATTGCCGCCGTAGATCACCTCCATCCCGGCGTCCCGCAACGCCCTGGCCACGACCATGCTCCCCCGCCAGTGGGCATCCATCCCGAGGCGGACCATCAGTACGCGGATCCTTTGCTTTTCCATTTATTTCTCCTTAGGTCGAATTAGGTTAGAATAGAGGCGGTTCCCACACACCGTAAACACGCTTCAGTGTCCGAGATATTTCGCCTTCCGTGATCAGGTTTTTGACTTCCCCCACGATAAGCTCCATCAGGTTCTCATTCCTTTCGCAGCAACGGGCGACGGCGTCCAGGGATTTCTGCACCTTTCGGGGGTCTCTTTTCTCCCGGATACGCCGCAGTTTCTCCTTTTGCACCTTGAGTGTTTCCGGCGAAGAGAAGAGCTCGATCGGTAGGACCTCGTCCTCGATCTGGAAACAATTCACCCCGACGATCGGCATCTCCCCCGATTCGATGTCACATTGATACTTGTAGGCAGCGTCCGAGATTTCTGCATGGATCCACCCGCTCTCGACAGAACTCACCAGACCTCCCTTCCCCTCGATTTCATCGAGAATCTTGAGGACCTCCGCTTCCATCCGGTCGGTCAGCGACTCCAGGTAGTAGGATCCTCCAAGCGGGTCGATCGTATTGATTACGCCCGTTTCGTTCTGGAGAATCTGCTGCGTCCTCAAGGCCGTAACCGAGGACAGTTCCGTCGGGGTACACAACGCCTCGTCATAGGCGTCCACATGGACCGACTGGGCTCCGCCGAGCACGGCGGCGAGCGCGTGGTAGGCCGACCGGGCGATGTTGTTGAGAGGCTGCTGGGCGGTCAGGGCGACCCCGGCCGTCTGAACATGGAAGCGGAACATGAGAGACCTCGGGTCCTCCGCCTTGAAACGCTGCCTCATTATGTTGTAGTAAACCCGCCGGGCGGCACGGTACTTTGCGATCTCCTCGAAAAAATCATTGTGGGCCGACAGGAAGAAGCTGAGCCTGCCGGCAAAGCTATCGACCGGCAAGCCCCTCCTCAGCATTTCCTCGGAGCAGGCGACGGCGTGGGCGATGACGAAGGCGACCTCCTGCGGGGCCGTGCATCCGGCCTCACGGTAGTTGTACCCGGCGAAGCTGATGGGATTCCATCGGGGTGCATGCCTGGTGCAAAATTCTATGGCATCGCAACTGACCTTGAAAGAGGCCCTGGGCGGTAGAACGCCCGGAGCTACGGTGATCGCCGTTTCCAGCAGAAAATCGTTCTGGCTCGTCCCTGCCAAACTTGTTAGCGGGATGCCGCGGTCCCCGGCATTGGCAAAGTACATCGATTGGATGGAGATGTTGCAGATAGGCTGGCATGTCACCAGGGAGACGCTGACCTCGTCGATGGGAATGCCGTCAAAGAGGATCCGCATATCTTCGACGGTGTCTATCGCCACCCCGCCCCTTCCCACGTCCGCATAAACGTCCTTGTCGTCGCTGTCGTAACCGCGCAGAGTGGGGTAGTCGAAAACCCCGTTGATCCCCGTGGCGCCCTGCTGCAGGAGAAATTTGTACCTCTTGTTCGTCTCCTCCGGGGGACCGAAACCGGCCAGTTGCCGATGAGTCCATGTCCTCCCCCTGTACATCGTCGGATGAACGCCGCGGGTAAAGGGGCCCTCCCCCGGATAACCCAGGTCCTGCAAATAATCGAAGTCCACCACATCGCCCGGCGTATACAGGGGTTTGACGTCGAACCCGGAAAGCGTCTTGTACTTATTTTTTAGCTGCCTTCGGCCTCCATACCTATTCTTTTCCCATTCCGCTGTCTTTTCATTGATCTCATCGATTTTAGCCGAGTCAAAAATTCCCCTTTTCATCCCTACCTCCCTGAGGATCGTTTCTGACCTGACCGGTGCACCAATTATGCCACGCAAAGGCGAGTCTCTCCCCGGATTCTCTTTTTTGCATCGTTCACTTGTATTGGGCGTGGTGCATTGCGGCTTCGGGAGAGGTCCGGGAATGCGGTGGGGAACGGCCCTGGAGGGCAGAATACCTTTTAGATGTGGAAAATATGCACGGGGCGTGAAAATAATTTACTCATAGGTCAATCAGTTTGTACTTGTTCATCAAATAGCGCAGGGAAAAGCGGTCGAGGTTCAGAAGCCTTGCCGCCTCTGTCCTGTTCCCCTTTGCCTTGATAAGGGCCTGTTTGATCAGTTTCGTCTGCAAGGCATGGGTGAGTTCCTTGATGTCGACCCCCGAATCTGGCAATCCCAGCTCATCGATGCCGAGCCGTGGTTCCGGACTGCTCCCTTCCAGGATTTCCCGCGGCAGATTCTTGAGCGTTATGACATCAGGGCTTTCGATGATCATGATCCGCTCGATGGTATTGCCCAGCTCCCGGACATTGCCCGGCCACGTATAGTTGACCATGGCGTTCGCGGCCTCTTCGTCGATACCCTGCACCCTCTTTCGATAACGCCTATTCAGGATCTCGATGAAGTATTCCGCTATCGGAAGGATGTCCTCTTTTCGTTCTCTTAAGGGAGGTATGTAGATGCCAAGGACGTTCAACCGATAGTAGAGGTCCTCCCGGAATTTGTTCCGGCGGACGTAATCACGCAAATTGTGGTTGGTCGCGGCGATGATGCGCGTATCGACCTGTATCGTTCGATGCCCTCCCAGACGCCGGAATTTCTTCTCTTGCAGCACGTTCAACAGTTTGGATTGCATCGCAAGGTCCATGTCACCGATTTCATCGAGAAACAAAGTCCCCCCATCCGCTTGTTCGAAAAGACCTTTTCGGCTTCGCTTGGCATCGGTGAATGCCCCTTGTTCGTAGCCGAACAGTTCACTCTCCAGGAGGGAATAGGGGATGGCCGAACAGTTGATTTCGACAAAAGGCCCGTTTGACCGCGGGCTGTTGTAATGAACGGCCTTGGCGACAAGCTCCTTGCCGGTCCCGCTTTCGCCCTCGATCAGGACGGTGGATGAACCACTCTGGGATACCTTCGCGATGATACCCCGGATGGTCTGAGTCTCTTCGCTCTTTCCGACGATTTTATCGGCCTCGTAAAGCGACTTGGCCTTCTCTCTGAGGTCGTTCACCTCTTTTTGTAACTTCCGCGTCTCCAGGGCAAGCTTGATGATGGTAGAGATGTTTTTGTACTCGAAGGGTTTGTTGACGTAATCGAAGGCACCAAGCTTCATCGCGGTGACGGCATTCTCGACGGTCCCGTAGCCGGTCATCATGATGACGATGGCATCCGGGTCCGTCGTCTTAATCCGCTTGAGAATGTCGATTCCGTTCGTATCCGGCAATTTGAGGTCTAAGAGGATCAGGTCCGTGTTTTCTTTTTCCAGGACGTCCAGACCTTCTTTGCCCGTCTTCGCCGCGAACACTTCATAGCCTTCGTCCTTGAGGGCCAATCTGAGAGAATCCCGGATCAGTTTCTGGTCGTCGATTATGAGGATGGTTTTCATCTTCGTTCGCTCCCGTTCACAATCCGGCCGGGACCCCCAAATGGCGGGGCTGCCTGCAGGGCAAAATGATCGTAAATTCCGTCCCTCTACCTTCTTCAGACTCTACCCGGATAGAACCGTCGTGTTCCTTGACGATACTGTGGGTTATAGAAAGCCCTAGACCCGTTCCTTCATTGCTCGTCGTGAAGAAGGGGTCGAAGATGCGATTCTTGTTCTCGTTGGAGATACCGGTACCCGTGTCACTGACGACGATCTTGACGGCAGCCCCGCTGTCGGTTTCATTTTTGCAATTTACAGCCTCGATCGTGAGTTCACCGCCGTCCGGCATCGCGTTAATGGCATTGATGACGATATTCAACAACCCCTGTTTGATCCTCTCTCGGTCGAGAAACAAACGTCCAATGTCGTCCGAGACCTTGATGACTAACTTTATCTTCTTCTGGTCACACTGCTCCTTGACCAAGGAGAAAATGCTCGTAATGACGGTCCTTAAGTCCACGAGGTCGAAATTCAGGTCCCTAGGCCGCGCAAAAGTCAATAAGTCTGAAATCAACTTTTCGAGCCTCACGATCTCGCTTTTGGCGTCGTTGATCAATTCGAGTTCTGCCTTGGAACGTCTCTTCTTGCCCAGGATGTCCAGAACAACCCCGATACCCGTCAGAGGGTTGCGTATCTCATGGGCGACACCCGCCGCAAGCTCTCCCAGGGAGACCAACCGGTTTACCCGTTGCAAATAGTGGTCCCGCCTTTTTTCATTCGTCACATCCTGGATCACGAACGTGAATCCGATCAGACTGCCCGCCTCGTTGGTGATGTGGGAGGTGCTTATGTTCAGAATCGCCTCATCCTGTCCTTTTGTCTTTAGGGCAAATTCCCAACCTTTGATGTTGACGTGCTTGGCGACGATGTTTTTAGTATTTTTTACCCATTCGGGTGAGTCGAACACATCCCAGATGAACCTTTTGAGCATATCCTCCTTATTCGCCTGAAACGCCTCCTCGACCGCCGGGTTCAAAGAGGTGATCCGCCCCTCGATATCGACCGTCAAGATTCCGTTGACGGAACTCTTCAGGACATTCTCCGAAAACTTCTTCTCGTTCACCAAGTCCTGCAGAAGCTTCGAATTTTCGATGATGATGCTGGCGTAGTTGGCGAGGATCGATAGGGATTCGAATTCATCGTCATCGATCTCGGGTTCACCGTGTTTCTTGTCCACCCCCAATATTCCGATGACGTCTCCCTTTATTTTCAAGGGCACGTACAATGTGCAACCGCGGCCCATTCTTTTCGTGACCTTTCTGTCGAGCTCGGTCACGCTGGGATCAGAATTGAAGTTTTTGATAAGGATGGGCTCCCCCGTCGTCGCCACCTTCGTTTCCATACATTCATGCCTTGCAAGATTAAACGGCCTCTCCATCACAAACTTCTCCAGATGGGGAGAAAAGCCCGTTATGTATTTGCACTCCAGACAGTTCGTAGCTCTATCGACAAGGTAAACAGAGCACCTGTTGAAATTTAGGTCCTTCTTGACAGTCTGGACGATAGATTCCAGCACCCTGTCCGTCGTAGTCGGCTCGGTCAGGAGCGCGCTTATCCTGTAGACGTGAGACAATATCTGGTTGTTTTTGCCTTCATCCATCGGCCTTACCCTTCTTAAGTGAAAAACGATACACCCGTTCCCTTCATCGAGGGAGGCATCGTGATTTTATTCACCGATACCATACTTATACGTGATTTGCGACACCCGGCTGCCGATGCCGGGACAAAACGGTTCTCCTGGACCTCGGCCATGAGCCTTACCTCACGATGAGTAACCCCTTATAAATATGGCAGATTGTTCTTTTAATGGAAAACGTACTGTGGTACTTTGACAGTCGTTCGTCCAAACAGGAAGACAAGATCGTTGAGGAAGCCGGGGGTAAGCTGTGGCAAGCAACTTAAGGAAAGCGCGCCGATCCGGTGAATAGCCGGGCCAGGAAACGAGAACGGCGGGTCTATGCCTGAAGCAGCAAAGAAGGAGGATAATCCATGAAGATTGTGAGCATCATCGGAAGCCCGCACGGGATGAGGGGAAACACGGGGAAGCTGCTGGGAGAGGTCGTGAAAGGTGCAAAAAGCGCGGGAGCCGTCTGCGAGGTCATCGCTCTGCGGGGCGATTCCGTTAAACCCTGCCTGGGATGCGACCGATGCCACAAAAAAGGCCGCTGCCCGCAGAAAGACGAGTTCGAATCTATAAAGGAAAAGCTGTTCGCGGCAGACGGGATAATCCTGGCGACACCCAACTATATCTTCCATGTGAGCGCACAATTAAAGATGTTCATCGACCGCTGCTCCAGCCTCATCCACTGCATGGCCCTCGAGGGCAAATACGGGGCGAGTGTGGTAACCTCCGGCGGGGGTGACGAAGTCCCCATCGTCGAATATCTCGATTACGTTCTCATGGTCATGGGCGCAACCCCGGTGGACGCCGTATGGGCGACGATGGGAACCACGGGCACTAAAAAGCAACTTCCCGAGAATTGCCGCGAGCAGGCCTTCGCCCTGGGCAAGACTCTCGTCAAGGCCTGGGAGGAGAAGTGGCGTTTTGCGAAGGCGGAGAAGGTCCAGGAGAAACATCGAGAAAGGATGCGGGAGTTGATGGATTATTATCGCGACGAGTGGCCTTATGAATACGCCCACTGGCAGAGGCGGCCCCCCCTGACTAAGCCGAGGGATGTGCGGGAGGAACCACCGCCGCACAGCCCTTAACCCAAGGAGGCGGGATAAAGATGGAATATATCCTTTGCACATTAGCCGGTTTACTTGTCGGCGGCCTTGTCGCCTGGCTGGTCGCATCCACGCGGGTCTCAAAGGTCCTCTCCGGGAAGATAGAGGAAGCCGAGCGCCAGGCCGGCACGGCCGAAGGTCGTTCCCTCGCCTTGGAAGGGACGATTGCGGAGCTGCGCAGGCAGAACGAAAAGGCCACCGGGGAGCTTGCTGAACTTAGGAATCAACTGGCCGCTGTGACGAGCGCCAGGGTGAAGGCCGAGACCCAACTGGCGGAGACCATGCAACGCCTTGAAGAAGAGAAGAAACTCCTGGAGGAAGCCAAGAGCCGACTCGCGGACACCTTCAAGGCCCTTGCCGGTGATACCCTCAACGCGAGCACGCAGGCATTTCTGCAACTTGCTAAAGAAACGCTCGATAAGGTGTTGACGGACGCCCGTGGCGACCTCGGCAAACGGCAGGAGGCCATCCAAGGCATGGTCAAGCCCCTCGCCGAGTCGCTTGCCAAGTTCGAGGAACATGTCCGCACGGTCGAGAAAGAAAGACAGGAGGCCTACTCCGGGCTAACGGAGCATCTGCGGATTTTGACCACCAGTCAACAACAGCTGCAGAAAGAGACGGCGAACCTGGTAACGGCGCTGCGCAAGCCACAGGTGCGGGGCCGCTGGGGTGAGATGACGCTGCGCCGGGTCGTGGAACTGGCAGGGATGTCCGAGCATTGCGATTTCTCCGAACAGGTGACCGTGGACGGGGAAGGTGGCCGACTGCGGCCTGACCTTATCGTACGGCTGCCCGCAGGACGTGAAATCGTCGTGGATGCCAAAGTATCCTTAGAGGCTTATCTCGACGCCGTCGCTGCAGAATCGGAAGAGGCCCGCAAGACAGCCCTCACGAGACATGCCGCACAGGTGCGTAGTCATATGAACATTCTCGCCGAAAAACAGTACTGGCAGCAGTTCACGAAGGCCCCCGAGTTCGTCGTGATGTTCATCCCCGGCGAGTCTTTCTTCGGCGCCGCGGCGGATGCGGACCAACAACTCATTGAGGACGGGCTCGAGCGGCGGGTGGTTTTGGCGACGCCGACAACCCTCATCGCCCTGCTTCGTGCCGTGGCATACGGTTGGCGCCAGGAGCAGATCGCCGAGAACGCCCAGGAGATCAGCGACCTCGGTAAACAGCTCTACGAACGCATGAGAACCATGGCTGAGCATATCGCGGATATCGGCAGGGGCTTAGAGAAGGCCAATACGGCATACAACAAGGCGGTCGGCTCCATGGAGACCCGCGTCCTGCCCGCAGCCCGAAGGTTCAAAGACCTGGGGGCGGCAACCGGTAACGAGATACCGGCCTTGTCTCCCGTCGAAACCACACCCCGTGCCCTCACCGACCAGGAGGCTAAGGAGGGATAGGAACGGAAAGCTCTGTATTATCACAGAGCTTTCCGCCGCCATCAAGTAATGGCAGCCCGGCAATAAAAAAGTGATTCCCACCCATAGTGCCGGGCCATTATATGTCACGTTATAATAGCAGGTGGCTTTCTATCTCCCCGCCATCATGGCGGCGATATCCTCCTCGGCGGTGCCGATGGGGGTAATGGCAAATTTGTCCACAAGAACCTTGGCCACGTTGGGAGAGAGGAAACCCGGCAGGGTGGGCCCCAGTCTCATGCCCTTGACACCAAGGTAGAGGAGGGCGAGGAGCACGGCGACGGCCTTTTGTTCATACCAGGCGATGTCGAAGGAGATGGGGAGATCGTTGATGTCCGGGAGCCCGAAGGCCTCTTTGAGCTTCAAGGCGATTACGGCAAGCGAATAGGAATCGTTGCACTGGCCGGCGTCAAGGACCCGGGGAATACCGGCGATGTCACCCAACGGCAGTTTGTTGTATCGGTATTTGGCGCAACCCGCCGTCAAGATCACCGTATCTTTCGGCAATTTTTCCGCCACTTCCGTAAAGTAACTCCGGGTCTTATGCCTCCCGTCGCAGCCAGCCATGACGATGAATCGCTTGATCGCCCCCGACTTCACGGCCCCAATCACCTTATCGGCCATAGCGAGGACCTGGTTATGGCCAAACCCACCGACGATATTGCCGGATTCAACTGCCTTCGGTGCCGCGCAGGTTTTGGCCAGGGCGATGACCTCAGAAAAATCCTTCATGCCTCCCTTCGGCCGGTTCGGAATATGTTTCGCTCCGGAATAGGAGACGGCGCCGGTCGTAAAGAGCCGGCTAAGATACGTATTTTCATTCCGGATGGGAATCAGGCAGTTCGTCGTCAAGATGATGGGGCCGTTGAAGGCTTCGAACTCCTCATTCTGGTGCCACCAGGAACTACCGTAGTTACCGACAAGGTGGCGGTACTTCTTGAATGCCGGATAGTAGTTGGCCGGGAGCATCTCTCCGTGGGTATAGACATCCACCCCCGTCCCTTCCGTCTGCTTGAGCAGCTCTTCCAGGTCTTTCAGGTCATGGCCGGAAATCAGGATGCCGGGATTGCCGCGAACGCCGAGATTTACCTCCGTCATTTCCGGATGTCCGTAGGTCGTCGTGTTGGCCTCGTCGAGAAGGGCCATGGTGTTGACCGCCGTCTCACCGGCCTTCATGACCAGAGCGACCATGTCATCCGCCGAAAGAGCTTTCGTCGTGGATGCGAGGGCCTCCATGAGGAACCCATAGATATCGTCCCGCTCGAAGCCCAGGATAGCGGCATGATCCGCATAAGCGGCGATCCCCTTGCACCCGAACGTGAGTAGGGACCGCAGAGAGCGAACATCCTCATCCGTCGTAGCCGTGAGACGCACTTCGTCGGCTTTGGCCTTGGCCATGATGTCATCGTCCGTTTGTGGACTCCAGGTGGCGCAATCGGGCAGAGGAGTGGGTATGTTACTGCCGACTGCTGCCTTTACGGCATCGCGTACCTTGAGACCTTCTTTGATCTTCCCGATAATCACCTCATCGTCCCAGGCGACGTTGGTAATGGTCGTAAACAGGGCGTCACAGATGAATCGGCCGACTTCCCTATCGATTTTCCCCGACAGTTTTTCGCCGTAAACGGAAATGCCCTTGCAGACGTAAAGGAGCAGGTCTTGAAGGTCGGCCGTCTCCTCCGGTTTGCCGCACACGCCCCTCACCGTACAACCCTTATTCCTCGCGGTTTCCTGGCATTGAAAACAAAACATGGCGCATTGCCCTCCTTTCTTTGTTATCAACGAATATCCTGATTATTTGAATCGAAGCATCGTCAGCAGCATCTTGAACGGTACCTCGGCTTTCACGGCATGGGGGATATCGGCAGGCATCAGCAGCGCCTGGCCCGGGGCGACACGGTGTGTTTTCCCGCCCACGGCGAATTCGCCCTCGCCATCGAGGACCAGGACCAACGCGTCAAAGGGCGCTGTGTGCTCGCTCAGGCCCTGTCCCGCGTCGAAGGCGAAGAGTGTGACCGTCCCACCCTTGCTCTCGACCAACGTTCGACTCACGATGCTGCCTTCCGCATAGTTTGCCATCCCTACGATGTCGAATACCTCGCTTGCGGGCATCATTGACTTGGCTGGCCGGTCAGTGCCCGTGCCCTTCTTCGTGTCCCTGCTTTCCTCGACCATGTGTGCCTCCTTCTTAGACTGTGATATGGTTTAGATGCCCGATCCGTGTTTCTTCCGGTTTTGTCCTACCTGTTGGACATGCTGGTCGAGACTCGCCATGAAACTCTCCCCGTCCATCCCGTAAATCCTCGCCACGTCGTCCAAGGTGTGGAAGGCCTGGGCGGGGCAGCCGACGCAGAGCATCTTCCTCTCGAAGAAGACGCCCATCGCCGACGGATGGTCTCGCAGCAGTTCATGGACGGTCATGTTCGCATCGAGCTTCATGATGTCGGATAGTAATGGGTAACGACAGCGCTGTCTTTGCGCTCGCGCAAATAAGAGAAAAAATGTTGGGGAGATTGTTGAAGCCGCTAGTCCCGTTCCGCGAAGAGCATCAGGGCATGGGGGTCGATCACGACGATCCGCTCCCGGCCGGAGGCAATCCAGCCCTGCTTCTCCCAGCTACTGAGGGTGCGGCTTACCGTGTAGAGGGTCGTGCCCGTATAGTCGGCCAGGTCCCGGCGGCTGAGGCGGAAATCGATCAGGATGCCCTCATCGGTTTTACGTCCCGATTGGTTCATGATCCGTAAGATCGCCCTGGCAATGCGCTGTTCCGCCCGTTCCGCATGAAGTTCCAGGTGACGGCTTTGCAGTTCTTCCATGCGGTCGATAACCGCACGCAGCATATTGACGGCCAATCGTGGGTGGGCCATGAGGAGTTTCATCATGGTTTCGTGGTCCCAGCTGATGATTTCGGCCCGGTCGACGACCTGCGCCGTCACGGGATAATTCTTGCCTGCGAAGAGAGCGATAGCAGCGGCCAGCTGGCCGGCCGAAATGTACCGAAGGAGAAGTTCTTTTCCTTCCTCATGTAATTTGGTGAGCTTCAGGCGGCCTGCCAGCACGAGGTAGCAGGTGACGGCGGGGTCGCCCTCGCGAAAGAGTACAGCCCCGGGCCCGTAGAAATTCCTCCGGCCCAGGCCGAATATGCACGACACCTCTTTCTCTCCAAGGCCAGAAAATACGTCGGCCTGCGTGATGGCGTCGGGAAATGGGTTTCGATCAGTCATGGTCCATAATCGATATCAGGATCGAGAGCACCTCGGATCGTCTCCCTTTGCGTACTGAACCTCGAATGCAGTAGAATAACTCTATCACCACCCAGCTGTTGGAAAAAGATAATGAGAATCGCCATTGAGCGGTCTTTCCATGAAAAGCGTATGATACCAGGTGGTGCGCCGTGGACATGACTGGAGAAAGACGCCTCGCTATTACCTTTTTTGTCACCCTTCTTATCCTCGCAGCCGAGGTCATCGGCGGCTTTTTGAGTAACAGCCTTGCCCTCTTAAGCGACGCGGGGCACGTGGCAACAGATGCGCTGGCCATAGGAATCGGGTTTGTTGCAAACCGTTTAAGCAGAAGGCCTTCCGACAGATACGCCACCTTCGGCTACCAGCGGGTTGGACTCTTGGCAGCGCTGATAAATGGGGTAAGTCTCCTCGTCATCGCCGGCTTTATATTCTATGAATCGTACGGCAGACTCCTCTCTCCGCCGGAAATCAATATACCCCTTATGCTCAGTATTGCAACCATCGGCCTTGCGGGAAACTCGATCATGGCCTTTATCCTCGGCCACGGTCACGGGGATTTAAATATCAAGTCAGTGTGGCTCCATGTCATGGGCGATACCTTTTCGTCTGTCGGGGTTATCTTATCCGGGATTGCCATTTACTTCACCGGCTGGAGGTGCTTAGACCCTATCATCAGCATTACGATCGGGGGCGTCATCGTATGGGGTGGGATAAGGCTTATAAGGGATACGCTCGCTATCTTTTTAGACCTAACTCCGAAGGGGTTCGATATCAAGGCGCTGACGAGGGAGATCACGGCCATTCCCGATGTCATCGGTGTCCATGATGTCCACCTCTGGTCCTTTGCCCACGACTTAGTGGCATTCTCCGCCCACATCCTGGTGAGCGATCGGACCTTGCAGGAGGCTGAGTTTACTAAGGAGCGTATCGAAAAGATATTGAGGGAAAAGGGTATTGCACACACCACCCTGCAGATCGAGTGTAGCTGCGCTAACTGTAGCGACAGCCTCTATTGCCAGCAGACTAACCCCCGCGAGGACAAAGAGAGATGACCGCCGGCACTTAAACGAACAGCCTTCGCGGGGGGAAAACCTGTGATCAGTCATTATGCCACTTAAACAGGGCGTTCCACTATGTCAAACGCATCGTCGGGTAGGAGATGAAATATTCTTCTATTTTCTTCTGGTTTATGAAATAAAACAATTCATTAATTTCAGCAACCACTTCCAAACAGAAAGGAATTGACGCATGAGTTGTTTTTCTGTCCGCAGGCGGTTACTGATTATTTCCTGCCTGGCGGCGTTCATCATGATGATTTCATCTGCAAGCCCCGTCCGGGCGACCGAAGGCGGCGGCAATGCCTATCCGAATGGCGCCGATGATTTCATGGCAGGCGCTTTGCCTCCCCCGGGCACGTACCTGCTCGACTATTTTCTCTATTACCGGGCGAACTCCTTCAAAGACAAGGACGGCCACGACGCCATGGCGAAATTCGATCTCAACGCTTTCGTCAACGTCTTTCGCATCGTGCACGTGACCCAGGTCCAGTTTCTCGGGGCCAACTGGGCGATGCACGTGTTTCTGCCGTTGGTGTATAAAGACGTGGACGCCACCTTCGGCAAAGACAATCGCTCCGGCATTGGAGACGTGATTATCGACCCGTTCATCCTCGGCTGGCATTGGAAAAACTTTCATCTCACGACCGGTTTGGACATCTATCTGCCCACGGGAAATTACAACAAGGACCGGCTGTTGAACACGAGCCGGAATTACTATACCCTCGAGCCGATCGCGGCCGTGACCTATCTGGCGGACAACGGCTTCGAACTGACCGGAAAGTTCATGTACGATTACAATTTCAAGAATGACGATACGGATTACAAGTCAGGCCAGGAATTCCATTTCGACTACACGATCGGCTATCATATCAACAAATCCTGGGCTGTGGGACTCGGAGGCTACTATTACTACCAGACGACCGATGACGAGCAGTACGGTACAACCTATCAGGACGGCAACAAGGGCCGCGTGTTTGCCGTGGGTCCCCAGGTTGCCTATACTTACAAAAACATGTCTTTCACATTGAAGTGGCAGAAAGAATTCGAAGCCAGGAACCGTCCCCAGGGCGATAATTTCTGGCTCAAGTTCACGTATGCTTTCTAAGAAGTAAAAGTCGATTCACCAGGGCCGGCCCGTCACCAAGAGCAGGACGCTGTTAACCAATTATTAATCAGTCCATAATAGTATAGACAGTTCTAAAAATAAGTGTTATAAGACCGTCCATGAAAGACATGGATGGCCGAAGACTTAAACATGATGTTTTGACCGAGCTTCGCAAGCGTGCAGTAGCCAGGGTACAAAGCGGGGAGAGTCCGGAGGTTGTAGTGCGGGCGTTGGGATTCACCCGCGCTTGCATATACAACTGGCTGGCCATGTACCGCGCGGGCGGTTGGGATGCCCTGGACGCAAAGAAGCGAGGCGGTCGCCCTCGCAAGTTGCAGGGGCATATGATCGAATGGGTTTATAAAACCGTAGTAGGCAAGGACCCGCGACAGTACCGTTTTCCGTTTGCCCTGTGGACCCGCGATGCCATCGGGTCTTTGATCTACAAAGAGTTTGGGATTCGTTTGAGTGCAAATTCTGTGGGCCGGCTTTTGGCTCAGTTGGGAATCACTCCCCAGAAGCCGTTGTGGAGGGCCTATCAGCAGGATCAGCAGCGCGTGCGCAGGTGGGTTCAAGAAGAATATCCCGCGATTGAGAAAGAAGCCAAGCAATTGAAGGCGGAGATATGGTTTGCAGATGAATCGGGGCTCCGCAGTGATTACCATGCGGGAACGACCTGGGGAGTCAAGGGGCAGACGCCCGTGGTGCGCACAACCGGTGCGAGGTATCGCCTCAACGTGATCAGTGCCGTCAATCGACGCGGCCGGATGCGGTTCATGGTCGAGAGAAAAGGGTTGAACGCCGATGTCGTCTGCCGCTTTCTGGACCGCTTGATGGTCGGAAGCAAAAGGCCGGTGTTTTTGGTATGGGATGGCCATCCTGTGCATAAGTCCCGTAAAGTAGCGGATAAGGTGGAGAGCTATGAAGGCAGACTGCGCTTGTACTTGCTCCCTCCGTACAGCCCCGAGCTGAACCCAGGCGAAGGGGTGTGGCGGGAAGTCAAATCTTATCGACTTGGCCGTGCCGGCATCTTCTCCTTTGCCGAAATGAAATCCATGGCCCTGGGGGCACTCCGCTCTTTACTGAAACGCCCTGACATCATCCGCGGATTCTTTCTTACTCCCTCTACTCTGTATGCGTCCTAAAACGGTGTTCACTCTAATATGGACTGCTTTATAACTTTCTCTTGAAAGCAAAAATCAGATCGTGATTGATTTCTGAGTTGGAATAATTGGAGCAAGTTAAAAATTTGCTCAGGTATGCCGTAAACTGAATGGAAAGTCGTAGCCCAGGCAAAGGTGGACAAAAGTTTCGAGCGAACCGTAATGCATCAGGATGTTGCCGCGCTTTTCGGACTGGAGTTTTACGAAATCCCTGTACTCCGGGTCGAGGTATGAATGCATCTGTGGGACGATCGGAACTTCGCCAAGGTACGGCTTGTCCGTGAAGCAGATCAGTCCGGGTGGGTCTTCGCTGTTGCCACCCCACAATTTCGCGGCCAGTGAAGGATCGTTTGTTTTCATCCGAACAAAAGACGCGGAGACGATCGCACCATCCAGGTAGAAAAGAACAAGATCGTCCGGGTCCATCGCCTTCCATGTTTCCAGGTTGTTCCCCTTACCTTCCTGCACCCCCCATGCGTAACACTTTCCGCCGGGATAATGTCGCCGGAGAAGATCCGGCAGGTTCCGATCTCCCGCCCACGACGCCAGGGCGTCGATTTCGTATCCTCCCGCCTCCACAGCTGCGCTGAAGTTTTCTCTCGCTGCTTCGTCCTCTATCGGAATGATGAATATGTTTTCCACCACGGTTGCTCCTGGAATCTCAACAGGGTCTTCCGTTCCCCTTCATCCCTTCAACGAAGGGAGAGGAAATCGCGTTTAATCAATCTAATTTTAAGGCAGGACGATCCCGCACGTCAAACGAAAAAAGCCTATATCCACCTGGATGCTTATTTTCAAGCCGCATCGCACATTTTTAATTGATATAAGTACTTGACATCTCAAGTGAATTATGGTATCCACCTTTCCCGGAAGAGACACCCGGGAGGTGAAGATGCAACCTGTGGAATTCATCATCAAGGAAGGCGACGAGCACCTGACCAGCCATTCCGGACTGGCCTTGATCGGCGCCCTGATAGAACGTATGGAACTGGGGGCACGGATCGATGCCGTTGCGCTTTCTGGGTGTCGGGAGCCCAGGATTCCCCATAGCGACATAGTGAAGTCGATGCTGGGGTTGTTGTGCCTGGGGAAGCCGGACTACGATGCGATAGAGGCCTTTCGGGGCGTTCCCTTTTTTGAGTACAGCCTTGGGATTGGGCAATGTCCCTCCAGCCCGACCCTGAGACAGAGGTTGGATGTGGTAAACGGGGCATTCGATGGGATGGTGAAGGAGGAGTCGGCGCGTTTGATCCGTAAGACTGCCCCCGGCATTGGAGAAGTATCCACCTGTAAGGGTAATCTGGTGGCCTTGGATATCGATGTGAGCCCTTTCGACAACTCCAAGACGAAGAAGGAGGGGGTGTCGAGGACCTACAATGGTGTTGACGGCTACGCCCCGATCTTTGCGTATCTTGGTGACGAGGGATACTTGGTTCATGCTGAGCTTCGGCAGGGCAAGCAACATTGCCAGAAGGACACGCCAAGGTTTTTGCGGGAGTCGATCCGGTATGCGAAGATGGTCACGGACGAGGGGCTTCTGGTGCGCCTGGATTCGGGAAACGACAGCCTGGAGAACATCGGGGTCTGTATCGAGGAAGGCGTCGACTGGCTGATCAAGCGCAACCTCCGCCGGCAGAAGGAGACTCCCCGGGAAGGTAAGACCGTCTGGCGAGGAGAGACGCATCGCACAGTGGAGGGTTTTACCGCACCTTTGCGGGTCGTCTTGCTTTATCAAGATCACGGGACATGCGAGCAGTTTCATTCGGAGCTCAAGACGGATATGGACCTGGAGAGGCTGCCGAGCGAGCATTTTTCCACCAATGCTACCATCATGACCCTGACCCTCATGGCCTACAATCTCCTGAGGCTTTGCGGGCAGGAGAGTCTCCGGGAAGATAACGGCAATCTGGAGAGGCGCCCTCCCCAGCGAAAGAAGGCTAAGCGCAGGCGTCTGCGCACGGTGATGCAGGACATGATCTACATGGCCGCCCGCATAACCTTCCATGCCCGGCGGATGTATCTGTCCTTCGGCCGTCAAAATCCCTGGGTCTATGTATGGCAGAACATCTACCGGGGGTTCATGGTCCCCATTACATAGGATCATGGAAGAGGGGTGGTTTACTGAGCGTTTCAGCGAATCCTTTGCAGGCATAGGGATAGATGTGTCCCAAAAATGCTTTTTCCCGGTCTTCTTGACGACTTGAGGCATCATCTCCCTCGTTTATCGTCCTCTATGGCCATATAGGGAACGGGTCGCGCCATCTCTGGCACAAGGCGCAAGAAGCCAGAGGTCGATTCTTAACGATTTGAAGCAGTAAGCACATTCAATGCCACGGATTCAGGATTTCTTTAAATTTGGGGAACGAAATACTACAGCTGCCATCGAGATCCGGGCCGGCATAACTACCTTTTTGATGATGGCGTACGTCATAGTGGTAAACTCCGGAATCCTGTCCAAGGCGGGCATGCCCTTCGCCGGTGTCCTTTTCGCCAC
>Ga0116147_1001524_pt1 | contig 25303 bp, 18 predicted proteins | sample AD_JPNHG3_MetaG_FD_89749 | JGI IMG/M metagenome (GOLD analysis project Ga0116147, IMG submission 89749) | Active sludge microbial communities of municipal wastewater-treating anaerobic digesters from Japan - AD_JPNHG3_MetaG | ecosystem: Engineered > Bioreactor > Anaerobic > Digestate | place...
AGAGATGCACAATACCGGTCTTGACCTTGGCCACCTGCGTGAATCCGGCGCGCACGGCTTGATGCACCACGTCGATGTCAAAAAAGTAGGGTGACCAAACCACGTGCTCCAACAGCGAACGTCGAAAAACAAAGCCGTTCGCGCCGATGGTCGGCAAGGCTTCTTCAGAAAGCGTCAGTTCGAGATAATCGCCCCGGTCTGTCTGCGGAACCTTCAGTCCGGTCCACGTGCCGGTAATGGCGCACAGGCGGTCGTAATTGCGCGTAAACAGACAGAGCGGGTCGTTCATGCCGAGCAAGGCGAAGTAGCGGGTCAGCGCCGGGTCTTCCGGCCGGACCGTGTAGGCGATCGGCTCGCTCGCCACAATCTGCGGATCGTCGAACGGCGCCACCATCCGCTGCAGCCACTCTGGATCGGGCAGGATGTTATCACTGTCCACCAGTGCGATGAGGTCACCGGATGCCGCCTGAATGCCAGCAGCCTTGCCGGCCTCGCCGGTCTTGAGCGGGTTCTCGACGATCTTGTCCACACCGCAGGCGCGCGCGATCTCCAGCGTGTCGTCTGTCGAGCCGGCATCCGCTATCACGATCTCGCAGCGGCCCTGCGGAAACTTCTGCGCAGTAATCGCTTGAAGGCACGCCAGCAGGGTCTTCCCGGAGTTCAGGGTCGGGATGACCACACTCACATACGGAACGGCGTCCTGCTGCATATCCTTTTCTCGCATCCGGGAATCACTCCAACAACCACAAAAACGGCCGAGACCTTTTCGAAACGTTCCAGCCATTCAGATGTCGCGAACAAGGTACCATTCTGTTGGCCTTTTGACCATAAGTTCCTGAGTTCATTAGTGCGTTAGTGCCTTGTCGGCTGAACTTTTTGCACCGATCCGGCGTTTAATGTACACTGAGGAGGATGGAAATGAAAAAAAGTTCACTGATCGCCGTGTTGCTGTTTGCTGTAACCGTCTCACACGCCGCTTCGCAAGCACTTCCCGGCGCACTTCAGAAAGAGGCGCGCACAGCGATTGATAAAGGGCTGGCATGGCTCATCGCCAACCAGAAGGAGGGCGGCTTCTGGTCTGACGAGAAGAACCCGGCCATGACGGCGCTGCCGGTCTGGGCGATCTCCGCTGCCGGTGTCACCACCTATTCTTCACAGGTCGACAGGGCGGTCGCCTACATCCTCTCTAAAGCCCAGCCTGACGGCGGTATCTATGTGCCCGATCCGCGCCGCGGCGGTGCGGGCCTCGGCAATTACAACACCTCGCTCTGCATGATGGGGTTGCATGCCACCGGTCGCAAAGACGTGATCCGCGTGATCCAGAAGGCGCGTGATTATACCGCCTCCACCCAGCTTGTCGGCGACGACCATCACGCCGGCGGATTCGGCTACGACAAGGGCGGTCGACGCCACACCGACCTGAACAATACCGGTATGGCCATTGACGCCATGCGCCGTACGCAGGATGTCGAGGACCTCCGACCGTCTGGCGAAAGACGCGCCGACCTGAACTGGGACGCTGCGCTGAAATACGTCGAGAACATGCAGCGCAAAGAGGGCGAGGACAAGGGCGGTTTTCTCTACACCCAATCGTTCGAGCCGGGCGGCATACCCGCCCCCCAAAAAGGACAGGACGGCACACGCGCTGCGGAGGCTCGACCGCAGCTTCGCTCCTACGGCTCTATCACCTATGTCGGCTTGCTCGCCATGATCCACTCGAAGCTGACACGCGATGACCCGCGCGTGCGTTCGGCGGTCGACTACTGCACCAAGCATTGGACCCTCGACGAGAATCCGGGGCAGGGCGAGCAAGGCATCTACTTTTACTACAACATCTTAACGCGCGCCCTCAACGCCGCAGGCATCGACGAGATCCCGCAGGCGGCAGGCGGCAACCTCGCCTGGCGCGAGGAGCTGGTCCGTAAAATCCTCAGCCTCCAAAGGCCCGATGGCTCCTGGATCAATGACAACAACCGCTGGTGGGAAAACGATCCGGTTCTGGTGACCTCCTACAGCCTGCTGGCGCTCGAATTCGCATGCGGGCTGACGCAGTGACCCCTCACGGTGCCGCCCAGCGGAACACCTTTAGAGACTGCAATTCAATCAGCCAGATTTCCCGTCCTTGCGCCGCGCAGAAGGGGCCTGACCATTCCGCCCCCTCTTCCACCTGTGGCAAACGCATACATCCGGCCACGCGTCCGTCCGACGCAAACACCACCATGCGGTCGTCCGTCAAAGCAAGCACATGACGGCCCGTGTATGCCATTGTACGCTGGATGCCCATTCCAAAGGGAACCGCAAACGTGGTTAGCGGCTCGCCCGCAGCGGTGTAGAGCGAAATGGCGACTTCGCGCGACTGGCTGCTCGAAGCGACGGCCAGCGATCCGTCGGGCGCGACGGCGGCCGAATTAAGATATTCCAGCCACCGGCCATCCGCGCGACGGCTGATCCGACGAACCTCTTCGGAGCGTCTGTCCTGAACGAGAAACACGTCGTTATAGCCGAGAACCCACGCCAAATGATTGGATGGTTGGAAGCACCACGTTTCGGTGATCGGGTCGAATACGTTGGTCACCATCCCGATCCTGCTGAAGTGTTCATCAAAATGTGCGTAGCCGTCCTTATGTCCTCCCATCTGAACGTACACCTGCCGGTCCGGCGACACTGCGATGTGTGTCACGTGAGCGTACTCTGTCATGTCAGCCACATCCGGGATGCAGCGTCCCACCGGTTTGCCGGCGGCATCAAACACATGAACAACATGGCTTTTTTTATCCGCGATGTACAGGCGGTCGTCCGGCCCGACCGTCGCACAACTGCCCTCGTACAGAATATCCTGCGCGGAGGCAACCCCGGGCAACCGGTCGGCGACCCCGTTCGCGGCAAGGCGCAACAGCGCATCGCCGTCACTGGTCCAGATGTCGCCGCCGGGTGAGCAGACGAATCTGTGCTCGACTGCAATCGGTCTGCCGTCCGTCAACCGGGCAACGGCGGCCTGCCGGATTGCCCCATCCGCACCCAGTTTCAGGAAGTTCGGGCGCACGCCAAAATCATATAGCAGAAAACCGTCATCCGTATCGGCCGCGAGGCCCACCGGATAGTTGGGCTCGCGTCCCCATGCCTTCCGAAGATCGACAACCCGCTCGAACTTTCCGGCGCGGTCATAGATCTGAATTGTGTGGCGGATATTATCGAGCACCGCGACCGAATCCCCTTTATATCGCGTGACGTCTTGTGGACTCAGCAGTTCATCCGGTTGACCGCCATACCCGCTCTCTTCACGCCGCCACATCTCGCGGCCCTCGAGATCAAAGCAAAACAGTCCCCGCATGGCTTCATACTTGAGGTTGCGGTAGGTCAACACCACAAAACGACCATCCGGGAACCCTGCGATCTTCTTAACGGAAGGACAGTTTGTTATGCAGAGTTCCCGCACCTGATCCGTTGCGAAATCCACCATAAAAAACCGCGCCGTGTCTCCCACCTTTTCGGTTGAGACACTGGTCAGGAAGCGGCGTCCCCCCACATGCGAAGGCCCCGCGAAAACCGGTCCCTCCGGCAATGCGATATCCCGCATCGGCAACTCGCTTAGAACCGCGCCGTCTTGGGTGAGTTGTACCCATGCTGGAGTCTCGCCCGCGCCGTAGCGCAACGCGCAGATCCTGCCCTCGGCATCGAAATCAAATGCGCAGAAATCGCGCAGCGGCGACGGGATTCTCCCCGGCACACCGGCAAGCGCAAAGGTGCCCGCCGACCGCAACGGAAACTCAGGACACTCAAAGACCGGCCGGGGTTCGTCCTTGGGCGGCCAGATGTACGGCGTCCGTCCAGTTTCGCGGACCTGCCACGCCCCTTCCGGCTGCGGCACGATCTCGAACGAGACGCGTTGTCCGGCTTTTACATGCGGCACGTCGAAGGTGCGGTCGGGCGTGACGTTCAGAATACCACCTGTATCCCAGAGAGCCTCCCACACTTCTTCTTGCCTGTCGGGATCATCGGGGAAGGTGTAATCCCCGTTCAGGACCAGCGACCAGAACGGGGTCTCCGCCGCATCCACAAGCATAAACACGCCGCCCCTGCCGTGCGCATCATCTGCGATCACGCCGTGCGCCAAAATGTATGTTGTCGAAGGAATCGCTTTGGCCGTCATGAGCGTACGACACGGCTTACCCGCAGCGGCGGCCATCAGCGTCTGCGGATATACCGTCGCGACTCGCTTGCCGCTCGACATCTCACATACCCACCACTGATCAATACCACGACTCAAGTCCGCATCCGCCACCCACCACACCACCCTGTCAGCGGGCTCAACCAGAAAGATCCCCTCACAATTCGGGTCTGGTAGACGTTGTGACCACTTACTCCTCTGACGCGCGTGCGTCTCTTGATGAATAGCCTCTCCCGAAGGCGACATGATGACCGTGGAAAAGGTTCCGCACCCGGCCAAATACCCCTGTTCGGAAAGACCATCCTCGCCCAGACTGTAGGCATATCCGGCGACATGTCCGGAGTTCGCGATCTCGCAGTCCCACAGCGTGAAGTCCAACGTGCCGGACCACACGGTCACACCTTGCTTGGTGAACCGATAGTCCGCCGGACCTCGTCCCAGCCGGTCACTTGGATTGACATGCAAGACATACGTCCCGGAACGCGACTCGCGGGTGTAAGGGTGCAAGACCGATGGCGGCCTGCCACTCGCATGCGCACGCTCCGCGAACGGCAAGCCGGTCGCGAGCATCCCGATCAGGATGATCGGCGCATACTGCACCACCGCCAACAACCGAATCCGTTTCATGCCTTCATTGTGCCATAATCTAAAAAAAGAACAAGCACACGGCGGGTCAGGGTTGTGAGCGGCAGTTCGCGCGGCGTTGCGAAACGTGCGCCCGACGGACGCGGATCGGCCGTGGGGATACCGCTGAGCCCGATCGCCTCGAAGAGGTGCCACACTTGCTTGAAGTGTGTGAAAGTGTGGGAGAAGCATCCCCGCGCCTCCATGCGCGTAGCACGCATCCCGGCCGCCGTGCGTAATACACGCGCCGCATCACGCGCGGTCGGGGTCTCGCCGGACGCGCCGTTCGGCAGTTCCCACAATCCGCCCAGAAGACCGTCGGGCGCACGCTGTGTGAGTAGCACACGTCCGGACACATCACGCGCCAACACCGCCACGGCGGTGCGCGTCGGCAGGGCTTTGCGGGGCGGGCGCGTCGGCAGCGTGGCCTGACGCCCTTCGCGGCGCGCCACGCAGTCGACGCGCAATGGACACCCGTCGCAACACGGTGAACGCGGCGTGCAGCACGTAGCCCCCAGATCCATCATCGCCTGATTGAAATCGTCGGGACGCCCGGACGCCGTGATCCACGGCTGTAGCCACTCCGCCAGCCGCACACGCGCCGCTGGCTTGCGGAAGTCGTCATCCCATCCCAGATAACGTGCGAAGACGCGGATCACGTTGCCGTCCACCACTGGCGCCGGAATGCCGAAGCAGATGCTGGCGATGGCTGCGGCTGTGTAAGGCCCCACGCCGGGCAGCGCGGCCCAGCCCGCGACATCGCGCGGCAATTGGCCGCCCGACGCCACGATCTGCTGCGCCGCCCGCTGGAGATTGCGGGCGCGTGTGTAGTAGCCGAGTCCCTCCCACAGCTTGAGCACCTGCTGCTGCGGCGCGGCGGCCAGCGCCGCCACTGTAGGGAAGGCTTGCATGAAGCGTGCAAAATAACCGCAGACGGTCTCGACCTGCGTCTGCTGCAGCATGATCTCGCTGACCCAGACGGCATACGGATCGGGGTGGTCACGCCACGGCATCTCGCGCCGGTTCGCGTCGTACCAGTCCAACAGACGGCGGTGGATTTGGGGCATACCCGCTGGCTACCGAATGAACAGGAGTTCTTGATAGGTCGGCAACGGCCAGAGCGTGTCATCGATCAGCCCCTCCAGCGCGTCGGCCAACTCGCGCACGCGCTCCATGGCCGGCATCACCTTCTCGCGCATGTAGCGCGCATGGGCGGCCTTACAGGCGTGGTGCGCTTCCGCTTCACGCGAGATCTCAGCCAGTTGATTGAGTTCCTCTTGCAGGCTGACCGTTAAGCGGCTGACCTCGGCCAGCGTTGAGGTGTCAACCGGCAGATCAAGCTGGCGCAATTTCAACGCGGTATCGGCAAGGCTTCCCTGTGCTTGGCTTACGGCCGGCAGGATCAAAGTGCGGCCAATCTCCTGCGTCAGGCGCGCCTCGACCGTGATGTCCTTGATGTAGCGCTCTAGGAAAATCTCGTAGCGGGCGCGTAGCTCGCGTTCGGACAAAACCCCCTGCCGTTCCATCGCCGCGATGGTTTCCGGCGCCACATACTGCGCCAGTGCGTCGACCGCCGAGGGGATGTTTTGCAAACCGCGCCGCGCCGCCTCTTCGTGCCAGGCGGCGGTGTAGTTGTCGCCGTTGAACACGATCTTGCCGTGCGCGTCCCACACCTCTTTGACCACGGCCTGCACCGCCGCGTTGAGGCGTTCGGGATCGCCGTTGACGCGTGTCTCCAACTCCGTGGCCAGAAAGTCGAGCGAGTCCGCCACGATCGCGTTCAACACCATCAGCGGGCCGGAGACCGACTGGCTGGCCCCGACGGCGCGGAACTCGAATTTTCCCTCGGTGAAGGCAAAGGGGCTGGTGCGGTTGCGGTCGCTTTTCTCAGCCATCAGCGGGGGCAGGCTGTTCACGCCGAGTGCCAGTGCCTTCTTGCCGCGGTGCGGCGCGTGTGACGTACTGGCCGCGACCCGCTCGAACAGCTCGGTCAGGTGCTCGCCCAAAAAGATCGAGATGATCGCCGGCGGCGCTTCGCACGCGCCGAGGCGATGGTCGTTGCCCGCGTGCGCGACTGACGCGCGCAGCAGCGGGCCGTGGAGCGAGACCGCCCGGATCACGGCAGCGCAGAACACCAGAAAACGCGCGTTGGCCTCCGGCGTCTCGCCGGGATTGAGCAGGTTGGCGGTCGCGGTGTTGAGCGACCAGTTGACGTGTTTGCCGGAACCATTCACGTCTGCAAAAGGTTTTTCGTGCAGCAAGCAGACGAAGCCATGCTTGGCGGCTGTGCGCTGCAGGATCGCCATTACGAGATGCTGGTGGTCTGCGGCGATGTTGGCCTGCTCGAAGATCGGCGCGATTTCGAACTGCCCCGGCGCGACCTCGTTGTGGCGCGTCTTGATCGGCACCCCAAGACGGATGAGATCCTGCTCACACTCGATCATGTAGGCCAGCACACGCTCATGGATCGCGCCGTAATACTGGTCCTCCAACTCCTGGCCTTTGGGCGGCTTCGCGCCGAACAGAGTACGCCCCGCGCTGATTAGATCCGGGCGCAACAGGAAGAGGCGTCGGTCGATCAGGAAATACTCTTGCTCGCAACCCGCGTTGGCATCCACCTTCTGTTCGGGTTCGCCGAACAGCGTCAGGATACGCCGCGCATGACGGTCGACCGCCTGCATCGAGCGCAAGAGCGGCGTCTTCTTGTCGAGCGCGTCGCCGTTCGAGGCGCAAAACGCGCAGGGGATAAAGAGCGTGCGACCGCCTGCCGCTTCGAGAATGTAGGCGGGGCTTGTCACATCCCATGCCGTGTAGCCGCGCGCCTCAAAGGTCGCGCGCAGTCCGCCGGAGGGCAGGCTGGAGCCGTCGGCCTCGCCGCTGACAAGCTGTTTGGCCGAGAACTTGGCAATGGCGCCGCCGTGCCCATCGGGCTCCAGAAAGCTGTCGTGCTTTTCTGCGGTCAGACCGGTAAGCGGATAAAAGACGTGGGCGTAGTGGGTGGCACCGTTTTCAATCGCCCAGTCGCGCATGGCTTCGGCCACCGTCCCCGCGACCGACACATCAAGCCGCTCGCCGAGATCAATCGTGCGCCGCACCTTGAGGTAGACCGATTCCGGCAGACGCTGCCGCATCACATCATCGTTAAAGACACAACTGCCGAATGCCTGCTGCGCGACGCGGAAGGCACCGATCTCCGCGTGCGCGAAACGCGGCGGGACAGCGGCGATTGACTGAATGGCGGCATATCGAGTATTCATCACGTCAGACGGTCTCCAAGGTCAGACCTGTCGCGGCTGGCGCAAGTCCAGCGCCATCGCGATTTCAGGACAGGTGAAGGGGTTGGCGTGTTTGGTGCAATTGATGCACCCCATGTAAAGTTTGTGCATGACCTGAGTCTTAGGAACGATCTTGAAACCGAGGGTCTCGAAAAACTTCGGCGCAAAGGTCAACACGATCGCCTGCGCAGGCTCGAAGCGCCGCACCTCATTCAGAATGCGCGTGACAATCTGCGTCCCGACGTGCATACGGCGGTAGACCTGCAACACCGCGACCGACTGGATCTCGACCGCAGCGCGTTCCGGCTCGCCGATTTCCGGCAGGATCTTCCAAGCGGCGCAGCCCACCACGTTCCCGTCGATCTCACAGACCACGAACCGGTCAATGTTCTGGACAATATCACCGATCGGCCGCGAGATCAGGTCGTCCTGATGGCTACGGATCAATTCAAAAACCTGCACCGCGTCGCGAAGGACAGCGGCTCGGATCAGATGAGTTCTCTGTGTTTCCATGAATGGCTTCTACGATACCCTTTCAGTCCGCTCCGCCTCAAGCCAAAACACCTAACAGCCAAGTTTTGCGTAATCGGTTGGTGACAGGGGTGTGCGAAGATCACGCGTTTCTGATGAAAAGGGGAGCAGAGAGTCGGGAGCGCGGACGTCCTCGCCCACAACAACGTGTCTTGCAAAGGATTGATGCGCTTACTTCCTTTGGAAACCAAACCGCGCATCGGAATCACGAGCGGCCTTTCACAGAGCGGGCGGGGACGCCCGCGTTCCCGACTGCGCATACACAAACCACGCACTAAACTCGCATGCCTCCTGTCACCAACCGATTACAAATTTTGCGGGTTTTGCCCTTGCCTTTGGCGCCGCGAGACGATACTATGCCGCCTTCCACATGAGCACGAACTGCCGAGTGGCTCCTTCGTGCGGAAGCGAAAGGCGTGTCGGCGTGTCGCCGGGCGTCAAAGCGGATTAACCTCAGGGACGGTGCGATGGCACTGTCCTGCACGTTCAAAGGAAACGACACCATGCAAATGCCAGTGTCGAGCCTCACTGGGCTCACCCTGAAAGACCTGATGGATGCAGGTCTGCACTTCGGCCACCAGACCAAGCGTTGGAATCCCAAGATGCGGCGCTATATTTTCGACAAGCGCAACGGGATCCATATCATCGACCTGACCCAAACGGTTCCCCTGATCGACGAAGCCGCCGCATTCTTGCGCGACACGGTGCTGGCCGGCAAAAAGATTCTTTTCGTAGCCACCAAAAAGCAGGCGCAGGAGGTCGTGCAGGAAGCGGCCACCGCATGCGGTCAGTACTACGTGACCGAGCGCTGGCTGGGCGGTACCCTTACCAACAACCAGACCATCCGCCGTAGCGTGCGCCGCATGCGCCAGATCGAGGCGATGGCCCGCAACAACAACGGCGTGCTCTCCGTTCATAAGAAAGAAGCCGCAAGCCTGCGCCGCGAACTGGACAAGTTGCAAAAGAACCTCAGCGGCGTGGCGGACATGGAGAACAGGCCCGGTGCGCTCGTCATCATCGACATCTGCCGCGAGCAGAATGCGGTCAAGGAGGCGGTCCGTCTGGGCATCCCGATCGTGGCGATGGTCGATACCAACGCCGACCCTGATCCCGTTGACTATGTGATCCCCGCCAACGATGATGCCGTGCGCGGCGTCAAGACGATCGTGGACGGTCTCAGCAAGGTCATCAAAGGGGCGAACGACGAGTACAGTCGGATCGCCACCGAACGCCAGCGTCAGCGCGAGGCCGAACAGGCTGCCAAGGACGCCCAGGAGCGTGCGGCGCGCAAGGTGCGCAAGGAGGCCGCTGAAGCCGAGAGTGCCGACAAGGCCAAGGCCAAGCTGAGCGAAACCCGTAAGCGCGCCGCCAAGGCTGCCAAGGACGCGGTCGACGCGAAGATCGCCGCTGTCGAGACTGCCGCCGAGGCCGCCGCGCCAACGGCTGAAACTGTCGCGAAGGAGGCCGAAGCTCCGACCGTTGCAAAGGCTGCGCCGGAAGCCAAGGCCGCCGCAAAGAAGGCGGAGGCACCAACGGCTGAAACTGCTGAGAAGGCCGAGCCGGATACCAAGGCCACCGCGAAAAAGAACGAGGCAAAGCCCGAGACAACCGCGAAGAAGGCGGATACGAAGACCGCCAAACCGGGAGCCAAGGCCGATGCGAAGGCCAAGACCGCCGAGTCGGACGCGAAGGCTGCTGAAAAGGCCGAGTCCTCCGCAAAAACCGCAGCGAAGGCCGCAGAGCCGAAGGTTGAGGCCGCCACTGAGAGCGCGGCTCCGGAAGCTGAATAATTCATGACGGGGAGGTCTGCTTGCCGGACTGCCCCGCCAACCACTCACCCTTTTTGATTGAGGAGATACTTATGGCCACTATCACTGTTGCACTTATCAACGAACTGCGTCAGCTTACCAATGCCGGCATGATGGACTGCAAGAAGGCGCTTATCGACACCGGCGGCGACATGGAGGCCGCAGTCAAGATTTTGCGCGAGAAGGGCCTGGCCATTCAGGTCAAGCGCGCCGACAAAGAGTCCAAAGAGGGCATCATCAGCGCCGCTGCCTCCGATGACGGCAAGGTTTTCGCGATGGCGGAGGTCAACACCGAGACCGATTTCGTCGCCAAGACCGATAACTTCAAGGCCTTTGCCGAACTGGTGACCCGGACGGTACTCGATACCGGCAAGACCTGCCCGGAAGAGCTGGCCGCGACGCTGAAGGAGCCGTTCATGACGATCGTCTCGCAGACCGGCGAAAACGTCAAGATCCGCCGTGCGGCCCACTATGTCCGCGCGGGTAACACGATGATCGAGTCCTACATCCACATGGGCGGCAAAGTCGGTGTGCTCGTCGAGGTGGCCGCCGGTAAAGCAGAAACGCTGGAAACCGACGCATTCAAAGAGCTGGTTCACGATCTCGCCCTGCAGGTCGCGGCTGCGGCGCCGCGCTTTCTGCTCTCCGCCGAGGTTCCGGCCGAGGTGGTCGAGAACGAGAAGGAGATCGCTCGCAACAGTGATCGTTTTAAGGGCAAGCCAGCGAACATCGTGGAGAATGCCCTCAAAGGCATCGTCAACAAGTTCTACTCTGAGGTCTGTCTGGTCAACCAGCCGTTCGTCAAGGAGCCCAAGCAGTCCATCACGGATGTCGTGAAGGCATGCGAAAAGGCCACCGGTGACGCGATCACCATCACGCGCTTCGTGCGGTTCCAACTCGGCGCGGCATAAAAGCCCGACGCATGCGATAGAACAATCATGAAAAAAGGCCAGCGTTGCCGCTGGCCTTTTTTGTTTACAGGATTACCGTAAGTCGGCGTTGGTCGTCCATTGCACCAGCCCCCACAGCAGATCGTGTCGCGCTGTTCCGTCCGGTGTGCGGGTGCGCTCGTAAAGCGTCCAGAAGGGCGTCCAGTTACGCTCGATGCCGCCGCTGTGACGGATTGGATTGATCTCCAACACGCGCAAACGCATGCGCTCCGGCGTCTCGTCCCGCAAGTAGAGGGGCCAGAGCCGCGTGTAGCGCTCAGCCTCGTAATCCCTCCCAGCCTTGTCGGTGTTGCGAACGGTCTCATGCGCGTAAAATGGGAAGAAGCGTGTGCGCTCGGCACGACGGTTTTTGCTCTCGGAGCTTGAGTACCACAGCAACGGCCATGCCGCATACCAACGGCGGTCGTCCTCGCCGGTAACACTCCCGTAGAGCGGCCAGTAGGAACGCTTCATCGATGGCTTCGTGGTGGCAGTAGCCCAGACCTCATGCGTCTCATAAAAGGGCCACGGCAGGCGCCAACGCTCCGCCGAGTCGGTACGCGCGTAGGAGAAGAAAGGCGGCAGCACCAAGCGCTGCGTCTCGTTGGTGCGGTTGACCTCTCCGTAGAGCGGAAAGAGCAGGAACGACGAGCCCGGATTACGCGTGTCGCCGTAGACCGCCGAAGTCCAAAACGGCCAGAACGCATAACGGCGATCCGTCTGGTATTTGGTGTTGATCTGTCGGCTCCAGAAGGGAAATATCCCCTCTTTGCGTAGATGCGGGTTTTCCGTCAGACGCGAAAAAAGCGGCCAGGGCGTGTAGATCCGTTCGATGCCATTGATCTCATAATTTAAGTAAAAAGGGAACAACGTGAAATCAATGTCATTCATCAGGGCGAGGTGCGGCAGATGGCCGTGGATCGGGAAGAGCGCCCAGTAATCCTCGCCCAGCCTGCTGCGTCCCTGAAACCAAATGGGAAGCAGCGTGAACTTCCACGGAGATGAGTCACAGGCGACATCGTCGTCCGAACCGTAGGCCAGCAAAAAACGCCACCAGGCCTGCTCGCGGTCGCGGTGAAACGTGCTGAGCGGCCAGACCACATCGGTGACACGCGTATCGATGGTCGGATCTTGGACCTTCGAGTAGAACGGCCGAAACGCCCAGAACGTCGCGCCATCGCGGGTGGCGCTGTATTCAAAAAAGGGGCCCAGCCTGAAGCGTCGAACCACATGATCCGGCGCACTGTTGGTCGCCCCGGCTGCTAGGGCCGTTACGCACATCAATGCGGCAACTAAAGCACGAGCACAGCGGAAAGGTGTGTGCAAAAGCGGTGTCGCGAGCCACACGTCCCTACGCTTCGTCCCTACACTTCGTCCAAAACACTTAGTCCCAAACACTTAGTCCCTTCGTCGTGTACACTTCGTCCAAACACTTAGTCCCTACACTTCGTCCAAACACTTAGTCCCTACACTTCGTCGTTCACACTTAGTCCCTACACTTCGTCGTTCACACTTCGTCCAAACACTTCGTCCCTACACTTCGTCGTGTACACTTCGTCCAAACACTTCGTCGCTACACTTCGTCGTGTACACTTCGTCCAAACACTTCGTCGCTGGCGCAATCGACTAAGTGTGGGCGACTAAGCGTATTCGACTAAGTGTGTTTCATGGTTCCTCTTCACTAACCGGCCACATCAATTGTTGTGGCAGTAATAGTCGTGGATACGTCTTTCGCAGCCGAAGGTCATGGCGATCAATGCCGTGCGGATCCACATGCCGTTGCGCATCTGCCTCCAGTACATGGCGCGCGGATCGTCGTCCACTTCGACCGCGATTTCATCGCGGCGCGGCAGCGGGTGCATGATGATGGCGCGGGGCGGCAGCAATGCCAGCTCTTCCAATCCGAACTTGAAATGGCTGGTGTCGATCGCCGCGCTTTCATTTTTGAAGTTGTCCCACTCATCCTGAATGCGCGTCATGTAGACTGCGTCGGCTTCAGGGATCACCGAGCGAAAATTGTCGGTCTGCACATATTCCACACCCTTCTCCCGAAGGATTTCCAAAACATCGGTATCGATCTGGAGCGGATCAGGGGCTACAAAGATCTGCCGGATGCGGGGATAGTTGGTCAGCAGGTACGACAGCGAACGCACTGTCCGGCCGCGCAACAGATCGCCGCAAAAGACCACCGTCTTGTCATGCAACCCGCCGCCACGATCAAAGCTGCGCAGCAGGGTGTAGATGTCGAGCAGCGCTTGGGTCGGATGCTGGTCTTTGCCCGAACCGGCGTTGATGATCGGGATAGGACGGTCGGAGTTGGAGATGACCCAGGCCATGTGTTCGGCCAGCCCCTTCTCCGGCGTACGCATGATAATCAGGTCAAAGTAAGAGCTGAAGGTGCGCACCGAATCCTCGCGCGATTCCCCCTTGAACTCCGACGAGATGGAGGTGTCACGCACCTCGCCGACCGGCACGCCCAGAATCTGGCAGGCCGAAACAAACGAGAGGAAAGTACGCGAGCTGGGCTGGGAAAAATAGAGCATGGCCCGCTTGTGCGTAACCTGCTGGCGCAGGTATTCCGAACCGATGCGGGTCTTGGCAATCGCGCGGATCTCGTTCGCCAGTGCCGCGAGTTTATCAAGCAGCACGCTATCAAACTGCTGAGCGAACAGCGTGTGATACGGTACGCCGTCCGGCTGCATCAAGTAAGGGATTTTTTCCATCAGCGGCAACGCGCTGAACTCTTCCCATGCGATATTGAACAGTTTCTTCGCCATATTCCCTCCCATTCCGAATCGCCGCCATCACAGGGCGGACAGATCAGCCATTGCCGACACGTACAACGCCTTGATCGTGTGCATGCGGTTTTCAGCCTCGTCAAACACTTTGGAAAAAGGTGCCTCAAAGACCTCGTCGGTCACCTCCAGCGCTCCGCTCTCGGCCGTTATTGCGGTGTCATGATCATGAAGAGCCGGCAGACAGTGGAGAAAGATCAACTCACCGCCCGCATTACCGGTCGCCTCGACCAACCCCATGTTCACCTGATAGGGGCGCAACAGGCGCAACCGCGCCTCTTGCTTCGCCTCCTCCCCCATCGAGACCCACACGTCCGTGTAGAGTACATTGGCACCGGCCACGCCCCGCCGGGGATCGTTGACAATCTCCAGCGTCACCCCGTTACGTGCGGCCACCTCGGTCGCCTCTTTGACCAGCACCGGATCGGGCGACAACTCAGACGGCGTACAGTTCACATAGTGGACGCCAGCCTTGGCGCAACCGAGCATCAGCGAGTTCGCCACATTGTTACGCCCGTCGCCCACATACGCCAACTTGATGCCCCTGAGCCGTCCGAAGGCCTCTTGGATCGTCATCAAATCAGCAAGTATCTGAGTCGGGTGGAAAAGGTCGGTCAGACCGTTCCAGACCGGCACGCCGGAGTAACGCGCCAATGCGGCAACCGTCTCCTGCGAGAAGCCGCGGAACAGGATGCCGTCAAAAATCCGGCCCAACACGCGGGCGGTATCCTTGACTGACTCCTTGACACCCAGATGGATGTCATTTTTGGTCAGATACTCCGTAGAGCCGCCCTCGTCACGAATCGCCACTGCTGCAGAGTTACGCGTGCGCGTAGAACTTTTTTCGAAAATCAGCGCGACTTGACGTCGTTTGAGCAGATCACCGCGGACACCCGCGCGCCGCCGCGCTTTCAGCGCGACCGCGAGGTCAATCAGGTCCAGCATTTCCGTGTCGGTCAGATCCGCTATCCGCAAGAGCGAGCGTCCATACAGTTCAGGGGGCCAATTCAACATCTTGTTATCTCCAATGGTGGGCGTTCATTATAGGTAACTGTCCCCAGACACACAAGAATGATCGAAAAAAAGTTGAAAAAGTTGTAATCGGTTAGTGACACCGGTTAGTGACAGGGGGCACGCGAGTTTTGTGCGTGTTTTGTGCGTGCGCGGTCGGGGCGCGGGCGTCCCCGCTGCTGAAAATTGAACGTTGAGCGTTGAACGTTGAGCGTTTTTCCGCTGTGCGAAGCCCAAGCCATGCATAACTCCTTCACCAGAAACGCATTGTCTTCGCCCCCCTGTCACCAACCGATTACGGGCTGACGATCTTTACGGTTCGCATATCCCGCATCGAGGTGTTACGATTCCCGGATGTTCTTACTCGTCGCTGCCTCTTTAATCTGGAGCTTTTCGTTCGGCCTCATCGGCAACCTGCTGGCGGGACTGCCGCCGGCTTGGCTGGCTGCGATCCGTCTGGCGATTGCCGCATTGGTGTTCCTACCGTTCGCCGCACGCATGACGCTGCGCAGCGGCTTGGCGCTTGTGGCTGTCGGCGCTTTGCAATTCGGCCTCATGTCGCTGACGTACATGGCGAGTTTCCGCTACTTGAAGTCGCACGAGGTGGCGCTTTTCACCGTGATGACGCCAGTCTATGTGACGGTGACCAGCGACATCGTCGCTCGCCGCTTCTGCCTCACCAACTTGGCGGCTGCGTTGCTGGCCGTGGTCGGGGCGGGTGTGATCCTCTGGCACGGAGTCTCCTCTGAGGCGCCGCTGATCGGTTTTCTGCTGGTCGAGGCATCCAACCTCTGCTTCGCCCTGGGCCAGATCGCCTACCGCGAGGTAATGGCCCGCATGTCGCAGCCGCCACCGGATCACCGCGCCAGTTTCTGGCTCTATCTGGGGGGCTTTGCTGCTCTGGCGCCATTCGGCCTGCGCGACGCCCTGACGACCGCGCCCGTGCCCACGGCATCTCAGGCCGCCGTGCTGCTCTATCTGGGCGTGGTGGTTTCGGGCGTCAGCTATCTCTTCTGGAACCGCGGTGCGCGCCGTGTGCCGGGCGGTGTGCTGGCCGTCATGAACAACCTCAAGATTCCGCTGGGCGTCGCCGTCTCGCTCTGCCTCTTTAAGGAGTCGGCCAGCGTTCCCGGCCTGCTGGCCGGTTCGCTGTTGATCGCGGCGGCCCTTGTCACTGCACTGCGGCCGCGCTGGGCGGCGCGCCGCACACCTCGCGATACACCTGCTCCACGCGACTGACCATCTGCTCCAAGGTAAATGCCGCAAGCGTTGCGCGTCCCCCTTCGGCCAATTTGCGCCGCAAGTCTGCATTACGCAATAAGGTGAGCAGGGCATCGCCAAGCGCCGTAGGGTCTTCGGGCGGCACGCACAGGCCGTTCTCACCGTTCCGCACCAAATCGGTCACACCGCCTACTTCCGCCGCCACCACCGGCACGCCCGCCTGAAACGCCTCCAGCAGAACGTACGGACATCCTTCCCAGCGCGACGGCAGCACCGCGATATCCATCTCGCGCAACAGCTTGACCACATCCGATTGCGCATACGGGCCGACAAACTTCACGCGACCGGCCAGCGGCGTCTGTTCGGCGCGCGCGTGCAACTCTGCCGCCATCGCGCCATCACCGCAGAACACCGCCTGCACATGCGGCAGACGGACGGCTACCTCGCACATCGCCTCCAGCAAAAGATCCGGCCCCTTCTGGTACGCCAGCCGCCCCATGAAGCCGATCCGCAACGAAGCCGTTTCTCGGATGATAATCTCGCCGGCCTCGCCGGGTACCACACCGTTGGGGATGCGCACCACCCGCTCAGGCGGATAGCCCAGCGCCAGCGCGGCGGTCTCCTCTTCGCTGGACACCACGATGACCGTCGCCGTCTTTCGGCAGGCCAGCCGCTCGACCCTCCGATAAAACCCGCACCGACGCGGCCCGCACGCCATCAAAAACGGAAAGGCATGAGGGGTATAGACGACCGGTACACGGCAGAGGCATCCTGCGACCCGCGCGAGCGCGCCGGCTTTGGCGCTGTGCGCGTGAATCAGGTCGGGACGGACGCGCCGCACGCAACGGATCAGTCCCACGAGCGCGACAAGGTCGGCCAGCGGCGACACACCGCGCTGCATCGCCAACTCGGTGACATCCAGACCGCGTGTGCGCCAAGCCGCGAGATCGCTCTGGAAATCAGGGTCACGCCGACACGCGACAGCCAAGGCGCAGCGGAATTCTGCCGGATCAAGCGCTCCCACCAAATCGCGCAGGTGACGGCGCGTGCCGCCCTCTGTCGCCTCCAGCACCTGCAACACCGTCTTCATGTTTTTAGCGCGCCTCCCCGAGCGCGACCGCCCTCAATTCGGCTCGGCGTTGCCGCCAATCCGGCAGGCAACTCGCCAGTTGAAAATAAAACACCGCCGAATGGTTATGGTGAATCAGGTGACACAACTCATGCACCGTCACATATTCGATCAACCGATGCGGCAGGCGCACCAGTTCGGCATTCAGCGTCACATGGCCGTCCATCGAACAACTGCCCCAACGTGACTTCATCGGGCGCACTGTCAGACGCAGCCCATCCGGCTGGTCGGGCGAACGCATCACGAGCGGCACGCGCGTATTTCGCAACCGCCAGCCGTGGCGTTCCAGCACCTCGGCGAAACAGCGCGGCAGTTCCTCACGCGCCTGTTGCACAAACCACTCGTCGACCAGACGTTTGACGCGCGCACCATCCGTGTCGTGCGCCAACGTTACATGTAGGACATCTGACTCCAGAGTGACCCGTTTCCAGACCGAATGCCTCACACAGAGCCGACAGGCGCGGCCGAGATAGTAGACGACATCGCCGTTTTGACAACCTTCTTCAATTTGCACGGACACATGGCCCATAAAGCGGCACCCCGTTACCTCACGTGGACCCGAATAAAAAACCGATACTATTGTGCCAGCACGGGCCTAAATCTTCAAGGAGCGATTCAACGGCGTTGAGTCGTTCCTTGAAGGAAGGTTTGGGGTTTAGGAACTAGGAGTTTCGGCGCTCATACCATCCCAAAAACCACGATTCGGGAATTCGTATTGCTTTCTCCCGTAAAAAAAGCCAAACTTCACGCCCATGGAACCGTCTGTCACCCTCAAGTACTTCAAGATGCGTTTTGCATGGCGTGATGTCGCCGATGCCGCGCGCACCACCATCCGTATGGCAGAGGGGGAGAAAGAGCCCAGCAGCGCCTGGAAGCGCCGCATCCTGCTCTCTGAACATTCGCCCATCCGCCAGATGATGTTCAAGTGGAAATGGCTCGACCTTCCTTATTGGGTCAGCGTTCACTTCGTCCGCCACAAGATCGGTATCGAGCACTTCGTCAGTACCCAACGTACCGACCGCACAGGCGTGGACCGCACAACCATGCCCCAGTCCGCGCCGGTCGATCACGAGTGCTTTGCCAACGCGCAGGCGATCATCTTCATCTCGCGCAAACGGCTCTGCCGCCAGGCGTCCCCCGAAACGACAGCGGCTTGGAAGCTTGTGCTGGATGAAGTTAAACGGTGCGAGCCCGAGCTATACAGCGTCTGCGTGCCGGAGTGCGTCTACCGTGGCTTCTGTCCAGAGTTCAAGAGCTGCGGCTACGTCGAGACCGCCGCCTACCAAGAGGCGCTGGCCGCCTACCGCAGTACTTGACAACCGTCACGCGCGGTGCCAGAGACGCCACAGCCAGAACCGCAGCCGCTGCCACAATGTCGCCGAGGGCGTTGCGTTATTGCTCCGGCGGGCGCCGGGCCGCATATATTCACGATCGGAAAGTCCCATAGATGAGATCAGACGATACCACATCGCGCGCCGCGCCGCAAAGCTCGTGTGCCGCAGGTGGCGAACGCCTGCAGAATGTTCTGGCGCGCCGGGGCGTCGCGTCGCGACGCCATGCCGCCGAGTGGATTACCGCTGGCGCGGTTACCGTCAACGGCCAAACCGTATATGAGCCCGGCGCACGTGTGCAACCGAAAAAAGACGATATCCGCGTCAAAGGCAAGAGCCTACCCAAACAGGCCGAGTGCCTGCGCACCATCCTGCTTTACAAGCCGCGCGGTCTGATTTGCTCGGCAGACAACCAGCGCGGCGCAACGGTTTGCGATCTGATGCGCCCGCACTTCCGCGAACGGCTCGTGCCGGTCGGCCGGCTCGACAAGGAGAGCGAGGGGCTGCTCCTGATGTCAAACGACGGAGAACTGACTCACTGCATGACGCATCCGCGTTACGGCCACACCAAGACCTACCACGCGCGCGTCGCGGGGCGCATGGAGGAGGGCAAGATCGAAACCCTGCGCTCACGGCTCGAAATCGACGGCTACGTCATCCAACCGGTGGAGGTCGAAGTGCTGAAGGTGGGGCGCGACAACACGCACCTGCTGTCCTTCACGCTTGCGGAGGGCCGCAACCGCCAGATCCGCAAAATGTGCTCGCTGGCACACTTCGTTGTGCTCTGCCTTACGCGTGTGCGCATCGCCTTTCTCAAGATCGGCGACATGCGGCCCGGAGAGTGGCGCGAACTCAGCGACAGCGAAGTCCGCGCCTTGAAAAGACCGCTACTCCGCACGCCTGATCAATAAGAGCCGAAGATTGCCCTTTTGGGCGCTAACGCACTGCCAATGCCCTCTGGGCGAAGAGGTCTATCTGGCCGGTCGCATAGAGAAAATCGAGCGAGTTGTAACGATCACGCATGTGCGCGGCGACCATCACGTCACGGAGCGACTGCTCTCGCGTCGCTCCGATCTCTTCGGGATGGACGGGCGCACCGACAACCCGCAGTCTGCGCTCAATCTCCTTGGCCGACAGCAGTTGCTTCTCAAGGCGCGCCTTGATGGCAGACCAGCGCTGCTTCAAATCCGATAGCCGGGCACGTTGTCCCGCTTTGTCCACGTATTTCTTCTTTGTAGTGGTTCTACCGACCTCGACGAGTGACGTTCCTGCCAGAATCTTTTCCACGACCGCCTCTTCGGCGGACCACTCCGGCCATGCGGCGACGCAGGCCTCCACATCCAGTTGCGTGTAGTCGAAGGCCAGTATCTCTTCGTAGAGCTTCGCCATAAAATGCGTGTACACCCCTACCTGAAAACCATGCGACACGCTAGCGCCACGGTAGGTGTGGTTGCGCATATCGAGGATGTGGCTGAACATGTGCTCCGCGCCTGAGGCCGGGCGCGAACTCTGCATGTCCTGCATGGCGAAGCCGCCGAGCATGAGCCCCTCGACGAATTTCGTGAGCGGTACCGTCTCCATCGCCGCCACACCCTCAGGATCGCCGATGGCCTCGGGAAGGCCGTCCTGCACGGTGTGCCAGGCACGGTCATGCCACTCTGCGGCACCCAATTCAAACGCGAGAATCCAGTCCGCGCCCGCCGTGACTTTCGAGAGCAGGTCGGCGAAACCACTGGCGACCATCCACGCTGGAGCCGTCCGCATCACTTCTAAATCCGCCACAATCACACGCGGAGCGGGGCACGCATAGGTCGTCTTCGCGCCCTCTGGAGAACGGATCGATGCCCCGAAACTGGAATAGCCGTCCATGCTCGCCGCTGTCGCGCAGACCATGTACGGGACGCCGAGTTCGCCGCTCGCACGTTTGGTAAGATCGTTCACTACCCCCGAGCCAACGGCCACCGGGATGAGCGTCCGCCCGTCTGACCGTTCGATCGCGCGCCGGATGGCAACGCGGATCTCTTCCACATAGCGGTAGTCGGCATGGACCAACTCTCCGCCCGGCTCAAGCACGTGCTCGCTCACGGCGACGCCGGCATCCTTGAGCAACGCTGTCACCCGCTCGCCTGCTGCAGCCTTCGTGCGGGGGTCGCAGACCACGAACGCATCTAATGCTCCCTCGAACTGTTCGTTAAAGAGACACGGCACCTGCTCAAGCACGCCCTCGCCGATCAAACACACTTTGGTATCACAGGCGCTTTCAAGCGCCCTTTCGATCATATTTTTTGACATATTCTCACTCACCATAATTGTCGGCCTTCGCCCCCCAGAGCAACAGGAAAAACACCATGCCGGCCACCGCCGTGCTGGCGATGACCGTTACCGGCATCTGCCACCCGCCCGTTGATTGCGCGAGCGTACCGCAGACCTTGCCGGAGATCGACACGCCGATGTACGAGAAGAGCGAGATAAAACCGATGGATGTCCCGGCAAATTGTTTACCGCAAAGATTGGTCGCCGCGACACCCGTCAGGGCCTGCGGCCCGTACAGGCAGAACCCGACCGCACACAGCGCCGCGCCGGAAGCGGCACCGGTCGGCAGCTTCAAGAAAAGCCATAGGAACAACGCCGTGAGCGCCATCAGAAACACGCAGACGCGCGGGCTACGCCCGCCCGCGAAGCGGTCCGTCACCCAGCCCGACAGAAGCATGCCCGCAATACCGGCGAACTCGAAGGCCATAATCACTGTCCCTGCCTCGGACGATGTCAGGTGCTTCGCCTCCTGCAACATGGTCGGTCCCCAGTCCGCCACCAGCGCGCGCACGGCATTGATCGTGAAGTTGCAACATCCGAGCACCCAGATCGCCGGATGCGAGAACACTCCCTTCCAGACAGACGGACGATCGCCTTTGACCATCGTCGTCTGGCTCTCCGTGTTCAAGGTCTCCGTTCCTGGGACAGGCGGCAGCCCCTCCTCCTCCGGCGTGCCCGGGAGCCAGAGCCACAGGAGCACGAGACCGGCGAACCCCAAAGCGGCCATCGACCAGAAGCACCACTTCCACATTCCGATGCCCTGATTGGCGCTCCCGATCACGCCGAGCCCCATGATCACACCGCAGATTTTCGCAACGATCCCGCCACCGATCGAGTGCGAAGTGTTCCACAGGTTCATCTTGGTGGCCAGCTCGTTCGGCGGAATCCAGAAGGCGAGCAGTTTCGCGCACGGCGGGAAGCCTGTCCCCTGGAAAAACTGGCTGAGAACGTAGAGTCCGCCGATCACCACGGCCAGTGTCGCCACACGCGAAGCCGCATCCACTCCCTCGCCCAAAAAGAGACCGGCGATCTCCGCCGCGAAGCCGAACGCGATGTTCACGCACACGCAGATCGCAAGCCCGAAGCAGAGCATCTTGCGCGCATTGACGCGGTCGCCGATGAATCCGTTCAAGAACTTCGAGATGCCGTAAACAATGCCGCCGGCGAACAGACAGTTGCCGAGCATAGATTTGGAGACACCGAGATCCTGTTCGAGTCCCGGCATCGCGAAACTGAAGTTCTTCCGTAGGAAGTAAAAGAGCGTGTACCCGATGATCGTCATGCCGAGCATCCGCCACTGACCGCGGTGGAAGCGCCGGTCGATCACCTCATCATCAAACAGTTTTTTCATACGTAAACAACTTTGCTCACAAGTGTGGCACGGGCATCTTGCCCGTGTTTCATGGGCGGGACGCCCATGCCACGAGGGGGCAAGAGCCCAACTACTCACGCTTGCCCGCTTTGAGCTTGCGGATTACCGAGAACATCACCGACGGATAGTCTGTCGAGAAGGCGTCAAAACCCAACTCGTACAGCTTGAAGTACACCTCTTCGGTTTCGCCGCCCGCGAACGGGATCGAGGCCACGGGAATGCCGTGCGAGTGAAACTCATTGACCATCTCCTTGAGGAGGGGCGTCGACGGGATGAACGGATCGACGGGATCTTTCGGATCGTAGTAGGTATGGATCGAGATAGCGGAGATGTACTTAAACTCTTTCGCACGCAACTTCGCCATCGCATCGCGGAACCAAGTATCAGTACGCGTCCGCTCAGCCGCGCTCCGACCCTTGGGCCAAGCGCCGAGCCAAAGCAGCGATTTGCCGCCGGGCAGGATCTTGTTCCACTCGAAAATCTTCGCGTGGCTGGGACCGGTGTAGTACACCTGATCCTGCACGCCTGCCTCCTGCGCTTTTTTCGCGATGTATTCCGGTCCTGCGCCCTTTTCATCCACAAAGCAGAGATAGGTCGGGTTGCCCTTCATCGCTGCAAATGTCGCGTCGATCGTCGGGATACGATGATGCGCAAACTTCGGCGACAGGTACGAGCCCACATCTACGTCCTTGATCTCGTCCCAAGTCAGCTCCTTCGACACGGACTTCTTCTTCAACTCTTCCGGGATGCCCCGTGCCGTACGCGCAAGCGTGTCGTCGTGCAGCATGATACCCACGCCGTCCTTCGTCTTGCGGCAATCGCATTCGAGAGCGCTGCCGTTCTCCCAACACCACTTGAACGTCTCCAAGGTATTGTCCGGGCTCTCCAGTCTCCCGCCACCGCGATGCACATGGGAGAGGTGCAGCAAGTCTGTTTTGTTACCGCCGGAACCCCTACCGCCGTTCAAACACTGCTCCGCTTGCGCGGCCACGCCCGCCAGCATCACCGCCAGCATCACCATCACTTTTTTCATTGTCTCGTTCTTCTCCTTTGCTAGTTGCTCCATTATAGACAGCCCCTGTGCCGAAAGTCAGCAAAACTTTCGAATTCAACACCATGAAACACATGAAACTTCATGAAAATCAGGGACTCGCCTTGGCGTTCTTGGCGCCTTGGCGGTTCCAAAAAGCCGAGCAACGCCCCCAAAAAACTCTGTGCCCTCTGTGTTCTCTGTGGTTAAACAAAACCCGAGTAAGGCCCTCCAAAAAACCCTCGCGTCTTCGCGCCTTCGCGTGAAACAGCAGAGCAGTGCTTTTACTCGCGACCCGCGACTTGCAGCCACATCAGCGGATGTAGAATAGCATACCTCGCGGCAGATTTTCCACAGTGGCTGTGGTTGGCGTGCCTTCAACCGCCTTGCCATTGACGGAATAAACCGGCGTCACGGCGTACACGCTTTGTTGCGGCACCTTTTCCCATGCGACCGTCAGGCTGCCGCCGGTCACGCCTTCAATGAGAACACCGTCTTTCGTCCAGCGGTACGCAACCGCGCCCGGCGCATAGGCCGCGAGGGTGGTCGTCTGGTTAGCGCCCACCACCGTATTCTGCGGCGCGACCACAAAAGCCGATCCGCCGCCGTCCACACCCATGCCACCGATCGTAAACGCCGTTGCCGATGACAGTGCGTCGGTCTTGACCGTGCCGGTCACGGTGTCGTAGAGGCCGACCGTCTCGCCATCCTTGTACGGCAGGAACTCATGCACGAGCACGCCCGCTTCGTAAATTCTGGCCGAATACAGCCTCATTTTCGCCAGTCCCTCGAATGTCGTACCGTCCGCATTTGTCGCTTTGGCGTACAACGCCAGCGGATGGCCCGCCGTTTTCGTACAGGCGTTTGCGATGGTTCCGGAAAGGGAAACCGCCCCGTCCGTGACAATGGAATAGCCCTTGTTCATGATATCCAGCGTGGCCACATGCCGTTTGTCATTCGCTGCCATCGTCTTCGATTTGGTCCATGAATCCCCGAAGCCAAACGCAAAGTTGCCCGACCCCGTCGACGAACCGTCGATATAAAGTTCGGCGCTCATTGTGTTGGCCTCACCGAAAGGACGCATCTGCCCCACAACTGTCATCATCTGGAAATCGGCAACGATTTTCGTTCCGGGATTGGGGAAGTAGCCGGTGTTGATGGCCTGTGTGCCGTCCGCTTCAAGGTAGGCATCGCCCGACTCACCCTGAATATTCCCGCCCCAAGAAAAAGCGCTGTAGTTGCCACTTACCGCAAACGACCCGCTGAGCGTGTCCTTCAGCCCCGCCACACCGTTTATCACGTACGGCACGTAGTCACGCACCAGCACGTCTTCTTCGTAGATTTTGAATCCATACAGCCGCATCTTTGCGAAGTTGCTGTTCTTGTTTATGCTCGAAAATAAGATCATCGGCCTTGTGCAAGTTTTGGTGCAATTCGTGATCGTGGCAGTGTAATTGGTGAAACTCGCCGTCGAAAACGCAACCGTTTTGTTGTGGGCATCGATCGTCCCCAACCGCCGTACATACGTCGCGAGCGGTATGCCGGTGGAGGTCCAGTTGCCGACATCGTCGTTACACGTCCAAGCGTATTGGCCCCACCCATTGATATAAAACCGGCTCACCACTTCGGTGCCAGTCTCGAAGACAAACTGCTGTAAGTTGGTCTCGACGAGGGCGAAATCTGCGTCGATACGGGTCTTCGGCCCAAAGTAATACCCTGTGTCAATATAGTGGTTGCCCCCGGTGCTTTCGATGTAACCATCACCC
>Ga0116147_1001525_pt1 | contig 25303 bp, 29 predicted proteins | sample AD_JPNHG3_MetaG_FD_89749 | JGI IMG/M metagenome (GOLD analysis project Ga0116147, IMG submission 89749) | Active sludge microbial communities of municipal wastewater-treating anaerobic digesters from Japan - AD_JPNHG3_MetaG | ecosystem: Engineered > Bioreactor > Anaerobic > Digestate | place...
CAACGCGTGGGGGAGGGCCACGTGGTGGCGTCCTCGCATGCCGAGAACCGGCGTGAGTGGGCGATCAGGCGTGGCCAAGCGGGTTCGCCGCTGGGTGACCCGCGAGGGTCGCGTCAGCGCGCACGGGAACTGCGCGATCTGGCGCGGGAGGACCCGGCCTTGGTGGCCGCCGAGCTGGCGCGGCTGCGCGCCCTCTACGGCGAGCAGCTTGCGCTGTGGTGAGCATGGGCAACGCCCGGCACGGAGGCTGGTCACGTGCCGGGCGCTGCGGGCTCGGGCGGCGGGGTCAGGTGGCGGCCGCCGAGGTCGGGACGTAGGCGGTCAGGCCGTCGGCGTAGTCCGCGAAACGTTCGAGGGAGGCGGCCAGGTCGCGCGCCAGCGCGGGGGTGAGGCGGGCGCCCTGCCCGGCGAACACCTCGAGCGCGACGCCGGTGTCAATGAAGGTGAAGTCACGTCCTCGGTCGTCCATGAAGACGATGCCGAGACCGGGCCGGTCGTAGACGACCCCGGGGCCGGGCTTGAGGACCCCTTCAGCGTCCTTGTCGATGAGCCACAGGTCGAGGTTGCGGTCGGTGGAGTGAGTGCTCATGGGCGCGTCTCCTCTGGTGTTCAGGCCGGGGTGAGTGCGGTCCACGCCCGGGCCTTGATCCGGGCGGGCTCGTCGGTGGTGAGCAGGCGCAGCGCGCGAGCCATGGCGGCGTCGGCCTTGTCGCGGACCGGGGCGAAGTGGTCGACGTACTCGACGACGCTCTGGTAGGCCGCCCACGCGGTGCCTGCGATGCCGGACTGGGTGGCGGCGTCGTGCCACAGGTGGGCCAGGCTCGCCTGGCGGCGCCGTGCGGCGTTTCGGGTACGTGCCGGGGCCTCCGGGGAGGGCGAGGGGAACAGGTTCTGCACGAGCTCGAAGAAGGCGGCGTCGGTGACGCTGGTGTTGATCATCCGCTCCGCTTCGGCCTCGAAGGCCTCGACGTAGGCGAACGTCAGGCCGAGGGTGTCGCGGGCGGCCTGGACGGCGGCCTTGGCGTTGCGGGTGTGGCGGATCGACCACGACGAGAGGTGGTTGCGCAGGGCCGCGTGCTGGGTGTTCGCGCAGACGACGCGCACGGGCGTGATGAGCACGCGGAACGCGCTGGACCCGTCGTGGCTGTTCAGGGCCGCGATGTTCAGGTCGACCCGGTCGCTGCCGCCGATGCTCAGGTGCTCCGGCAGGCGCATGGTGACGAACACCTGGCGGCCGCCGCGCAGGCTGCCCGCCGTGTCGAAGGTCGCGCCGGGGACTTCCAGCGAGGTGACGCCGTCGTCGTGGATCTCGGTCGCGGTGACGGGGGCCTTGCGCACGTTCCAGCCGCCCAGGTGGCCGAGCGTCATGGCGTCCTCGGCGGTGAAGGCTGCACCGGCGACCGTCGTGCCGAGTCGGTGCCAGGGGTCGGTGCGGGCAAACAGGGCGGCGGCTCGGGTGCCGTGGGTCTCGATCTGGTGGGCCATGGTGCTCAGTCCTTTCGGGGTGGGGGTGCGACTTATGCAAATCTATTCGATCTATTCGACTCGTGGGAGTTGTCCACAGTCGGGGCAACTCCCACGAGTCGGGGGAGAGGGGGTGTGGCTCAGCGGGCCGCGTCGGCGGAGTCGGAGCGCAGCAGCAGCCGCTCGACATCGCTGGCCGGGTAGCCCCAGCCGATGAGCGTGGTCATGATCACGTCGTCCCACTCGGTGGGGTTGCGCCAGGTGTGGGTGTCGGCCCGCTGCTCCCACGCCGCGACGACAGCGGCCAAGGTGCGCATGAGGGCGGCCTTGGGAGTGGTGGCCTGGTCGAGGACCTGGGCGCACATGGCGCGGTTGCCGTAGTAGGAGGCCGCCTCGCGCTCGACTGGCACGACCCCGAGCAGGGTCATCAGCACCTCGTGGCCGTGCTCCATGGCGTGACTGAGGGTGTACTCACGCCCGACGACGGCGCGGGCGATGAGGACCTCGGTTCCGGCGGGGACGGTGCGACGAGCGAGCAGCCCGGTCAGCCACTGGCGGCGCACGACCTCGGCGGCCTTCCACGCCTTGTTGTTGGCGATGACCCGGCGCCGCTCGGCGCTCTCGGCCTCCCGGCGGGCCTCCGCTTCTGCGGAGCGTGTCGCGCTCTGCTCGTCCGACAGCCCGCTGGTGGTGTCGGAGTGCTCGCGCCCGAGGTCGTGGACGTAGTGCAGGTTGGCGGCGGCGGGGTCGATACACACCCAGATCGGGACGTAGACCTGCCGGTCTTCGGGCTCGTCGTCCTCGCCGTCCTCGTCGTCGGTCTCGGGCTCGTCGGCCTGCACCCACTCGACCGAGACGGCGACCGCTGCCCCGGTGATGGTGGGCCAGGTTCCCTCCGGGACGATCCCGCCGTCGTCGGTGCGCAGGTTGGCCATGGCGTGACGGTGCAGGTCGCTGGGAACCTCGGTGGGGTCGAGCACGGGCAGCCCTTCGGCTCGCAGCCGGTCGACCTCGTCCTGGAGCGCGCGGGCCTCGGCGCGCTCGTCGCGCAGCCGCTGGACGATGTGCGGAATCTGGCGGCGACGCCAGGAGTCCTCCCACGCGGCGGTCAGGGTGTCGATGGCGTTGGGGTCGTCCTCGAACTCGGCGAAGATCGCGGCCTCTTCGAGGGTCATGCCGGTGGCGTCCATCCGGTCCTTGGTCGCGGGGTTGCGGGTGACGTTCAGCGCGGCGTCCACGGTGGCGCGGGGGAGTGCCACTCGCTTGGCGATCTGAGCGGCCGAGACGCCGAGCATGGCCAGCTGCTCGACGGCGTCGCGGGTCTCGCGGGTGTGCATGGCCTCGCGGTGCAGGTTCTCGCTGGCCTGGTCGATGATGCGGTCGGCCTCCTCGGGAGCGGGCACCACCCGCACCGGGACGGTGCCGGTGGGCGTGCCGACCTTGGCGGCGACGAGGCTGCGCCGCTGACCGCGCAGGACGGTGAGGCCGCCGTCAGGGTCGACGTAGGCGCTGATCACCTCCAGCACACCCCGGGTCTTGATCGACGCGGCGAACTCCTTGGCGTCGGGGCGGGGATCGGTCCGCACGTTCGCACCGATCTTCAGTGTGCCGGGGTCGACCTCGTAGAGGTGGCCCACCTCGTAGGCCGTGGCGGTGGTGTTGCTCATGGCTTCGACTCCTTGTCGAATAGATGGAACTGACGATTGCTATCCTCGTCGCGTGAGTCCGCCGCCGCCCGTGCCGCCGAGGGTCTGTGGAGGACCCGGGCGCATGGTCAGCACTGTGGAAAAGCAAGGCCGGATTCCCTTGTCCCAAGCCGCTTTTGGCGCAAGAGGACCCCGACAATGCAACCGGCAGGGTGTTAGTGGGGCCGCTTGTGGCGACTGAATCTCGGCAGTCGATCGGCGCTTGGTGGGACCCCGAGGTCTGGCAGCGAGCACGAGCGGCCTACATGTACGACCTGCGCAACCACCCGGAGGCGCCAGCTGGGTTCATCCAATGGCTGCACTGGGTCATCGAGCTGCACATCCGCCGCGGCGTGCGCGGCCGCCGCTTGCTCGGTACGCCGCAGCGGCGCGAACTCGCGGGCAAGGCCGACCCAGAGCACCCGGCCAAGATCGTGGGACTCACCCGCCACCACCCCCTGCGCACTGACCTCGTCGCCGCTCTGGACGCCGCCATCCGAGCCGACCAAGACGGCGACCGATATCTCACGCGCTCCGCGTGGATCCACCACGCCGTCCAGGCGGCAATCGCCGACGCCGACAGCCGCGCCGGCCACCGCCTCCCGCCGCTTCCTGACGGCGTCCGGCTGCCGACACAGCCACGCCCACCCGAGGCGCCCTCGTCGCGTTGACCTGACCCACCAGGTGATCGCCCTCGCCTTAGGGGTATACCACCGACTATAGGAGGCGACGTGGCGGACCTGCGATACCCCTACGTGGGGGAGGGGGCGGACGGCGCGCGCCGATCCGCTCAGATAGACCTTGAGGAGGCCGACTGCATGGACCCCGGCGAAGAGCGCGACGAGCGGTTGCTCTCTGCAGCTCGCTGGGAGCTGCAGGCCGACCGCCTGGAGCGGGAAGACGTGTCACGCGGTGCGTCCGGTGCCGCTATCGAACGCCGCACACCTCCAGACAGTCCTGCAGGCGCAAGCGGGCCCAGACGGTAGAACCGCACGTCTGCGAAGCGCCCTCAGATCCGTCGGTCTTCGAGGTACTTCAACCACGCCACCTGCGCGCGCGTGCTGAGTGAGGGCTGGGCCGCCCGTGGGGCCTTGCGGACGAGATGCTCAAGGCCGTCGAGGTCGACGATGAACTCGCTCTCGTCAGGAAAGAACATCAGGCAGCGTGCTGCTGGGATCCGTGCCGTCCACAGCTCGGCGGCGGCCTGAGGGTGCTGCCGTTGGTCTGCGAAGTACTGAGCCGTTGCGGGATCGGATGACCAGGACAGCCCATGCCGGTTCTCTGCCGTTGCACCGCGGAACAGTGTGAGCCAGCCTCGGGGTCGAGGAAATGCCTCGCCCCAGATGCTGAATCCGGAGGTGGTGTGGACAACCCGGAAGAGTTCAAGCGCCGTGCCCCGGTCTACGCGGGTGTCGTCCTGGCGGTATCGCCACGCCTGGGGGAGGATGTCGCGGATCAGGGATGTGTCGGCTCGGCCGGCTTGGCGGAGCTCGACCAGGGTCTCGAGGCGTCGGTCCCAGATCGCCAGGCGGTCAAACCAGTCGGTGGGGATCGGCTCGGGTGCGGACACCTCGACGTAGGCGAACGCGAGCATCTTGCGATGCTGCGTATTGAAGTCACAGAGGTCCGCCGGCGCGGTCGCCCACCACGCGGCCGCACCCGGCAGCGTGAACTCGACGAAGCTCGACGCCAACTCCGGCATCACCGTCAAGGCGTCCCGCAGGTAAAGCAGGTTGGATGCCAATACCGGCACGGCACCGCTGCGGAAGTGCCCCCAGCCCAGCCAGAGCCGGTGCCGGCCGTCCTCGACGACATCGTCCTCGTAGCGGTACACCACGGGCGTTGCATCGCTGACCCAGCTTTGAGCGATGTCGTACTCCTCGTCGCTCAATCCGAACGGCAGCTCGATCGGGAGCTCGTCCATGGGCAACACCTCTGGGCCGGCAGGGCAGGCACCCACGGCATACCGCACCGCGTCAGTGACCAGCCCCCAATCGACGTCCAAGCGGCTGATCGTTCGTGCAGTTCGGTCATCGGTCACGTCGGGGTCTTCGGGCACCAACGGCCGGCTAACGGGCCACCAGCACCACGCCCAGGGTCGGTGGACCGTCAGTGTCCGTGGCTTTCGAGCAGTCATGCTGAGGCCTGTCCCGGCCAGGACAGTGTGCGTTGGCTTGCGGCCTGGAATGATGTTGATATGCCAACGCCAACGGTTCGACCTGGGTTCGTCACAGTTACCGACTTCCTCCCTACCAGAGTCCCAGGGCTAGGCCGAGCGGACCGTACGCGGGTCGCAGAAGCCCTTGATGAGGTGTCGAACAGAATCTCTCGCGACGGCGGTACGGACCGCATGGACCTGCTTGATGAAGGGGGGCCGCGAAGTTATTCCGTCGTTGAGCACGATCATCTGCGTCCCTATATTCCGCAACTGTCAGAGTCATACGCTGCAGTGGTGGATGAGATGAAGAGGCGAGGCTATGCGGCACGAGAATCCCCGTATAGTAAGTCGGCTGTGACTGCAAAGCGATTTGCGCCGGGGGACAAGCAGGGCTGGCATCTAGATACGAACCCGCTCACTGCACTTTGGCTCACCCGTGCACCACGCCGCACACCAGCGCTCATTTGGGACGACGCTCTTGGCACCACACACTCCCTCTCTGCATCGGACGGGGACATGATCCTCTTCGAGGGGCGTAAGGTCCGCCACTGTGTTCCGGAGGTACAGCCGGGTGATGTCATCGAGATGGTTCTCTTCAACATCTACCTAGACGACGATTTGTGGCGCCCTGAGGGCATGGACGCCTTCGCGCTCACGGACTGACGTCGGGAACCTTGTCTGAGAAGGAACACTCGTTACGGAACGGGCAGGCGAGACATGCCGTGTCGCCGTTAGCGATCTGACCTATAGGAATAACCTGGTCCCAGTTAGTCCAATCGTACTTTCGATCTACAGTATTTCCTACCATTTCACGGTGTTGACCGCAACGCATCTCGGTTGAATCGTAGTTCTGCCTGTGAGTATAGGAGCCGGATACCGTCGAGATGGATACCGCCGCGCGGACCGTAGCGCCAGCACGGATATGACCTGGATGTAGCGTTGTCGTGTAGGTGGTGAGAGTGACTTCGGGCTTGACATCCGGACACGGCGCGGTGCGGTAGATGAACACGATTCGCGACAGCCCTGCCGTCAGTCCGGATGGGTTTGCGGGGATTAGCAGAGCGTTGCGTATGTTGGTTCGTTGGTGATCGGCCACTGCAATCCGCGCCCTGAGCTCGATTGAAACGGTATCGGCATTCAGTTTACTTAGGTTGACGTAGCGGAGTACGAAGGTTCGCGATACGGGGTCGAAGACTAGAAATCTTGAAATGGCGAAACTGTCTCGCGAGGGTGCGAGTAGGCGCACGAGAAGGACTGCGGGGGCAAGCGCCATATAGATGGTCCCGAAGAGGGGCTGAAAAGAGACCAGGGTTTTCTGCAGAGTGCCGACTGGCTCCAGGTCGCCGGCGGTCAGCTGGTTCATCAGGCTGTGATACAAAGCCTCTTGAAGGGTAGGGGGATCAACTAAGCCAACCCAACAGTAAAGCAGAGCGAAGACCACGACGCTGACAGCATAGAATGCGACGGCGAGAATCAAGATTGAATATGGAGGGGCTGTAACAAGTGAGTATAAGACCCTGTCCCTAGGGGGTAGTCCCCGTGCATTCCGAAAGTCCACCACCACTCCCTGGCCTCCAAGGCCCGATTTGAAGTCTGATTGCCCTGGGCGATGCTTTGTTGGAAGCCCGCCAAAGGGTCACTGTACCGGGCCAGGGCATGCGGAGGTGCCGTGCGCGCTGTTCTTCGGGTGGGGAACAGGTCGTGGGCCTACGGACCTTGTTTCAGACCGGCGCAATGGGCGCTCGTTCTCGATGACGCCGGGCCGGTTGCTGCCCCGTTGGCTGAACGCCGATAATATAGATTATGTCGCCTATCACTCCTCTGAGAGGGCGCAAAGGGCATGCTACACTCACCTCATGGCCACCACCAAGTACGGGGCGATCGCCGACGCGCTGCGGGCCCGGATCGCTGACGGCATGTACCCGGTCGGCACGAAGCTGCCCAGCATCACCGAACTCATGCGCGAGTTCGACGTCCCAGGTCTGAACACGGTCCGCGACGCCCAACAGGTCCTTGTCCGGGAAGGTCTGCTGCGCACCGAGCAGGGTGTCGGTGCGTGGGTGCTGGCCCAGCACAGCCCGACCACCGAGATGGCCGACGTCCTGGAGCGGCTGCGTGTGGCGCGCTCCGAGCTGGACCGCGCGATCGACTACCTCGAGACACAGGTGGGGCGATGAACGCAGCGGAACAGCCTCAAGACCACCCGTCCTTGGCCAAGTACCCAAGCCATCCGACCGCGTTGTACTGCGGGGAGGACGGGGTTCTGTGGAGGGTCCCCCGGCACCGAGACCGCGACGAAGCCGTAGCCGTCCCTGTGGAGGACCTCGTGCAGGCCCGCGGCGCCGTCCACCAGCTTAAGCTCATGGTCGAGCGCGGCTTCGGTGACGACGTGGACCTGGAGATGATGGGGCACGTCCTGGCCGGCACCTCTGCCGCTGACCCACCTCGCACCCGACGGGAGGTCCTGCAGTATCTAGACGGTCTACGGGACCGCCTCACCGGCTCGCTTCCTGAGTGGTGAGCAGCTCGTCATGTCGGACCCAGCCGCCATAGTGGCCCCACCCCCAGCAGCCGATAAGGATCGGCGCCCGCCTCGAGGAGACGCGTCATGACCGAGATCCGCACCCGCGTCGAGAAGATCGTCAAGGATGCCCTGGTCACTCAGAGCGGGTCGGGCGCTATCGTCAGCGCCCCGCTCGCCCCGGGGTACTCCACCTTGGTGGACAGGCCGGCCGACTACCTCGCTGCGGCCGCCACCGCCCGCAGCGTCGCGATCACCGCCGAGAGCCTCGCCCGCGACTACGCCCGACGTGCCCGCGGGGCCGGCCGCAGCTGGGATGAGGTCGCGGCCGCCCTAAAGTTCGACGCCGCCGGCCATGATGACCCGAGCGTCGAGGCCTTCCTCTGGGTCGCGCCCACCCCGTCGCAGCGCTTCGACTCGATCGTCACCTCGTGGGAGTGCGCCAGCTGCGCTGCCCGGGTCACCGACCGAGGCCCCTTCGGTGGCCATGCCGAGGAGGTCGAGGAGGGCCACCTCGACTCCTGCGCACGGCACCAAGAAGACATCAGCGCATATCGCCAGCAGACCGGCTGGGACGACTAGGACGCCGTCCTCATCGTCGTTGTTGTCGGAGCGCGGATCGGGGCCGTGAACCGCCCAAGAAGCGAGTCCCGCTTGAGGTAGGCATGCCTGGTCGCCTGCTCACCCTCTACCACCACACCAGCAACGCAGCGGCTGCGGCCATCCTCCGCGACCGCAGCATGATCTCAGCCGCCCCGGTCGACCTGCCGTTCGCCTTCTTCTCGACCCATCGTGAGGGCCGAGCGGCTGGACCGTTGAACTACGGCGAAGCCGCCGTCGAGGTCCGCGTCCCCGAGGATCTGGCACAGGTCGACGAGACATTCCGTGACGGTGAACGCTTCGTCAAGGTCGCCCTCGCCGATCTGCGTCCAGAGCACTTCGTCCGCGTCCATTTCCACGCGGCCCGCCCGCCCGCTGAGGGTCCAAGTCTGGTCACGCGTCCCCAGATTGACTGCAGCCGGTGATCCGCCACGAGACAGAGTCCGCTTTAGGGATTGAGACGCCACGAAAGGCATGAAGCTGTGAGTGAGAACCCGATCGTCCTGCGCGGGCTCGGCGACGTCGTCGCCCTGGTCCCTCACCTGGTCGGTGCCCAGGTTCTCCGGACTAACGATGGGGTAACAATGCGGCCTTGGGCGTGCCCTGTCGGGCGAGAGGGCGGGTTACGAGTCGTCTGACGGTTGCCCATTTCGCCAGGCCAGCGGCCGCGGTTTGGGAGACGGGGATGACCAGCGCGATGAATCGCCCGTGCTGCGTCGGTGTACTTGGCCGCGGGCCCGTTCGATGGTGGCTGCCTCGGGCACCTGCCAGTAGTCGCTGAGCGGGTCATTCGTGGGTGGCGTGTTCATGGGCAGCGTGGTCAACGGACTCGAACTGGATGGTCGAGTGCTCGATGCCGAAGTCGGTGTGGATGCACGCCTGGACTTGGTCGAGGAGTTCGCCGAGGTGGCCGTCGTGGAAGCAGGTGTCGTCGACGACTAGGTGGGCGGTGAGGATGGGGATGCCGGTGGCGACTTGGCTGGCGTGCAGGTCGTGGACGTCGTGCACGTGGGGTAGCGCGTGCAGGTGCTGGCGCACCAGTTCGAGGTCGAGGCCCTTTGGGGTGGACTCGAGCAGGACGTCGATGGTTTCGCGGAGAAGTCGGATGGTGCGCGGGATGATGAGGACGCCGATGAGGATCGAGGCGATCGCGTCGGCGCGGTACCAGCCGGTGGTGGTGATGACGGCGGCGGCGGCCAAAACAGCGACCGAGCCGAGTGCGTCGTTGACGACCTCGAGGAATGCCGCGCGCATGTTGAGGTTAGCGCTGCGGCCGCTGGCCAGGATGAGCAGGCCGATGAGGTTGCCGATCAAGCCGACGATGCCGAAGACGATCATCAGGCCCGAGGCCACCTCGGGGGGTTCGAAGAGACGTTTGACCCCCTCGATCAGGACGAAGGCGCCGACGGCCAGCAAGAGAGCGGCCTGGGCAGCGGCACCGAGGACTTCGGCACGGTGGTAGCCCCAGGTCCGGGCGGGGGTGGCGGGTCGGCGCGCCAGGACGGCAGCGATCAGCCCGAGGGTGAGGCCGGCGACATCGGTGAGCATGTGCGCGGCGTCGGCGAGCAGGGCCAGGCTGCCGGACAGGACGGCCCCGACCACCTCGACGACGAGGACGGTCAGCGTGATGCCCAGCACGGCGGCGAGTTTGCCGCGGTGGTCGGCCAGGGCTGCCCCGTGGCTGTGGCCGTGGTCGCTCATGATGCCGCTTTGACGCTGCTGCAATGGGCATCGGTGCAGCACGTGGCGTTGGAGGAGGAGGCGATGGTGGGGCCGCATCCGCAGGTCTCGCCGCGCCACGCTTGGAGTCCTTCGCGGGTGGCGACGCCGGCGATGACCAGCCCGGCGATCGGGTCGGCCCACCACCACCCGAAGAGGCTGTTAACGAGCAGGCCGGCCAAGAGCACCGCGGACAGATACGTGCAGAGCAGGGTTTGTTTGGAGTCGGCCACGACCGACCCGGAGCCCAGTTCCCGGCCGGTTCGCCGTTGCGCCCAGGACAGGAAGGGCATGACCGCCAAGGAGAGGGCCGCGATCCAGATGCCTAGGGTCGAGTGTTCGGCCTCGCTGGCTACCAGCAGTGCTCGCATCGACTCCACCGACACGTAGGCGGCCAATGCGAAGAACGAGATGCCGATGCAGCGCAGGGCTTGGCGTTCCCTGGTTTCGGGGAGTTTGTGCCGGAACTGCCAGAGGATGACAAGTCCGCTGCCGACTTCGACCAACGAGTCCAGACCGAAGCCGATCAGCGCGATCGATGACGCGGCCGACCCGGCAGCCACGGCGACAACGGACTCCACAACGTTGTACGCCACTGAGGCGCCGGCAAGCAGTTGGGCTCGGCGTCCCAGTTGCTGTCGACGGTCCTCAGAGATCGCGGCAATGGTCAATGAGTGAGAGCGGGCGGAGTTCACTGGGCCACCCCAGCCCCGTGGCGCGGGCACAGCGTGACCGCGTCCCCGGTCAAACCCAGCAGGCGTTCAGCGCCGCGCAACAGATCCATCGTCGCCTCGGGGTGGGCCAGCGCGTAGATCGAGGCCCGCCCCTCGGGCCGCATCGTTACCAGCCCACAATCGAGCAGACACGCCAAGTGTCTGCTCACCGTCGACTGCGCCAGACCGAGGTGGGCGACCAGGTCGACCACGCGGTGTTCACCCAGGCTCAGATGCTGCACGATCGTCAACCGGGAGGTGTCGCTGAACCCGTGGAACAGGCATGCTGCGGCCGCCAAGGCTTCCTGCTCTCCAATTAGGGACTCATCGCGCATTTGCTTTGTCATCGCCACAAGACGATATTACTTCGGGTGGGGCCCCGCAAGGGCCGCTCGACCCGCACCACCATGGACGGGGTCTTTGCCTGCGGGGACTTGGTCGACCACACCTACCGTCAGGCCATCACCGCCGCCGGCTCCGGGTGCGCGGGCGCCCTCGACGCCGAACGATTCCTTTCCCACTGAGCAGCGGCGGGTGCCCAGGGTTACCCCCCTTTCGCGTCCTGCAGTGCCCGCGTGGTCGGGTGGGGCAGCAGAGTCAGCCCGTGGGCCGTGGACGGCCCGGTGGGGGTGTGGCGTGCGAGTTTGTCGCGGGCAGCCTTCACGGTGACGGTCAGCTGGGCGACCTCCCCGGGCCAGCCACGCTCCTCGGCTTCGACGATGCGTTCTTCGAGGTTGGTGATGATCGCGGCCAGCCGGTCGAGTTGGGCGGGGTCGACTCGGAGTACGGGGCAGCGCAGGCAGGCGTGTTCGTGTTCGCAGCGGGAGCCGTAGGGGCGGGCGCAGCTGCCCAGTTCGACCCGGCGCAGGGTGAAGTGTTCTTCGAACTCTTCCCATTCGGCGTCGGTGGGTTCGCGGTACTCCTGCGGGGGACGGCCGGTGCGCCGGTTGTCGACGAAGGTGCGGTAGGTGCGGATCAGGTCGTCCGGTTATCTGGGGTTTAGGTCGCCAGGCTTCGAATGTGGCGCACGGCCCACGTCGAGCACGTGTGCGCGACGTGGCTACTCGGGCGGGGTGACGGTGCGGGGCCAGGCTCGTCGGGCCTCTGCTTCGAGGAGGGAGTACTGGTGGATCAGGGCCCACGCGGCGCCGAGATTGTCGCGGCGGGTGCTATGAGTGGCCTCGCCGAGGAGCATCTCGTGTCGGGTGGAGGCGTGGTCCCACAGGAGGTATGCGTACGCGCGGCGGGTGCCGCGACGGACTCTGAAGGAGACGCGGGCGATGGCGTGGCCGCCTGCTTTGGTCGTCAACGTTCGGGCGTGCCTCGTTCCGGCGGCCTGGTCCTGTTCATCTTGGCTGGCTCGCCGGGACTGGCCCTGGAGGGCCTTCCATGCGTGCTCAGGGATGGGTGACGCCCGCCACGCGCCCACGGCAACGCGTGGGGTGTCAACGAGGGACTGGCGTGAGCGTCGGGGCGGCCTTCCAGGGCCATTGGCTGCCGAGGCGTCGCTCGAGGTCGCCCGGGCGAGTTCGAGCCTGGCCGACGAGCTCTTGGAGCGAATACCCCTCCGCGCGGAGGTTGTCTACCAGCATCCCGGCCGCTTGGGGGCGCTCGACCCACTCACCGTCCCGGGCACTGCGAAGTTTGCCTTGGGCGTTCAGGACGCGGAACCAGTACCGGTACTGGTGCTCGGTGATGCAGCCACCGTTGTAGGCGGTGCGGACCAGCGCGGCCAAGGAGATGCCCCAGTATCGTCGCAGGCCGTCGAGGTGCTCGATCTGGCTCGGTGTGATGTTGTCCAGGTCGTCGGCGAGGTCTTCGAAGGGGGCGAGGAACTGTCCGGCGAAGGCGTCCGCTCTGGCCTCAAGCATCCGCGGCTCCAGGGTCGAGGAGTCGTCCATGACCAAGTGGCCGAGTTCATGGGCCAGGGTCCAGCGGCGTCGCTCTGGGGGTAGGTCGTCGCGGACCATGATCACGGCCGTGACGCCTTCGCCGCGGACCGTCACCGCGTCGACGTGCCGGTGGTCGTGGGGGAACGTGAGCACGAACACCCCAGCGGACTCCAGCAGTGCGGTCATGTTTTCGATCCGGCCGGTGATCCGCCAGGTCCGCCGGACGATGTCGGCCACGCCGCCGCCGCCACCGACCAGGTCGGCGTCGACCTGGGGCAGGGCGCGGGGGTGGGCGAACTCGCCGAGATCCAGGAGGAGCTCGAGGAACAGGTGCGCCCAGTTCGCTTCTGCGACAGCCTGTTTGCGGATCCGCATCGGTGTGCTGGTGTGACTGCGGAAGTGGGCTCCCTCCAGCGCGACCGGGTCGTACTTGGTGGCCAGCAGATCGGTGCCGACGTCGAGAGCGCGCGCGTACTCCTGCAATGGCTCTCCGACGAGCTCGACGGCGCCGGCCTCCACCTTGGAGACGTAGGAGGAGGACCGGCCGACCATTTCGGCCAGGTCCTTGACGAGCAGGCCGCGGGCCTCCCTGATCATCCGCGCCATGGCCGGGACACCGACCACCTGACGGGACGCGATCGGGGTCACCGCGGCCAAATCCGTCATGGTGGGGAACAGGGTGTCCACGGGCATGGAGATCGTCCTTCAGGCTGGCGCGGTCAGTGGTCGCGGCTACCCCTGAACCCTATCGAGGATCTGGCCGGCCGAACACCATTTCGCGGCAAGAAACGCCACCGATCTGGGAGGCCCCGGTCACTCGGTGGTGCCGTCGGCCTCCTCCTGCTCGGGACGGGGGTGCGGTCGGAACGTGGGCCGCTGCTCCTGGTCGCTGTCGGGCAGCGGGCGCGGAGCCGGGGCCGCGGGGAAGCCAAGGTCGGCCAGTGACCCGGCCCGACGGAGCCGGTCCCCGGCGTACAGCCAAGGCACGGCGCGTTCCCGCCAGGTCCGCAGCTGGATGGCAACCGCGAGGGGGTCGACGGTGATCGGCTCGAACAGCTCGGTGCTGCCGGAACGAGCGTGCAACCGGATGACCGGGGCAGCCCCGGCGGACGTCGGGTGCGCGATCAGCTCGACGTTGCCGGCGTGCCGATCGGCGATGGCCTGCTCCAGCTCGGGGCACGGCAACTGCATCTGAAAGTACTCTGCCCGTGCGGTATTCGGCCGCCACGGCCTGTCACGGTGCATCCGCAGGTGCAGGCTCTCATGGAAGATCAGCTCCACCCACGCGTAGGGGTCGTGGACCCGCAGCGGCGCGGCGCGCAGGGTGCCTACCCAGGTGCGCACCGACTCGGTCCACACCGAGGTCACCAGCTGCCCCTCCACCTTGGGTCGCAGCTTGGCCACCTCGACGTCGCTGACCATGACCCGGTCGCACAGGACCGCGACCGACTCAGCGGCCGCAACCCCCATGGCTGCCAGCGGGACCAGGTGGTGACGAGTCATCCGCCACACCTGCCGCCGTGACGCGACCGGTCGCGGCTGACCTTCGTCCTCACTCATGCGCTTGACCTCCCGGATATGTTTCCAATGTTGAGAGGAATCTTTCCAAAGGGGGTACGGTTTATGACGATCGACACCACCGGCTCGGCGTGTCGCGCGCCCCGGGCCTTGGCGGTCGGTGCTCCCGGGTCTGTCAGGATGCCCCGGATGCCTGCCGACCAGTTGCCCGATCCGTGCGAGGGAATGTACCGGCGGGCTCGCGTCGTGCTCCCCACCGGTGCGATCACGCACACGCTGGTCGGCCCGGCCGGGCTACCCGTGGCCGAGGTGGAGGAGTTCTGCGCCTATCTGCGCGCTAGCGCCGCTTCGCCGAACACGATCCGCAGCTACCTGCCAGGTCTGGCAGCCTGGTGGCGTCTGCTGGCGCACACCGGCCACACGTGGGACGAGTTCCCGACCAGCCTGTTCGGCGACTTCCTGGTCCTGCTCCGCACCGGAGACATGCCCGGCACGGCCCGGATCGGGCCCGCGCCGACATGGCTAGCTCCGGCCAGCGTCCAGCTGGCCTCGGCCGCCGTGCTCAGCTTCTACCGGTGGCAGGCAGCAGCCCACGACCGAACCGGCGGGTACCGCCGGCTCTACTCCCGGCACGTGAGCCGGCAGGCAGCTCGGTACCGACCCATGCTCGCCGGCGTCGGCCCCGTCCGCGAGGCCGGTGAGCGGCCCGTCTACCCGACGCGAGCGTCGACGGCCGCGACGCGCTGTCCGATCCTGACACCCGCGCAGGTCGCCACCATCCTCGACGGCTGCTGCGTACCTGCCGGCGGAGGCACCTGGTCCGGCGGTCTGGCTCGGCTGCGGGACCGGCTGCTGTTCGCCACCCTGGCGCACACCGGTATGCGCCTGGGCGAAGCACTCTCGTTGCGGCACAACGATGTTCACGTCGGCTCCGGCGACACCCCGTACCTCGAGATCATCCCCCGCCAGGACCATCCGCACGGGGCCCGGGTCAAGTCCAGCCGGGCCCGACGGATCTACATCGGGGACGACCTGGAGGCCCTTTACTCCGCCTACGTGTGGGAGCTCGTCGACGCCGGCGTCGACCTGGACATCCCCGACCTGGCCGGACACTTCGTCTTCGTCAACACCAGCCGCGCCCCCCACTGGTCCCCGCTGCGCCCGGAGAGCGTCTACGACCGGGTCCGCTCCCTGACCCGGCACCACGACACACTGCCGCCGGCCTGGAGCCCGCACTGGCTGCGGCACACCCACGCCTCCGCGCTGCTGCTGGCCGGCTGCCCAGCACACGTCGTAATGCGCCGCCTCGGACACGCCGACATCCAAACCACCCTCGAGCACTACGGCTGGGTCACCGAAGACGCCGAGCTGCGCACCCTCGCTGGCTGGAGGGCCTACACCGCTGGCTGGGGTGGAGCGCTCAATGGCTGACCGTTTCCCCGCCGCCGGTGCAGCAACGACACCGCCTCGGCCCAGCCGACCACGCACCACGAGTCCGGCCGTCCCGGACCCGTGGCCGCAGCACTGGGGGCTGGTCCCCGCGCCGTGGCGGGACGGGGTCTACGCGATCGACGCCGACCCCTTCGCGGACGTGTTCGTCCAAAACGCCCGCTACCAACGAGGCCGGGCCTTCGACTTCCGGCCACCCGGGCCGCACCGGCTCGCCCAAGAGACGGCGTGGTGGATCTGGACCTGCCACCACGAGGGGTTGCGCAAGATCGAGCCCTCGATGCTGCGCTGGTGGGCCGCCGCCACCGGCTCACTCGCCGCGCACCGATCCGCTACCGCGGGTCGCGCGCCGATGTCGATCGCCGACCTGGAACCGCACCTGGTCGCCCGAGAAGCCGTGCGACTGTTCGCCGCCCGCAACGGCCGACCGCCCTCACCGGGCAACCTGCGCAACCTGATCTCCATCGCCGACCACGTCCACCTCCTGGTTTCCGTGCGCACCAGTCCGGCACCGTGGTGGAGCCACGACGTGTGGGACCTGCGCGTCGACGACCGGATCCCGCGGCGGGCCCACGAGCCCGCCGCCGACCAGATCGTCAACCTCGCCGGCATCGACCCGCCCTGGCTGCGCGAAGCGCTCCGGTTCTGGCTGTCCACGGCCCTGACCTACCAGCTGTTCCGCTGGACGACCGTGGTCACCAGGGCCCGCAACCTGGGCACCTACCTCGGCCGGTACCTCACCGAGCAGCACGTGACCGACCCGGTCATCGCACCCGCCCCCGTCGAGATCCGCGCGGTCTTCACCGGCTTCGCCGGGTGGCTGTCCTCCCCGGCCGCGACGACCACCGGCCGGCCGCTTGCCAGCACCGGGATCTCCGCCGTCCTCTCCCACACCCAAGGCCTGTACACCTACCTGCTCGACCACAGCGACGACCTCATCACCTCTACCGGTGACCACCGGTGGGAGGGCCTGAACGAGGCCCACGCCCGCCTGTTCGCCCACCAGCCCACCGGTCGCCGAACCACCAGCACGGCAACCCCCGGCAACTCCGTGATCGGCCCCAGCGACCTGGCACGCATGATCGCCTGCCTGGAGATCCTCTCCTCGTCGACCAGCCAAGTCGTCACGGTCGCACTCCCCGGCGGAGAGGAGATCACCGCCCGCGGGATCGGGGACCCGCAGGCCGCCAGGGCCTGGCTCCTGCAGGCGCTGACCGGCCGCCGAGTCTCCGAAATCCTGATGCTCGACTACGACCCGCTCACCGCCATCCCCGGCCTCGACCCAACCCGGATCGACGAAGGAGCGTTCGTGGCGCGGCTGCGGTACCAGCAGACCAAGATCGAAGGCGTGGACGCGACCATCCTGGTCGACGCCACCGTCACCGCTCTGGTCGCCGCGCAGCAAGCGTGGGCGCGAGACCACGTCGATCCCGGCGTCACCCCGCCGTACCTGTTCCTCAACCCCCGCCACAACCATCGCGGCACCCGACCCCGCTCCTACGGGTCGCACCTGGCCGCCCTTCGACGGTTGAACCAGGCCACCGCCCTGACCGACGCGGCGGGGAAGCCGCTGACGTTCACCAGGACCCACCGGCTGCGGCACACCCGCGCCACCGAGCTCCTCAACGCCGGCGTGCCGATCCACGTCGTCCAGCGCTACCTCGGACACAAGTCGCCCGAGATGACCATGCACTACGCCGCCACCCTGGCGCACACCGCCGAGGCCGAGTTCCTCAAAGCCCACCGGGTCGGTGCGTTCGGGACCGCCCTGGTACTGCAGCCGGCCGACCTGCTGGAGATCACCCAGCTCGAGGCACGAGCCGACCGGGCCCTGCCCAACGGGCTGTGCACCCTCCCACCAGCCAAGACGTGCGACCGCGGTAACGCCTGCCTCACCTGCGGCCACTTCGCCACCGACAGCAGCCATCTGGGCGAGCATCAGGACCAGCAGCGGCGCACCCTGCGCCTGATCGAGGTCAGGCAGGAAGCCTTTACCCGCAGGCACGGTCAGCCCATGCCCGAGGAGAACATCTGGCTCCGCGAACGCCGCCGCGAGCTGGACTCCCTCCACGCGATCATCGACGCGCTCACTGCCGCCCCCGATCAGTCCGCCCTCGGCGCCGGGGCCACCCGACGCCACCTCCCCGACGGCCCGCCGCGATGACGACCCGTCGATCGACGACGGCCATGATCGCCGCCCGCCGCCGCGTCGTTGAAGCAAAGGAGAAGGCCGTCGTCGACGCGATCAGTGCCCTGACTCGGGAGCGGCGGCCGCTGACGGTCACCGGCGTCGCCGCCCGGGCAGGGGTGTCTCGCTCCTACCTGTCCCGTCACCCCACCCTCGGACCACGCATCCGACAGGCCGCAGGCAGCCCCCCGCTTCACGCCGCTCCCGACCCGCACGTGCCCTCCAGTATCGAGGCGGCCCTGCGCCACCACATCCGCGCGCTGAAGGCCGGCCACCAGCAGGAGCTCGCGCGCCTCCGCGACCGGGTCAAGACCCTGGAGGGCGAAAACGCCCGACTACGAGGCGAACTCATCACCGCGAACCGGTCATGCCCGCACCAAGAAGCGCTCAGCGGACAGGACGGAACCCGGCCTGCCACCGACACGACGTGGACTGCCGACACGCGACAGTAGAAGATCTAAATAAAGATCCATTTCTGCTACGGTCGGTGACGTGACCGCCGAAAGCGTTCAGCCCCTCCGTCCCGACTCCGAGCCAGCTCCCCTGCCCGAGGTGCTGGGCGGCTTCAAGACCGTCCTGGCGGACCCGCCGTGGCGCTTCACCAACCGCACCGGCAAGGTGGCTCCCGAGCATCGTCGACTGGACCGGTACTCGACGATGACGCTAGCGGCGATCAAGGACATTGAGGTCGCGGACGCGGCGGCCAAGAACGCCCACCTCTACCTGTGGGTGCCAAACGCTCTCCTGCCCGACGGACTCGCGGTGATGGAGGCATGGGGCTTCCGGTACGTGAGCAACGTCGTGTGGGCCAAGCGCCGCAAGGACGGTGGCCCCGACGGCCGCGGTGTGGGCTTCTACTTCCGCAACGTCACCGAGATCCTGCTCTTCGGGGTTCGCGGCTCCATGCGCACGCTGGCGCCGGCCCGCCGGCAGGTCAACATGATCGAGACCCGCAAGCGTGAACACAGCCGCAAGCCCGACGAGCAGTACGAGCTGATCGAGGCCTGCTCACCCGGCCCGCACCTGGAGCTCTTCGCCCGCCACCCGCGCAAGGGATGGACCGTGTGGGGGGATGAGTCGCTCGACGAGGTCGCACCACGCGGGCGGGTCCACCGCGGTTACGCCGGCGGGCCGATCGACACCCCCGACCTGGACCCGTACGAGCGTCTCCAGCCCGACACCCAGGCGGCCGTGGCCGCCGCTCTACGGGAACAGTACGAGGGCGGGAAGAGCATCCGCGACCTCGCGGCGGACACCGGCTACAGCATCGCCCGAGTGCGCACCCTGCTGGAGTGCGCCGACGCGGCAATCCGTCCGCGTGGCGCAGCCCAAGCCGCCGACCAGCACTGACACCCTCCCAGCTCGGGGGTCGTCGCGTCCGGAACCGCGACCCGCGAGCCATGGTAGGAACCCGCCGGATCGGGCTCCGCGATAGGGCATATTGACCCCGTGAGCCCATTCCCCACCCTCGGCAAGATCTCCTTCACCAAGTACACCCAACCCGACGAGATGATCGCCAAGTTGGCCACCTTGGACCCAGGCGTGACGACCGCCGGGGAGGTCGAGGCGCTGCTCGACAGCAGCGGCAGCACCCCTGGGCCGCTGTTCAACGACATCATCAGCTACGACCCGCCGCTTGTCAGCGACAAGGATTCCTCACGCTCCGGTGTGGTGGTGGACGACGAGCTGCTCCGGGCCTGCCGGGCCGGACGGCCCGAGGCAGGCCTACTGCTGTGGTGCGCTCTGAACATCGCCGACGGTCGACTGGACCGGATCACTCGCACGATCCTGACCGACCATGAGGGTCGGCTCCGGCCCGGGATGATCAATCGCACCAAGCTCCAGGATGCGCTCACCGCGGCGGCCGCCACCACCGGCCAATCCGACTTCCCCCACGACGACAAGAGCACCACGAACATCCTTCGCCTGGCCGACAAATGCGGCCTGCTCGTGCCCCAACAGCACGGCGGCTCCATCATCGGCCTGGAACGCACGCTGCCTACCCGTCAGGCCGTGCCGCCGCTGATCACGATGCTGGGAGAGAAACTAGCCCAGCACCAACTGGGCGCCGCCGAGGGCGCCGGCGTCGACTTCGCTCTCGGGGTCGGCGCCAACCACTGGCTCAACCTCACCCCCGAGGAGTTCCGAGCAGCCGCAACCGGCAACCCCAGCGCCTCCCAGCCACCCGCACAGCGAGGGCCCGTCCCGGACGACCTCACCGAGCTGGCCGAGCAACTCGACCGGCGCCACCAAGTCGTTCTCCAGGGACCACCCGGAGTCGGCAAGACCCACCTTGCGAAGCGGTATATCGACTGGGCCACCGCAGGCCGCGCCGAGGACAGCCGACTACAGGGCATCCTGTCCGATCTGCCAACCAACGAGCGACGCCCGGAAGACATCGCCGCCGAGATCGTCCGCCGTGGACTGACCACGGTGTGGGACATCGTGCAGTTCCACCCCGGCTACGACTACACCGACTTCGTGCGGGCCCTGGTGGCTGAGCCTGTCGACGGCGGGGTCACCTTCACGCCCCGGCACAAAATCTTCAGCCTGATGGCCTCGGTCGGGCAGGAGCTCCACGCGCTCGGCTCCGTCGTCGAGCCGGTGCTGATCCTCGACGAGATCAACCGCGGCGACATCGCCAACATCTTCGGCGAGCTGCTGTACGCCCTGGAGTACCGCGACGAAGCGGTGGCCACCCCCTACACCGTGGACGGGCACGCCTCCATCACCGTGCCCGCCAGCCTCGCCCTGATCGGCACCATGAACACCGCCGACCGGTCCATCGCCGTCATCGACTACGCCCTACGGCGCCGGTTCGTCTTCCTCGATCTGCCCGCCTCGCCCGCCCCGATCGCCGCTCACGTCGGGTACCCCACCGACCCTGCGAAACAGGCTGCGCTGCACCTGTTTCAGTTGACCGACGACGCCCTGACCGCCACCTCCGCCGGGCTGCGAGTCGGTCCGTCCTACTACCTCGTCGGCGGCGCCGACGAGGCCGACTGCCTCGGGAGGCTAGCCGCCCGCTACGTCTATGAGGTGCTGCCGTTGCTTCGCGAGTACGCCCTCGAGGGCGAACTGGAAGACACGAACCTGTCGGCGCTCACCGCAAGCCTCGGTCTCGACCAGGACCTGACCCAACGCGCCGCGGTCGCCACCCTGACCGCCACCCTCACCCGCATCGCGCACCCCCCGACACCCACAGCCGCAGCATCCGGCGGTGAGACAGAAGCCGACGAGGCCGCTGTCGGGGCGTCGACCCCGTCCGCAGCTGCCGTCGCCCTTGACAGCGACAGCCTGACCACCGACGAGAACGACACGCCTTGACCGGTCACGACCGCATCCTGAGGCTCACCGAGCACCGCTCGGCAAGCCTCGAGGACGACTGGGTTCAGGCCGTCCCCGCATCGTTCTGGGAACAGACCAAAACCACCGTCACCCGCGCCCCCGGCCAGGCCCAATGGAGCGTCCTGGCCGAGTCCTACGTCGGGGTCGCCCGGGTCAAGACCGACCTCGGGCACCTGACCGTGCACATCAGCCCGAAACTCGCCCGGTGCGACTCCTACTTCCTGGCCGACTACGCCTACGGGCAACGTCACCAGCCACTGCGCCAACTGCCTGGCGAGCAGGCCCTCGTCGACCAGGTCCGCAACGACCCCGCGGCCTGCCTGCTGCTGTGGCACGTCCTGGCCATCCACCGGTTCAGCGCCCGCTGGCTGCGCCGCGACCAGGTCACCCTCACCAAGGACCTGCACGGCAAAATCAAGGGCTCGATCCTGCTCGGCCGATACATCACCAAGCACGTCGCCCTCGCCGACGCCGGGACCATCCCATGCCGCCTGCGTGAACGCACTCAGGACACCCCCAACAACCGCATCCTCAAGGCCGGTCTGCGCCGGGCAGCGCTGCTGGCCATTGACCTGCCGGTCCCCGGCGCCCGCCGCGCCGTGCGCGCGGCCGTGAACGCCGCCCTTCCCGGCTTCGCCCAGGTCGCCGACGTCGCCGGCACCCCCCGCGACCTCCGAGACACCTCGACCAAGGGCCCCCTGCGCCACTACACCGAGGTCCTAGGCGCCACCATCGGATTCCTTCACGGGGACTACCTCAGCGGTGAGCTCGGCTCGACCGGCACCACCGCCTTCCTGTGGAGCATGCCCACCCTCTTCCAAGAGGCCTTGCGGGGGGTCATCGCCGAAAGCACCAGCCTGCGCCTGCTCGATGACGTTCCCGTCGCCACGATCCACGACGCGCAAGGCGTCAAGCGCTCATCCTCCAAGGTCGACCCGGACTACGTCGCCCTCACCGCCACGGGCTCCATCCTGCTGCTGGACGCCAAGTACAAGCACGCCGCGAACAGCAACCCGACGAGCGACCTGCTCGAAGTGCCCGGGGCCCGGCACATCCGCGTCCCCCGAAGCGACATCTACCAGATGGCCGCCTACCGCCAGCACGACCGATGGGCCGACCCTGCCGGTGCGCTCGTCTACCCCGTCAGCCTGCACGACGGGGAAACGCTCCCAGCGCCCTATCAAGTGCGCGGCTTCGGGTCGCCCATTTACATCTGCTTCATGGACGTCGGACCAAATGCGCGGACGAACCTCCCGCGATTCCTCGACTACACGCAGGGCCTGGGCGACAGAAGCGCCGCAGCAGCACCGGCACTCGCGCCCTCAGGTCAGACGGCTCGTTGACTCGTCGTCACCCGGAGCAGTGATCTGGCCGGTTGCCGATCATGCGGAACCCTTCGACCTCTCCAGCAAGTTGAGCACGTACTCCGCGACGCTTCCTGCCTCCCGCACAACCAGCAGCGCCAACTCCTCGCTGATGCCCGTCGGAAGTGTCCGTCCGTGGCCCGTTCCCTGCAGGTTACGCAGAGAGTTGACTTGCTCGGCGATGCGCCACGTCGACTGGTGTATTGCCTTGATCGCTGCGGCCCCAGGCAGGTCCGGGTCAACCTGCTCAGGCAGGACACCCAACCGCTCCCGAGCCAGATGCCACACCTGGCCAAAATCCATCTTCGCCGTGGTCGGCCAGCCTGACTCCTCAAGGACGAACTTGGCGACCGCTTCGAGGAGGTCCTTCGCCGTGCCGATGAGCAGCCCGGGGTCGGCGGTCGACCGACGCAACCGTTCGAGCTGCTCATCAAGCGCCTCACGACCCCCGGTGTCGATGTCGACGCCGGCGAAGGCTCGAAGGTGGCCGTCGTCGGACAGGTACCAACCAGCGCCACCGAGGGCACGCCGAAGACGATCCACGTCTTCCCCACCTGTACCAGCACCCAAGAGGCCCGCCAACCGCAGTGAACTCAAGAGCCCGTCGACGAGCTTGCGAGCCCGTGCAGGCTCCGCCCGCGCAACCGTAAAGGCGCGCAGAACCCTGGACTCCTTATTCGGGCCCTGGACACCGGTCCGCGCCTCGTAGTCGTCGAAGTACCCCGACTCCAGCAGCACGCGACTGATGCTGGAGTGGCTAGGCCCCGCGCCCCCATGGAAGAAGCGGGCGATGGCGCCCGCCACATCCCCGGTCGTTGGCAACGAACTAGGAGGGCTCACGTCGTGAGCCTACGAGCGCTGGCCAACTCACCACGTGAGCGACAGACCGCCAGATAACCCGTGCTCGACGTTGCGAAGGGAACCTCCATGCGAACGTCGGTCACATGGAGCACGGGCCCGTTCCCGCCTCAGATAAGTCTTGGAAGACCGCGACGTAGGGTTCGGTGCTGGTCAGGTGCCGATGGCCCAGGATCTTGGAGGCGATGTGCAGCGGGAGCCCGTCCTGGACGGCTGTGGTGGAGAAGATCCGACGAAAGTCGTGCGGGGTCAGGTGGATTGGTTCACCGGCCCGGTCGCGTAACTCCATGCGGACGAACAAGGCTTTGAGCCATTGCCGCAGGCTTGTGGTGCCGATGACGGTGGGCCCGCTGCCGTAGTCGCGTTGGAACAGGTGCGGCAGCCGGGGCCCGACGGTGCGTTCGTAGTGGTCGTAGCGGGCTACCAGCGGGATCGTGCCGTGGTTCTGGTTGCGCAGCCGGCTGATCACCAGGGCCAGGACGCTGGCCAGTTCGGGCGTGACCAGCAGGAGGCGTTCCTAGAGCGAGGCATCGAGATGAAGCTCCTTCTTGACGATAGCGATGAGCACGTAGGTGGACACGGCGCACCAGATTTGCGTCTTCACGGCGTTCTCGCTGGTGCCCAGGAATCGCTTGATACGCAAGTGCTGCTTGATCCATTTGAAGAACAGCTCGACCTGCCAGCGACTTTTGTAGAGCGCGGCAATCGACAAGGCGGGCAGCGTCGTGTTGTTGGTCAGAAAGACCAGCGTCTTGCCCGATTCGGGGTCTTTGAATCGGATGCGCCGCAGGTGCTCGGGGTACTTCTTGGCCGAGTAATGGCCGTTGAGAATCACGCGTTGGTCGCAAATGATGCCTGTGCTGCGGTCGACGGGATCGGAGTACACGCGCCGAGCGTCCATGCCCGCTTTGGCTCGGGTGACGAAGAATGCGCCAGCCTGATGCAGGGCATACAGGCGAGCAAAGTCGACGTATCCCCGATCCATCACGTAAAAGGCGCCCGACTCGACAGGCAGGATGTCGAGCACGTTCACGTCGTGAAGCTTGCCGTCGCTGATGTGAATGAACGCGGGGATAGCCCCACGCAGGTCCAGCAGCGTGTGCAGCTTGATAGCGGCCTTGGTCGAACGAAACGGCGCCCAGTCGAACAAGCTCAGGCACAGGTCGATGGTGGAGGCATCCAGGGCGTACACACTGGCATCGAGATCGAGCACCGTTGGCTCTTGCGCGTACATGCCTCTGGCCCGCACGATCAGCCGCTGAGCCAGCGCATGGTAGATGCGCCAATCCCGCGAGTTCAGCGCATCGGCCAGCGTCGAGCGCGCCGGTGGCGCCTTCAACCCCATGTGAAACAGCTTGCCGCGATTGGCCGCCAAGCAGGCTTCGATGTCGCGCAGCGATTCGCGCCATGTGAGCTGGGAGAACGCCATGACACGAAACAGGTCTGCGCATCCCAGGGTGCGAACACCTGCATCGCCATCGTGACGTTCGATGATGCGCGAGAAGGTCTTCCAAGGCACAAACTCCATCACCTGTGCGAACAGCGTCTTGCCCACATTCATGCGCCACCCCGGGTCGTTGAAACCCGCGAGCATCGCAAATGAGCAAAACGAAATTCAAATCGTGGACACCCATGAATACTCTGGAACCCGCATCAGCATTGGCATTGCTGCTTGTCGTCTCAAAATAAACCGGACACTACTGAAAGACGCTAACGATTCCACAGCATCATAGGCTGCCAGAAGCATGGTTCTTTTCACAACATCACCTAAATTACAATCAATTAAAAAACTAAACCCGGCAAGGAGTTATGCCGGGCTTATGAGC
>Ga0116147_1001560_pt1 | contig 24909 bp, 27 predicted proteins | sample AD_JPNHG3_MetaG_FD_89749 | JGI IMG/M metagenome (GOLD analysis project Ga0116147, IMG submission 89749) | Active sludge microbial communities of municipal wastewater-treating anaerobic digesters from Japan - AD_JPNHG3_MetaG | ecosystem: Engineered > Bioreactor > Anaerobic > Digestate | place...
TAAGCACTGACATAGAAGCGGTAAGATTAGATCCTGAAGGAAGACTTCTATCGTAAGTAACTATATAATCACCAATGGGCAATGTTGCAGCACTACCAGTTAAAGTAATGACACTACTTGGCGAAGAAATGCAAATTGGACTTGTGCCATTAGTTGCTGTAAGGCTGAAGGTAGCGCATGTATATGTAACTTTTACCTGACCTCTATAACCATCACCACCTGATCTGTTACCACCAAAAAATCCACTTTTTGCACCGCCACCACCGGCAGATAGGCCTGTAGCATCATGCCCATCTCCATTACTACTTCTTCCATTGGCACCTGTACCTCCGCCACCGGAACCACCGGAACCACCGGTTGAACCTGATGCATTACCTCCATTGCCCGTTGCTCCTGCACCACCACCGCCTCCGCCTGAATTTCCACCGGAACCTGCTGCACCGGAACCTCCGTTTTGAGTACCTGTTGTTATACCACCACCCGCACCATTCGGTGCCTTTTTACCAGCTTTGCCACCATTGGCTGTTACCAAACCACCAAAATCGGAATTACCCCCATTATTTCCATCAGCTACAGAAACTCCTAAGCCACCGGCACCTACCGTAACAGAAATGGCAGCACCGGGAGTAACCCCAACTGAAATATTTTTTACATAAGCACCACCGCCTCCACCTCCTGCTGCTACATTGCCAAGTGCAGGTGCAGCACCACCACCTGCACCACCACCGCCCCAGGCTTCTACCTTCACTGTGGTTACCCCGGCAGGAACAGTAAATGTTCCATTTGCAGTATAAGTAATTGTTGTTTGTGCATTAATGTCACTTGCCGTAAACATTAATGCTGTGACGAAGGTTAACTTCATCAGGTTTGCGATTCCTTTCATTTTGTAACTGTTTTTAATTGTTATTGATTGTTTTTCAAAAATTAGTTCATGCAAATTAGGAAAGCTCGTTTCCCCAAAACACGTGTTTTGGGCGAAAGACAAAATAATATGGGTAAATTTAACCTAACCAATGCCTGTTATTATAACTCAAACCATTTGATTACTAACAGTGTAGAACAATTTCGACACTGTATCATGAGGTTGGATTAACTGAAATTTTTATTAAATGCTGCCATAACAATTCAACCCCTTGTGGCATTGCCGAAGTAAGTTACATCAAAAAATTAAACAGTTACTTCTGCTTAAAAATACTACTAAAATCCCGATGGATATAATTATATCCTATTGCCTGAACTTTGTCTGACATTACCTGCTGATTAGCTAATAACATCTCTGCACGCTCACCCATCATCAATTTTAAAACACCTGAAGGAATATGCACCAGAACACCTGGCATTTTCTGTGAGTTTCTTATTTGTTGTATCATATCTTTGGCCATCAATGGACATGGTGCTACGCCATTATAGATGCCATTTAGCTGATTATTTGACAGTAAATAAAAAAACAAACCACACAAATCATTAATTGAAATCCAACTCTGCCACTGATTGCCGTTTCCAAAAACAGGTGCTATAAAAAACCTAAAAGATTTCAATATTTCTTTCAGCATACCACCCTGCGGACTCATCACCAAACCAATTCTTACAATACAGGTTCTTATGCCTCTCTGTTCAAACATCAAGTGTTCAAGTTCCCATTGATGACATAGCTTTGCTAAGAAGGTATCTGCAGGCAAGGTGTTTTCTGTCAGATTAATGCCTTCGGGATAAACACCAATGGCAGATGCACCAATATATGCAGTAACCTGATTTTTGTGTTTGTAAACTAAATCAAACAATAGTTTGGTTGCATTTATCCTGCTGTTGTAAATTTCTGTTTTACGTTTATCTGACCAAGGCCTATCTACAATACCATCACCTGCCAGATTAATAATTGCATCTACGCCTTCCAGACAAGCATCATCAATCAAATTCGACTCTGTACTCCAATAAAATGTTTGTGCCCCTGAAACTGCTTTTTTGGTCCTGCTTAATATGTGCACTTCCATTCCATTCTGAATGAACAACTGTGTGAGCTGTTTGCCAATGAAACCACTGCCTCCGGCAATGAGTATGCGCTTGCAAGAATTCATATTGCTTTCAACAAATAAAATAATAAATTTGTTTGGACACAATAAGAAGGATATCTACATTGTTTTCATCGTAATAAAAACACTTTTGGCCCTTAAGTAAGCTGTGTAGAATAGTCGTGAATAGGTTTAGTGCACATTGCCAACATCACATTCACCTTACAGAAATAAAATTTATCTATTTTTGAAAGCCCTTTAAAATTCAACAAAGGCAGTTTACATTTTTAACCTCAATATTATGGATCGTTTTTTCGGAATTTTTGGTTTCCTCTTTATTCTGGGTATTGCCTACCTGATGTCTAACAATAAAAAAGCAATTAATTTACGATTGGTACTAAGTGGATTGGGGTTACAATTGCTTCTGGCATTTTTTATTCTGAAGACCAGTATCGGACAAATGTTGTTTCACAAAATAGCCGATTTCATTACTAAAATATTAGACTATGCATTGAGTGGTGGTGAATTTGTATTTGGTGTATTAATCAAGAAAGAAACTCTTGCGGAAGTGTTTGGACCGGCCAGCAGTTTTATCTTTATGTTTCAGATAATGCCAACCATAATTTTTGTAGCCGTTTTAGTAAGCATTGCCTATCATATTGGTTTGATGCAACGCATTGTTTCTGTTTTTGCCAAAGGCATGAAGGCAATAATGAATGTGAGTGGTGCCGAGGCATTGAGTAATGTATCGTCAGCCTTTGTGGGTCAGGTTGAAGCACAGATTTTAATAAAGCCCTACATCAGTAAAATGACCATGAGCGAATTGCTTGCCTCAATGACAGGCAGTATGGCCTGCATTGCCGGTGGTGTAATGGCTGTTTACATTTCTATGGGTGTTCCGGCAGAATATCTTCTTGCTGCAAGTATTATGGCTGCACCGGCAGCATTGGTAATTTCTAAAATTGTTTATCCCGAAACAGAAGAATCAGAAACAAAAGGCACCGTTAAGCTTGAAATAAAAAAGACGCACAGCAATCTGATGGATGCAATCTCTCATGGTGCCAGCGATGGACTAAAAGTTTCATTGAATGTAATTGCCATGCTCATTGGTGTCATTGCATTAATTGCGCTGATTGATGCAACACTTGGTTTCTGCGGGCGACATCTTGCTGATTGGGGTTTAAGTCTGAGTGCAATCAACATTGATTTAGCCAAACTTAGTCTCAAAGAAATTCTGGGTGCTGTATTTTCAATTTTTGCTTATCTGATGGGTGTGCCTTCTCAGGATGTGCATATAGCGGGTCAGCTTTTGGGAACAAAGCTTGCCGTGAATGAATTTGTTGCCTATGTAGATTTTACAGCAGCAATGAAAACAATGTCGCCAAAGGCAATAACAATTTTAAGTATTGCACTTTGCGGATTTGCAAACTTCAGCTCTGTGGCTATTCAGGTAGGTGGCATTGGTGAACTTGCTCCATCGCGCAGAGCCGACCTGGCAAAACTAGGTTTAAAAGCATTGGTATGCGGAACATTAGCATCTTATCTTTCTGCAACATTGGCAGGTATTCTGATGTAACAACAAAATCATATTTCAGTTGTTGTAATTATGGAATAGCAATTTAGCTTGCATCTTTTTTAAAAACAACAATTATGTTCAGACTTACTTTTATTCTTCTGCTTTTATCCATAACATGCAAGGCACAACAGGATGCACAAATAACAGGTGTAATTTCTGATAATGACAACAAGGAGCCATTACCCGGTGTAATGATCAGCTATGGAACCAATGAACTTACACAAGCAGTTTTTACAGACGATAAAGGCAGCTTTAAAATAAGACCACTTGCACCCGGCAGTTACAACATCCGTTTTTCTATATTAGGATATGAAACATTAAGTACTACAGGTGTCAGAGTTTCTGACGGAGAAACTGTTGTACTTAACAAAACTTTAAACTTCAGCAATACGCTGCCCGTTGTTCGAAAAGAAGAATACAGAATTCCACTGATGCCACGTAATCCAAACACACCATTAGTCATCAGCTATGAAGACATAAAGTATGCCGTTGACAAAAACATTAATGCATTGGCTGCTTCTACAGCAAAAGTTTTTCAGGCCGATGCCGGAGAGCCAATAAGTATGTCCGGCTCGCGATATGGTACTGTAAAATATATTGTTGACGGAGTAATTACTGAAAATGAACCTAAGTTGCCGGGATGTGCTATTGAGCAGATTAGCATTTACAACAGCAGTATTCCTGCTTGCTATGGCGATGCTACAGGCGGTATAATTGTTATTACTTCAAAAAGTTATCGTTTCTGAAAAACTATGTTGTAATTTCAGGCTTGCATGTTGTTTTAAAGCGATGTAAAAGTAAAACCATCATACCAAACAATAGAAATGCTGTTGCCTGATGAACAACACCTAACCAAACCGGCACGCCATAAAGCAAAGTAAAAACACCAAGTATGAATTGAAGCACCACTAAAGCAGGTAATAACCAAAGTGTACTCAGTACTTCAGGATATAGTAACTTATTCAATCTTGCAGTGTTTAAATTCTTTGCTGTGAAATACAGAACCAGAAACAAAATCACCACTGCATAAGCAACATAACGATGAATAAACTGTACTACAGGCATGGCATCAAACAATGCTGCTGCACCCAATTTTTGCAAACTCATTCCAACTGCATCAGAAATCCAGTGATCATCCATTTTTGGAAATGAATTAAAAATTCTTCCGGCTTTAAGTCCGGCAACAAAAGCACCATAAATTATCTGTACGCATAAAACAATCATGGTTATCCATGAAAGTTTATAAAGTTTTTTCAGATGCAAATCATATTCTCTGCGTTGCGGAAAAATATAATCGAGTGCCACATAAAAAGTAGCACCGAAGGTGATGAATGCAGAAATGAGATGAATTGCCAGGCGATAATGACTCACAGAAGTACGTTCCGTAAGTCCGCTTTTAACCATAAACCAACCCAAAAAACCTTGCAGTCCACCCAGAAAAAACAACAACAGCATTTTGCGCAGGCGCTCATTGTTAAACTGTTTTTTTATCCAGAAAAATAGGAAAGGGAAAAAGAAAACCATTCCAATTACACGACCTAACAAACGGTGAAAATATTCCCAGAAATAAATTTGTTTGAAATCTTCTAAGCTAAAATTGTAATTAAGCAATTGATACTGTGGAATAGCTTTATAACTGTCAAACTCTTCCATCCATTCTTTCTCATTGAGTGGTGGAATGGTTCCATGAATGAGTTTCCATTCTGTAATAGACAATCCGCTACCGGTTAGTCTGGTTATGCCACCGATAACAACCATTGCAGCAATAAGTAAACATCCTGTCAGCAACCAAATGATAATTGCCTTTCTGTATTTTAAATTATAAATTTCAGTACTCATTTTACACTTTCTCTTAAAACAAACTGAGCTGTGTTGCGACTACGTTGCTCCAACAATATTTCTTTGCCTGATGTAATGGCATCAATAGTGTTTTGATAATAATGCCTTATGGTATAAAGCATCAGGTCTTCATTATATCTTATTTTATAATCCTTTTGCAATGCTTCTATCAATGCAGGGATTTTAAAACTATCGTTATCAACGCAAACAGAAAAGCTGATGGCGGAATTCTGCATAAGGTTAATTTTTACTCCATGTCCGGCAAACAAAGCAAAAATACGCGACAGATTATCTTCTGCAATAAATGAAAAATCTTTAGCTGCAATACTGATAAGCACCTGATTGTTTTTAAAAATATAAGAAGGTATCAGTGGCTTTGTCTGAACATTGGTGCGGATTGCCGTACCATTAGCTTCAGGTTTGAGAAAAGATTTTACATAAAGCGGTATGTTTTTATTTTCAAGCGGTTTTATTGTCTTGGGGTGAATGACTGTAGCTCCATAATAAGCAAGCTCAATGGCATCATGATAACTAATCTGATCAAGTTTTTGTGCATCCTTATAAAATTTCGGATCGGCATTCAACACACCAGGGACATCTTTCCAGATATACATGGCTTCTGCATCGAGAAGATAAGCAAAAATTGCTGCTGTATAATCAGAGCCTTCGCGACCTAATGTTGTTGTATAATTTTCTGATGTGCCGCCAATAAATCCCTGAGTAATGATAACATCAACCCGGTTAAAAACAGGTACTACTTGTTTCTGCACCAGCATTTCACTTTTTTGCCAGTCAACTTTTGCTTCGCGATAGGTGTTATCGGTCATCAGTACATCGCGCACATCGAGCCAGATGTTTGAACAGCCTTGCTGTTCCAGATAAGCACTGACAATGCAAGTAGAAATCAACTCACCAAGAGATACTATCTGATCGTAAACAAAACTATAAGTATGCTGTGGTTTTTCATCAAGCATCCAGTCGGCTTCAACAAAAAAGTTGTTTACCTTATCAAAAACAGGATTTGTTTTTTCTGAAAACAATTCCTCCATAATTTGCTGATGATAGTCTCTTACTTCCTTTAATGATGTGTGTGCATTACCTTTTGAAAAAAAATAATCGTTTACCACTTTTTCTAATGCATTGGTCGTTTTTCCCATTGCAGAAATTACAACAAGCAACTTCTCGCCTTTGAATCCTTTCAGAATTTCAACTGCATTTTTTACAGAAGTAGCATCTTTAACCGATGCTCCGCCAAACTTAAAAACCTTCATTACAATACCTGAAAAATAAAACAACAAAAATGCAAGTTATCATCTTATATTCCTGATGTCAGAATAAAAAAATCAAAAAGTTATACCGAAGTTTTTGTACTTAACCTGTTATTCACTATGATTGTTCTAATTTAACACACTCAAAATGGACATACTGATTATTATTATTTCTGCATTATTGCTTTTAGCCGGCATTGCAGGATGCATACTTCCTGTGCTGCCCGGATTACCCATTGCTTTTGGCGGACTATTATTAGCTGACTGGCATTTTAATTTCTATACAGGACGTTTTCTGTGGATTATGTTTGCCATGGTCATCATAATTTCTATTCTTGATTATTATCTCCCTATTTGGACAGCTAAACGATTTGGTGCTACACGTTATGGAGTGATTGGAAGTTTCATTGGTATGTTACTAGGAATTTTTCTCACTCCTGTTGGAATGATAATGGGAACAATTATTGGCGCTATCGTTGGCGATTTGCTTGCAGGAAAAAATACAAGAGATGCCTTACGGTCGGGATTGGCAACAGTAGGCGGAACCTTTATTTCAACAGGAATAAAATTAGTTGGTGCCGGAATTATGACCTGGCATTTCGTCAAGTCAACCATATCATATTATGCCGATTAGCAGTAGAGTTTTATATTTGCATAAATAAAACATTAATTTTGAAAGCAATAATTAAGGGTCAGGAAATTAATCTCAACTTCGATTCGAAGAAAAAAGTTTTAACACAAAACAATCAGCAAGTTGATATTGACATTAAAAAAATATCTGAGTCGTCATTAAGTATTCTGCTACAAAACAAATCGTATAAGGCTGAATTACTTGAAGCAAATTACACTGAAAAGCAATTTAAAATAAGAGTTAACGGCAATGTTTATCAGGTTGCACTGAAAGATAAATACGATGAGTTGCTACAGCAATTGGGCATGGATAAAATGTTTGCTCAAAAAGTAAACGACCTAAAGGCTCCAATGCCAGGTTTGGTCCTCGACATTTTAGTTTCTGAAGGACAAACAATTCAAAAAGGTGATAGCTTGTTGGTGCTTGAAGCTATGAAGATGGAAAACAACCTGAAAGCCATTAATGATGCAGTTGTAAAAAAAATAAATGTATCTAAGGGTGATAAAGTTGAAAAGAATACGGTATTAATTGAATTATCTTAATCATAAAGAAAATGAAAAACAGGAGAGATTTTTTAAAAACTTCTGCATTGGCAGCAGGAACGCTGGCATTGTACGGAATCGGCAGCAAGGTTGCCTTTGCATCAGAAAACAACGAAGACAACTTATTTAAATTACCTGATTTGGAATATGGCTTCGAAGCATTAGAGCCATATATTGATACGCTAACGATGGAAATCCATTACACCAAGCATCATCAGGGATATGTAAACAATCTTAACAAAGCAGTCGTTGCAGAAAAATTACAAGGCGTGTCATTAAATGAATTGTTAGGCAAAGTATCAAAACATTCTGCTGCAATTCGCAACAATGCCGGTGGACATTACAATCATTCTTTTTTCTGGAGGTTGATGCGTCCGGGAGGATCTAAAACACCAACCAATGCTTTAGCCGAAGCCATCACAAAAGATTTTGGCAACATTGACAATCTGCAAAAAGTATTTTCTGATGCTGCAAAAAACAGATTTGGTTCTGGATGGGCTTGGCTTATTAAATCAACCGATGGCAAACTAAGTGTTACATCTACTCCAAATCAGGACAACACGCTGATGGATATTGCTGAAGTTAAAGGCACTCCTGTTTTGGGAATTGATGTTTGGGAGCATGCATATTATCTGCACTATCAGAATAAAAGAGCAGATTATGTAAATGCCTGGTGGAATCTGATCAACTGGGATGTAGTGTTGGAAAACTATAATGCCTGAGCATTTAGTTTGCGGCCAAATCAGACTTTATAGCATCTTTTAAAACAATCATCACCTGACGGTCAAAAATCATATCACTGTCAGACTGCTTTGTATTAAAATACGATGTTAATTTATCCTGACGTTCAAAAGGAAGCAACTGACGTATTTGGCTTAACAAATAACTTCTTCTCTCTTTCAAAATCATTAACTTGGTAAGCAACTGCTCCGGATTAATATTTTTTAATGAGTCAGGAAGAAAATGTGCATCTACATTTTTAAGATTACCGTTTCTTGATTTTAAGAAATCAACTAAATCCCAATCGCTCTGTTTTCCCTGAAAGCGATCGGAAATTTTATGATAAAGTAAATCTTCAAAAGTTGAATGACGTGCATTAAGTGCATTCTTCTCATTACTTACCATTGCCTTAAACTTATCACGACCTGCTTTACCATAATAGATATAAGTTTTATTGAGTTCGGCTGCCAGCATCTGAAGACGGTTAAAATCTGTAACCGTTGCATAGTCAGGAAGGCGTTTATGCACTTTAACATCAATAGACTTTCCACCGGTAATTTCAGAAATTTTATACCAGCCACTAATTTCTTTAGAACGTAATGAACTGTAGCAATACAATGAATTTACTGCTATTCCTTTTTCTTTTGCCAGATTACATGATTCTACAACATCAAATGCACCTAAAAACACAGAACCATTTCCGGTAAGAAAAATTTGCTTCACAGCATCTTTTTCATGAGACCAACTCAGCAGATCTAATGAAGCACGAATAGCCGCACCTACATACTGATCGCCTTTTTCAATATTGGGCTTCAGTTTGTAAAGCTCTGTAGCTATAAAGTCAATGTTTGATGTAAAAGGAGAAATAACTTTAACGAACTGATTTTTTCCTCCAAAACTTGGGCGCGAGTAGCCAACAACAGCAAAACGAATATCAGTACCCGGATAAAGTCGGGTAAGTTCATTATTCATTCCCCATATGTTATCACGAACATCATCAATCAGCCCATTGGTGCTTCCACTGAGGTCAAGTGTAAAGACTATGTCAACAGGTTGATTCTTAGCTGAAACCTCAGCTTGAGGTAGCAACCATGCCAAAAATAGGGCTATAATTGCTAGTTTTAATCTTAACAGGTTCATTGTTTATTGTGGATTTATTGTGGTTTTTCAAAATTAGATATTTTATTGTTTTGTGGTTTAGTCTCTAATATTGGTACTTTTGAACACTTTATTGTTTATGAACGAAACAAATATTCAGAAAATCAAGCATAAGTGGGGTGAACTTTTACGGCAATTGGAAGAAACCTTTGGTGAAAAGCCCGATTTACAGGGTATGATTTTCCTTATTGGAGTACAGGAACTGGGAAAAGGATATCAGAACTTTACTAAGGAAGAAAAGCAGGATTTAATGCACATTGCCACATGCAAACTCCTTAGCTATGAAGGATTTTACAAGCTTATAGGCGTTGATGCCGATGGGTGGCCACAGTATGAAAAGGCTAAAACAATGCCTCAAATGCCATTAAAAGAGCAGGATTTATTGCTAAAAATCAATATTATTCGCTATTTTGAGGAAGATGGATATGAACTTGAAAAAAGTGAAGTTATTTGATAATTACTGTACGGTAAACAGTTTTTGATTGCTCCAAACGTATATAATCTTTACCAAGTTTAGGTCCCTTGCTGGCTTCAATATTTAAAACTGCCTCCAACTTAAACTCAAAAGAGGCTTTACCATAGCCATCAGTAACGCCTTCCTGATACACATTAGCCTGTACCCCGGTAGTTGGGTTAACAACTGCATCTTGTCTTAGAATCACGGTTGCACCTTTAACAGCTACTCCAGCACTATCGGTAATGGTTATGATAGCTTCGCAAGGTCCCTCCTTTTTACAGGAAAAAGTAAAAAGAACTGTCATTACTATCAATGAAGTTAAAACTAAATGAGTTTTGCGTAAACTACTTTTCATGCGAATGGAAATTTATTATTCTTGTACCTGTTTTTACGAACGGAATCGTAAAATGTTTTATCAGCTCAAAAGTAATTAAAAATAGAAATGAAAAAAATCATCTGTATTATTGCAACAATCCTTCCCCTGATTGCACTGTCACAAACCGATAAAAGTCAGGCTAAAATTCAGTCAGAAAAAAGTCAAAACAAAGAAACCATGGTGGAAATAACAACCAATTTAGGTACAATGCGTTTTAAACTCTATAGTGAAACGCCCTTGCATCGCGACAATTTCATTAAACTTGCCAATGAAGGTTTTTTCGACAGCACGTTGTTTCATCGTGTTATCAAAAACTTTATGGTTCAGGGTGGCGATCCGCAGTCTAAAAATGCAGCTGCCGGTGCTATGTTGGGTAATGGTGGCCCGGGATACACTATACCTGCTGAATTTAATACTGCATTATATCACAAAAAAGGTGCATTGGCAGCTGCACGTCTTGGCGATCAGGTAAATCCTCAAAAAGCATCTTCAGGAAGTCAGTTTTATATTGTGCAGGGAAAACCTGCAGCCGATAACGAGCTGACTATGATGGAAAATGCCAAACACATGAAATATACGCCTGAACAACGCAAAGAATACACAACCGTTGGTGGTACACCGTTTTTAGATATGGACTACACCGTTTTTGGTGAACTCGTTTCCGGCATGGATGTCCTTGATAAGATTGCAGCAGAGGCAACCAATCCTCAAAACCGACCTTTGCAAGATATCAGAATGACTGTTAAGGTGATAAAATAATTTTTGTATCATTTCATTAAATAAAAAATCAGGTTCAGTGAACCTGATTTTTTATTTTTAAGTATAAATCATCAACTCAATTTAAAATTATTTACGTTATTCGTTAAGGTTAAATGGCGAAGAAACAATCATTAGGAAAAAGAATAATTATAGTTATACTATTATTTTCTGGTATTGCAGTTTTGGCATTTTTTTACCGTAATCAGATAATACGTTATGGCTATAAAGCATGGCGCCTGGAAAAAAGATTGTTTAATAAAGAAAACCATGCAGCAACAAAAATAAGTTTTCCAAAAGGCTATGCTGTTCATGGTATTGATGTTTCACGCTGGCAGACAGACATTAACTGGAGCCAATTAAAAGCTGCCGACCTTAATGGAGATACTATTAATTTCAGTTTTGCATTTATTAAAGCTACCGAAGGAATTTTACTTGAAGACCCTTCTTTTATTGATAACTGGGCAGGTGCACAAAAGAATAATATTATTCGCGGAGCTTATCATTATTTTCTTCCGAATGCTGATGTATCTTTACAAGCAAAAAATTTTATTTCAAGTGTAAAACTAAAGAGTGGTGATTTGCCACCCGTAATTGATGTAGAAGAGAAAGGTAATCTTACAAAAAAAGCCTTGGTAAAAAAATTAAAACAATTTATAACTATTATCGAAAAACAATATAAAGTTAAGCCTATTATTTATTCCAATATCAGTTTTATTGAAGATTATTTGGCAGATGATTTTCCTGACTACAACTTTTGGATTGCACACTATTACGAAGATGAATTAAAAATTGAGAAGTCGGTAAAATGGCTTTTCTGGCAACACTCCGACCGTGTTTCCATTCCGGGTTCAAGCTCATCTTATGATGCCAATGTATTTAATGGAAGTAAAAATGATTTAAAAAAACTGTTGATTAAGTAAATACTCACAAGAACTTAGGTTCAATTTTTCTCTAAAAATTATGAAGCAATAACCTGAATTCTGATGCAAGCACAAAACCATTTTCTTTGCACATCAATCCTGATGGAATGAATCAAATCAAACAAAAAATAATTCTGGCTTCACGTTCACCACGCAGGCAACAGCTTTTGCAAATGATGGGCATTGCATTTGAAGTAAAAACAAAAGAAACTGATGAAGATTATCCTGAACATTTAAAGAACGAACAGATAGTCTTACATCTCGCTTCAAAAAAAGCTATTGCCTTCGAAAATGAGATTCAAGAAAATGAATTGCTCATCAGCGCTGACACCATTGTTGTTCATCAGAATAAAGTACTGAATAAACCGGCAGATTACAATGAGGCCATTGAAATGCTCACCACTCTTAACGGCAGCATGCATGAAGTTTATACAGGAGTTTGTATTGCTTCCATTCACAAAAAAGAATTACTCTATGATAAGAGCGAAGTTTATTTTCGCAACTACACTGTTGAAGACATGCATTATTACATTACCAATTTTAAACCTTATGATAAGGCAGGTTCTTACGGAATTCAGGATTGGTTTGGTCTGACGTGTATAGAAAAAATTAACGGATGCTTTTATAATGTTATGGGCTTGCCAACAAGAAAGGTTTATCAGCAATTAATAAATTTTTAGTTCATGCGAAAGGCTTATCTGCAAATGCACATCTCCATTTTATTGTGGGGATTTACCGGAATATTTGGTAAGGCAATTGGGATGAATGCCATCATGATTGTATGGTACAGAATGATCATCAGTGCTGTTGCACTGATACCATTTATGATAAAACATAAACAGTTTATCTTACCTGATAGAAAAAGACTGGCATCAATCATCATAACAGGTTTTGTAGTTTGTCTGCATTGGCTTACTTTCTATGCATCAATAAAAGCATCCAATGTTTCAATTGCACTCAGTTGTTTTGCTTCGGTGTCACTATTTTCAGCATTATTAGAACCACTATTTTACCGCAAGAAAATAGATAAACAAAACATCATCTTAGCGTTGTTTGTACTTGTTGGCATCTATATCATTTTTGCTTTTCAGCAATTATATGCCATGGGTATTATTCTGGCATTAATCAGTGCGCTGCTCGGTGCATTATTTACTATTCTTAATAAAATATTTGTAAACAATGATGAGCCTGCACCGGTAACATTTATAGAATTAATCAGCGGATTTGTATTTTTATCTGTTCTTCTTCCACTCATCCTACCTGCTTTTAATCTTAGTTTTCAAATTCCATCAAAGATTGATTGGGTGTGGCTGCTATTGCTGAGTGTAGTTTGTACTTCAGTTGCTTTTACGCTTTCATTGGAGGCATTAAAAAAGGTGAGCGCATTCACCATGAACCTCTCTGTAAATCTTGAACCGCTTTACAGCATTGTTCTGGCAATAATCTTATTTAAAGAAAATGAATTGCTCAATAACGGTTTCTACATTGGCGCAGTCATTGTCATCAGTTCTGTTTTTATTCACAGTCTGATGCAATACCGGGTCAGAGATAAATCAATCACCGAGCAAGGCTAAAGCCTTTCGTAAAGAAATAAACATCTGTTCAATATCTTCCATACGAGCTGTACCAATAGAAAGACGAAACCAATTTGAAGTTGTTTCTGCACCAAATGCAGAAAATGGCACTAATGCTACCGTGGCATAGTTAATCAGAAACGATGTGATGTCGTTTGAATTATTAATCCGTTTGCCATCAGGCGTCACTTTATTTAAAATATCAAACTGAACGGTGAGGTATATGGCAGCTTGCGGATCAATGGCATTGACAGGTAAACCATCTTTTTTCATTTTCAAAAAGCCATCATAAAATGCACTCAGCCTTTTTTCTACTTCAGCTTTGTAATGACTTAAAAAAACATCAACCTCTTTTTCCTGAGTTAGAAAATGTGCTGTTGCTACCTGTTCTGCCTTTGGCGACCATGCGCCTACATGTGAAAGAATAGATTTCATTTTATCAATAATACCTGCCGGACCAAAAGCCCAACCTACACGTAAACCTGTGGCAGAAAAAGCTTTGGAAAGACCATCAATATAGATTGTATAAGGTCGCATTTCAGGAAGTAAAGAAACAGGATCAACATGTTTTGTTTTCCCAAAAGTTAATGCCATATAAATCTGATCGTACATCAGATACAATGGTTTCTTACCTTCTCTTCTTTTGTTTTCCTGTAATATCAATTCACAAATTTCCATCAATTGCGCACTGCTAAAAACTGTACCTGTAGGATTAAGCGGTGAGCAAAGGGCAACCAATGCTGCAGATGACAGATGCGACTTGAGTTCCGATGCAAGCGGCATAAAATTATTATTGGGCTGTGTTTCTACAGCAACAGCTTCTGCCTTTGCTAAATGGCAATAGTGATTATTGTTCCATGATGGTATAGGGAAAACTACTTTTTCACCGGGGTTTACAACTGTTTTGTACAATGCATAAATGAGCGGTCGTGCCCCTCCGGAAATCAAAATCTCATTACTACTGTATTGCAACTTTTGCAGTTTATTGATATAGCCTGCAACAGCACTACGCAGCTCCGGCTGACCGTTGGCAACAGGATAATTGGTGTATCCATCCTGATAGGCTTTAATAATTTCATTCTTCAGTGAGTCGGGAATAGGAAATATAGCAGGGTCATAATCGCCAATGGTCAGATTAAAAATCTTAATACCTTTTTTTATTTGCTCGTTTACTTCGCCAGCGAGTTTTATGATTTCCGAACCAATTAAAGTTTCGGCCATATCAGAGGCTGTATATGCCCCTTTTTCTAATGTAGCTTGCATCATTTCATTCAAAAATTTGCTCCGAAAGTATTCAGAAAATATGAGTTAACAATGCAAGTTTACTCATTTACCGGGATAATAAAATATCATCCGAAAAATGGGTTTGTTTTTTTATCTTTGCACACTTCTGAAAAAAAATTCAATTAATAAAAATACCATAGAGAATGGAATTTGCAGCTACAGAAAATCAGCAGATGATTGCACAAACGGTAAAAGATTTTACCGAAAAACACATCAGACCCAATGTGATGACATGGGACGAAGCACAGGAATTTCCTTTAGATGTTTTCAAAAAAATGGGCGATATCGGGCTGATGGGCATATTGGTACCGGAGCAATATCAAGGTGCAGGATTAGGTTATTTTGAATACGTTAATGCCATTGTAGAAGTAGCAAGAGTTTGCGGATCTGTAGGCTTATCAATGGCTGCGCATAACTCACTATGCACAGGACACATTTTAGCTTTTGGAAACGAAGAACAGAAAAAGAAATGGTTACCTAAATTAGCTACCGGGCAATGGATTGGCGCATGGGGACTAACAGAAGCCAATACAGGTAGTGATGCCATGCGTATGCAATGTGTGGCCAAGCAAGATGGCGACAGCTGGATTATTAATGGTGCAAAAAACTGGATTACTCATGGCAAAAGCGGTGATGTGGCAGTAGTGCTTGCACGCACCGGTGAATTGCTCGACTCCAATGGCATCACAGCATTTGTGGTTGAGCGCGGAACACCGGGATTTAAAGCAGGTAAAAAAGAAAATAAATTAGGAATGCGATGCAGCGAAACTGCTGAAATGATTTTTGAGGACTGCAGAGTTCCGGCCTCAAATATTTTAGGCAAAGTTGGCGATGGCTTTAAACAGGCAATGAAGATATTGGATGGCGGACGTATTTCTATTGCTGCATTATCATTAGGTATTGCAAAGGGTGCCTTTGATGCATCGGTTAAATATGCAAAAGAACGACAACAGTTCGGGCAGCCCATTGCCAACTTTCAGGCAATAGGTTTTAAGTTGGCCGACATGGCAACAAAGATTGAAGCATCAGAGCTTTTAATATTACAAGCAGCTGATTTAAAAAACCGAGGTGAAAAAGTTACCCGTCAGTCGGCTTATGCAAAATATTACGCTTCTGAAGTGGCCGTTTATGTAAGCACAGAAGCGGTGCAGATTTTTGGCGGTTATGGTTATACCAAAGACTTTCCGGTAGAAAAATTTTATCGCGACAGTAAACTTTGCACCATTGGAGAAGGCACTTCCGAAATTCAAAAATTAGTTATAGCAAGAGAATTACTGAAATAAAACCTGACTTAACAAAAAAGGCTGCCTACTTTTGAGCAGCCTTTTTTGTTTTGATGATTCTTCTTCTATCAGAACAACCAACCTAATTTTATTTTAGCCGTAACATTGGGGCCAAAGCCTGAATCTTTTCCTTGTTTCATTGAAGGATTACTCTTTGTTGTAGTAGTTTGTGCTGCAGTAATAGTACTTACCCCATTAGCATCAGGCACAGATTCTGTCCATGTATTTTTTACATCTAAGTAGTCAGATTTTAAATCATCATATTTAGTACTGTAAAAACCAAAACCAAATTCAGCACCTAATGAAAGATTTTTACTGAAATAGTAATCCATACCTGCAATCAGATTTACACCAAAAGTTTTGCTGCCTGATGAACCACTTATTGATTTTGTAGTCCAGGGTGCAGAAACAATTACTGTTGTTGATGTAGTATCATAAAACGTTGGAGACGTATAATCTGTTGGTAATATAGTATCGCGTGTGAATTTTGTTTTTGAACTGCTGAAACTAATCTCTGCACCAATATATGGTGATAACCTGTCTGTACCTTCAAAATGCTTTTCAATACCCGGACGGAAACTAAAGCCAGATGTTTTGCTTACCAAATCTGCTTGTGGATTCATACCTGTAGTTAATTGAATATAACCACCTCCTCCTTCAGCATGAAACACGGTTGTTGTTGTCGGGAATGCAAGTGTATCATCTGCCTGCATAATAACATCTGTACTTTTTGAACTGCTGATAGAAATACTCAGTCTTGCTGCAAGTTTTCCATCTTTTAAGAATCTGCGATAAGTAATTCCTTCATTCAATGAAAGTGGTGTACTTCCAAATGGTGCAAACAATAATTGGAGGTTATTTTCTCCACCTGCTTGTTTGTAAGGTTGAGCCTCAACGGCTGTCAGACACAGGAACATGCCTGTTGCAATTAACATTAGTCTTTTCATTTTATTTTTCAGTTTTTGTTTCGTGTAAAAATATCCCCTGAAACACTGTTTTAAAATTCAAATCATCAGAATTATAAACATTTCAATATGAATAACTCAAAAATGTCTATTCAAATCAAGGTGCTACAATTTGTTGTAGTGCAGGATATTCATTAATCCTTGATGTTTGGTTAAAACCACTCTGTACAGCTTTATTAAAGACTGCCATTGCCTTTTCGGGTTGCTTGTTGTTGGCATGATAAACTGCCGAAAGAAACCATGCCTCTGAATTATTGGGTTCAACTGTCTGATAAATTTGTAGAACTTTATCTGACTCCGGAGCATTTTCATTGACTAATTGTTTGGCAAAAGAATAACAGGCAATACCAATAAATCCTAACAGGCGGTTACTCATGGCTGCCAACATTTTGTCATTACTGTTTTTAGCTGCAATTTTTAAATCAGCAATTTCTTTTTGCCACCATGATATGTTCTGATTTGAAAAAGCATCGCGCAACATCTTCTGCATTTCTTTTTCCTGATATTGCAAGTTCTGACTTCGCATACGCCACTTACGTAGGCTCTCGGAGTTTTCAATTTCTTTAAGTTTACTTTTAAGGCTTGCTACATCTGTCAGTCCATCAAAGCACACAACTCCAAACTGCAACTGCTTAAATTGTTTATCCACAGAAGATTTATTCTGTAAACTATTAATTTTCTTTAGCCAGTTTTGATAATAATTTTCTATAACTGTTTTCTGTATCTGCAATTTATTCTGCTTCACCATTTGCATCAGAGTAAAGAGCATGGCATCATACATATCACTTTTATCCGGCCATTGATGTGTACTGTCCGTTTCAATAAATGCATGGTGTGTTACGTCAACAGATTTTTCTAAAGCAACCATTTCATGATAATTAAAATCATTGATGCCTGCTACTGAAACCACACTCATATTCTTATCAAACTTACCATTCTCGAACAATGCTCCCGAACATGCTATCAATCCTGAAAAAAAATGCTGACTCATTGCAAGATTACAAGCCACTTTACTTCCCCCTGAAAAGCCGGCTATAATCTGCTGCTGCGTGCTTATTGGTAACCTGTTCTGACAATCAGAAAAAAGAACATTGGCAATTTGTTGTGACTGCTCGAAAGGCATTCCGTTTTCTACACTGTTGCAACCAACCATAATGAACTTAAAAGCATCAGCAACTGATTTGTATTTTTCTAAGGGCAAATTTCCATCTGCATGAGGATCGAAAAAATATACTACCGGAGGTAATGTAGTATCATTATATTCTGATGGTACATACACAGAAAAAGACACATTACTATTACTCTCTGACTTGATATTGGAAAGAATTTTTCCGGGTTCTAATTTTATTTTGGTAAAATGTGTCTGTACTACAGTTGAAGAATCAACTTGTTGCACAGCTTCTTTCTTTTCAGGCGCTGATGCACATGATAAGAAAAGGGAACAAACAATTAAAAAATTCCAAAAAATTATCAATCTATTTTTCATCACCATCATTATTAAACCAACCTGAATACATTACATAATTATTTGCAATACGCTCATTCAAATCTTTAAAATGCTCGGGGCTTACTTCTTTAACTTTCTTGGCAGGAACTCCGGCATAGATACAACCAGATTCTACAACTGTATTTTCCAGCACAACAGAACCTGCTGCAATTATTGCATTTGATTTAATGATTGCATGATCCATTACAATTGCACCCATTCCAATGAGCACATTATCTTCAAGTGTACAGCCATGTACAATGGCGTTATGACCAATGGAAACATTATTTCCAATTACCGTTGGAGCTTTCTGATAGGTACAATGAATAATAGCACCATCCTGAATATTAACTTTATTGCCAACTGAAATTGAATGTACATCACCTCTTACCACAGCATTAAACCATACACTACAGTCATCGCCCATCACCACCTGCCCAACTATTGTAGCATTTTCAGCAGCATAAAAGTTCTTTCCAAACTTAGGCATAATGCCATTAACAGGTTTTATAAGTGCCATGAATTATTTTTCTTCAAAACTACAACTACCATTCAATAAAAAGAAATTGTCTGTTACCAAAAAACTATTCTTTACTGATATGACCTTCCCTTCCATTGATAATGATCAGACAAACTTAAAACGCCAACAACAAAAGTATAGATAGGAAACAACAACTGCATTAACACAAATGCACCGGGATAAAATTTCTGATTAAGCTTTGATTTTGCATTCTGAATAAAAATAAAATCGCAGATCCATTTTACTGCAATTGTTATTGCTGACACTAACCAAAGCTGATTTAACGACAAAAATATTACTCCAGGAATAGCAGCATACTGCAGTATAGAAAACAAAGTAAGAAACAAACCGGTTATGATAATATAATGCTGTTTATAATATTTTAATTTTGATGCCCATCTTACCCGTTGGTTTATCAATTCTGATAATCCGGATTGAGCATCAGACATTACTGTAACTTTATCGGAAGCTAAAGCTTGTATGATTTGATTGTTTTTTGCAAACAATGACAACATAAAAAAAGTATCGTCACCTGAGGCTAAATCACTTCGCATTTCAGCATTGTTTATTTGTAAATAGGTTTCCTTCTTAAAAACAAGATTGGCGCCATTGCACATTAATGGTTTTCCAATAGCCAATGAACCAAAAGTTAAAGCTGCCAAGCCTAAAGACTCTGTTTGTTGCATTTTTGATAAGACCCCTTTTCCCTGAATGACAACAGGCAATATCAACATATCAGGTTCTGATAAATTAAATTCGTTGTTTATTCCTTTAAGCCAATCTGGATTGAAAACACAATCTGTATCAGTTGTAATTATTACTCCTGCTTTACTTATTTTTATTCCTTCTGCTATAGCTGACTTTTTGCCTTTTGAATTCTGAAGTGAAATTACAGTACCATTTAAATTGTATATATTAAGTAACTGTGTTGCCAATGTCGCAGTTCCATCAGTAGAGTGATCATCAACAATAATAATTTCAAAATCAGCTTTCTTATAGTTTAATTCTGTCAGCGAATGCAGCAATCTTTCCATGTTGGCTTGCTCATTACGTACTGCAATAACTATTGAAAAAAAGTTGTTGATTTGATGCGGTTGAACCGGTTGTTTTTTATTAGCTATTGTATTAAAGCCAAGCATCCATTTGAAAGACAAAAAAACATACAAGGCCGGAATGATTAACAAAAAAAGCATAGGCAAATGTAAGGATAGGAAAAATTAAATCGTCACTTTAATATATGGATAAAAAAAAACCGCATTGCTGCGGTTTTAAAATTTATAAAAGGAATGTTACCCGTTGAGTGCTTCTGCACCTGCCACAATCTCAAGAATTTCGTTTGTGATAGCTGCTTGTCTGGCTTTATTGTATTGCAGACGAAGGTCTTTAATTAATTCACCTGCATTATCGGTGGCCTTATTCATGGCAGTCATTCGGGCACCGTGTTCACTTGCATGCGAATCAAGCACAGCTTTAAACAATTGTGTTTTTACAGCTGTGGGCAACAGGTCGCTTACAATTGATTCTTTATTAGGCTCAAAGATATAATCACTAACTGTTTTACTTTTTTCTTGTGATGCAGGAGGAATTATTGGCAACAATTGTTCTGTCTGCAATATTTGTACTGCAGCATTTTTAAACTGATTGTAAACTAAAATTACCTTATCCCACTTTTCTTTTGCAAACTCATCCATAATGCGTTCAGCGATTACTGCAGTGTTTGCAAAATTCAATGCATTGTACAAACTGTTTTCATTACCGAAATAAACATTTTGATTCTTTGCAAAAAAGTCTGCTGACTTTTTACCGATTGCAAGAACTTTCACTTTGCCTTCTTTAGCTTGTTTCTGATATGTTTCATTAATCAATTTTGATGTTGCCTTAATTACCGATGAGTTAAATGCACCGGCAAGACCACGGTTTGATGAAATTGAAACGATGAGGATATTATTTGCAGGACGCACCTTGGTAAATGGGCTTCCGTCTGATGACAAACTTTGTGAAAGATTTTCAAGTATCTCTCTTAACTTAGCAGCATAAGGACGCATCTGCATAATTGCATCCTGTGCTCTGCGCAGTTTAGCAGCAGACACCATTTTCATTGCCTTGGTAATTTGCTGAGTTGAATTTACCGAAGCAATGCGCAGTCGTACTTCTTTTAAATTGGCCATTTATTAATTTAGAATTATGAATTAAGAAATCAGAATATTATTGAGTTCTTAGTTCTACTTTTTTACGAATATTTTGGTGCCAAGTCTGCAGCAACTTTTTCAAGTACAGAAGTTATACTATCATCAAATTCACCTTTTTTCAATCTATCAAGAATAGGCTTTTGTGTTGCTTCAAGCAGACTAAGATAATTAGTTTCAAACTCTCTTACTTTCTTTACGTCAACATTACGTAACAAACCTTTTGTTCCAAGATAAATGATGGCAACCTGCTGTTCAACACGCAATGGTGAGTACTGTCCTTGCTTAAGAATCTCAACGTTACGGGCACCTTTATCCAATACGTTTTTAGTAGCAGCATCAAGGTCAGAACCAAATTTTGCAAAAGCTTCTAACTCGCGGTACTGTGCCTGATCAAGCTTTAATGTTCCTGCAACTTTTTTCATTGATTTAATCTGTGCATTACCTCCAACACGAGATACTGAGATACCTACGTTGATGGCAGGACGAACACCACTGTTAAACAAATTAGCCTCAAGGAATATCTGACCATCAGTAATAGAAATTACGTTGGTTGGAATATATGCTGAAACGTCACCTGCCTGTGTTTCGATGATTGGCAGTGCTGTTAAAGATCCACCACCTTTTACTTTTCCTTTAAGTGAATCAGGAAGGTCGTTCATTTGTTGAGCAATGCTGTCTGATGCATTGATTTTTGCAGCACGCTCAAGCAGGCGGCTATGCAAATAAAATACATCACCGGGATATGCTTCACGTCCGGGAGGTCTTCTCAACAACAAAGACACCTCACGATATGCAACAGCTTGTTTTGACAAATCATCATAAACAATCAATGCAGGACGGCCGGTATCACGGAAATATTCACCAATAGCAGCACCTGCAAATGGTGCATAAAACTGCATTGGTGCAGGATCTGACGCAGATGCCGAAACAATTACCGTATATGGCATGGCTCCACGCTCTTCTAATGTTTTTACAATGTTTGCAACAGTAGAGCCTTTTTGTCCTATGGCAACATAGATACAATATACAGGTTTACCTGCATCATAAAATTCTTTTTGGTTAATGATGGTGTCAATACACACAGCTGTTTTACCTGTCTGACGGTCACCGATTACCAACTCACGCTGACCACGTCCGATTGGAATCATGGCATCAATAGCTTTGATACCTGTTTGTAGTGGTTCGTTTACCGGCTGACGGAAAATTACGCCAGGTGCTTTACGCTCTAATGGCATTTCAAAGGTTTCTCCTTTAATTGGACCTTTTCCATCAATAGGATTACCCAAGGTATCAACAACACGACCAAGCATGCCTTCACCAACTTTTATTGATGCAATCAAGCCTGTACGTTTTGCTGTATCGCCTTCTTTGATATCAGTTGCAGTACCAAGCAATACGGCACCTACGTTATCTTCTTCAAGGTTAAGTACCACACCTTTAAGTCCGTTTTCAAATTCAATCAATTCACCTGACTGAACATTGGTTAAACCATATATACGGGCAATACCATCACCAACCTGCAATACGGTACCAACTTCCTGTAGGTCGGAAGAAGTTTTAAATCCGGACAGCTGTTGTCTCAAAATTGCCGAAACCTCATCGGGTCTTATCTCTACCATTGTATTTGAATTTTAAATTTTATAAAAGTTTTTTAATAATTTTTCTCGTAAAGGTTAATCTTTAACTCTCTGCGAATTTCGCGCAGCTTAGTTTCTATGCTGGTGTCAACCTGCTTATTATTCATCTTCAACACAAACCCACCAATCAAATCCTTATCTATTACTTCAACCAATTCCACTTTACCTTTTGCTTCGGCAGAAACTATCTTCATTATTTCAGCACGCAAACTGTCATCTAACTTAAATGGGGTTGTAACAACTGCTGTAGCTATGCCCATATGAGCTTTGTAAAGATTGATAAACTGACGGGTTATATCTTCAAGATATCCTTCTCTTCTTTTTGCTACAATAATATTGATAAAAGCATAAGTAACATCCGATACTTTACCTTTAAAAATTGAAGAGAGAATATTTTGTTTTTTGTCGGAATTGATAATTGGATTCCGGAGTAATAAAGCAAGTTCACGGCTTGACGAAATAGTCGAAACCATTAGCTCCATATCAGCATAAATTTTCTGCTCGGTTTTTTGCTCTATTGCCAATCCAAGTAGCGATTTGGCATAACGTCCGGCAACTTTTGTGTCCATTGCAGTATGATTAATTCATTTTTACATCCTTGAGCAAATCGGCAACAAGGGCTTTTTGTTTTCCATCGTCAGCGAGTTGCTGCTTCATTATTTTCTCTGCAATTTCAACAGAAAGCAATGCCACCTGATTTTTTAGATCAGTGATAGCAGCCATTTTTTCATTATGAATGCCTTCACGCGCAAGGGTCAGTAAGCGATCGGCCTCTGCAGTTGCTTTATCGCGCGCTTCGTTAATGATGTTATCTTTAGTTACACGTGCTTCTTTAAGAATTTTGTCTCTTTCCTGACGCGCTTCTGCCAACAATTTTTCATTGTCGGACTTCAGGTTTGCCATTTCATCTTTTGCTTTGATGGCAGCATTTAATGCGTCTTCGATAGACTTATCACGTTCGTTGAGAGCATTTAGAATTGGCTTCCATGCAAATTTTGTAAGCAGAAACAGAACGATAAGGAATCCCAATACCATCCAAAATGTTAAACCAAATGCGGGTTTTAGCAGTTCCATGAATATATTTTTTTGTTTAATTTTTAATTTAAATTTTCTGTACAGGCAACCAATCGTTACCTGCACAGAAAATGCTGTAATGAATTACTTGAATACTACAAGTAGTCCAACTACCATTGCGAAGAAGGCAGCACCTTCAACGAGAGCAGCTGTAAGAATCATGTTTGCGCGGATATCGCCTGATGCCTCAGGTTGACGTGCAATAGCTTCTACTGCGCTGCCGCCAATGCGGCCAATACCTACACCTGCACCTAATGCTGCAAGTCCGGCACCTAAAGCAGCAACACCGTAACCTATTCCAAGGTTGCCTGCTACTTCTAATAAGATGGTTGATAACATATTATTTATTATTTAGAATTTAGAAATCAATTATATAATTAATGCCTCCTCAACTTTGGCATCATGATGTTCGGCATCGTGATGATGTTCTTCAACAGCAGCACCAATATAAATAGCCGAAAGTAAGGTGAAGACATAAGCCTGTAGAAATGCAACTAACAATTCCAGAAACGTCATAAAAACCATAAAGGCAAGTGAAATCACACCAACACCCATTCCTGCACCTGCACTCATTTCACCAAAAATAAAAATCAAACTAATGAATGATAATGCTATAATGTGACCTGCAGCCATGTTAGCAAA
>Ga0116147_1001561_pt1 | contig 24908 bp, 19 predicted proteins | sample AD_JPNHG3_MetaG_FD_89749 | JGI IMG/M metagenome (GOLD analysis project Ga0116147, IMG submission 89749) | Active sludge microbial communities of municipal wastewater-treating anaerobic digesters from Japan - AD_JPNHG3_MetaG | ecosystem: Engineered > Bioreactor > Anaerobic > Digestate | place...
CGACACTCAAGTAGGCTCGGAAGCGCTTGCTGTTATCACTGACGGCAACAAAGAGTGCGGCGAGGGGTTTTCCGTGAAACTCGCCCCGGGGCTTCAATGGGTACAGATTGATCTCGGCAAGACGCAGGCTGTTTACGCCGTTTTTATCTGGCGATCCCTTCTCCTGAGGCACCTCCGAAAGGATGGTGACGCGGTTGAAAATCGACAGAGCCTTGTACCGGTCGGCCGCGCATGTGTTAAGGCTACTGAGAAACTGGAACGGGGAACTCGATTCCCTGTGGATGACTTCAGATGCATGACCTGAGCAAGTGAATCAGGGATGCGCCCGAAAATAAGGGATTGCCTTGTGCTGACCGACCGTTTTGGGCACAATAACGTGCCATGGACAAGTGCTTTGTATTGAGGAGTCGATGTGGCGTTTTTGGATGAAGTGGAGCCGTCTTTGGACGCGTTGGAACAGAAGCTGGGCTATGCGTTCAAGGATCGGGTGTGGCTGCAAACAGCGGTGACGGCACCGTCTTACCGTACGGATCACCCCGGGCCTGAAGTCCGCGATAATCAGCGGCTGGAGTTTTTGGGCGACGCGGTCTTTGGGCTCTTGTGTGCGCAGTGGCTTTTCGCGCGGTATGCGGATGCGGACGAGGGCATGTTGACCGTTCGTCGCAGCCTGCTGGCGAGCGGGCGTGCGCTGGCAGACATGGCGCGTCGGCTCGGCGTGGGTGATTGGTTGCGGCTGGGACGCGGTGACGCGGCGGCGGGCGGGCGCGATAATGACAATACACTGTCGGACGCGATGGAGGCGCTGTTTGGCGCGGCGTGGTGCGATGGTGGACTGCCGGCCGCCGAAGCAGTATTCAATACCGTAATGGCCGGTTGCGAGGATATTCCGATCGACACTGAAAGGGATAACCCAAAAGGCAAGTTGCAAGAGGACGCGCAACACTATGCTTGGCCGGACTCGCCCACGTATGAATTGGTGCAGACATCGGGGCCGCAGCATGCGCCCGAGTATCGCGTGGCTGCGCGCGTACACGGCGGCCATCAGGCGTTTGGCGAAGGCAAAACGAAACGCGCTGCGGAAAAGGCGGCTGCGGCGGCGTTGCTCAAGGTGTTGGTTGAAAAGGGTGTAGCAATTGATGATCCGTAAAAGCCGGCCGCGCGACTGCGGCGGCATTGCGGACCAAGAAGGTGGTGACAGCGATGAGTAAAGCAGAAAAAGGCAGAGAAGCGGAAGGCGGGAAACCGCAGGGGCCGACCGCGCGGTCGTGTCCGTTGGTGCTCGATGGCGAAATCGATGCGCGTGACTTTTCACCCGCGGATTGCGTGACCTGCGACGAGTTTGACTGCCCGTTTTGCGAGGCGGCGCATGGCTCGGGCGCGTTGCGGAGCAGGCTGTTTGCCAGCGACGGCGCGGATGATGACATGGATGATGACCTGTGGGGCGATGACGAAATGGCGTTCGGTGCCGATGAGGAGGAAGAAGACGAGTCCGACGCCGATGATGATTTCTTTTGATGGTTGAGGCCCTTGCCTCTCGTGGCATGGGCGTCCCGCCCATGAAACACGGGCAAGATGCCCGTGTCACATCTGGCTTTCCCTCCGCGCACAGCGCGGAAGGCGGCTCGTGGGGACACTCGCCCTCCAATGCCGGAGGAACCGCTCAACGCTCAACGTTCGTTTCGCGTGCGTCGCAGTAGGCGGCGATGGGGCAGCCGTCACAGCGGGGGTTGCGCGGGGTGCAGCGTGTTTGCCCGAAGGCGACCAGATACGAGTTCCAGGTGATCCAGTAGCGGGTCGGAAGAATCTGCCGTAGCGCCATTTCGGTCTCGAGCGGGGTCTTGGTCTGAACCAGTCCCAGACGATTGGTGATCCGGTGAACATGCACGTCCACGCAGATGGCAGGCTTGCCAAAGCCCTGCGCCACCACGAGATTTGCCGTTTTGCGGCCGACGCCCGGTAGTTCGCACAACTCCTCGACCGTATCGGGGAGCACGCCGCCAAATTTTTGCTCCAGAACGTCGGGCAGTGCCTTCAGGTGTTGCGCCTTGTTGCGATAGAAGCCGACCGGGTAGATGAGTTTCTCCAACTCGTCTTGGCTGATGCGGCGCAAGTCATCGGGGGTGGTGACGACCTTGAAAAGCCGTTCACAGGCGGCTGCGGTACAGGCGTCCTTGGTTCGCGCGCTCAGGATGGTGGCCAGCAGGACGCGGAACGGATCGCGAGTCTGGATCGCCAGCAGGTCGACGATCGGTGCCTTGACACGGTGATACGCCTCCTTCAGTTTGCGATTGACGGCGGGGATGTCGGACGGGGTCATTTGCGGGTCTCCGCTGTTTTAGTGCCTTGCCAAGTTGTTTCTCACACAAAGGCACAAAGGGCACTAAGGTTTTTTGGGGCATGGCTCGGATTTTTGAATCCACAGATTTTTGGGGGTAACGCGCTCCCGGACAAACTAATGCACTAATTAACTAATTAACTTGGGTTGCGGGCTTCGCCCGCGCTAGGTTGAAGCGCGAGATGTTTCTGAAGGGCATCGACGGAAAACTGCGCGAGGTCGCTGAGTACCCAGTCGGCCGCTGACAGGTCTTGCGGATACGCGCCGGGTCGGTCGAGCGCTACGCAGCGCATGCCAGCGGCACAGGCGGCAGCGACGCCTGCTTCAGAGTCTTCGAAAACCAAGCACTCTTGCGGAGGCACGCCCAAGCGGCGCGCGCCCTCCAGAAAACCTGCGGGTGAGGGTTTTCCCGGAGCGTAGTCCTCCGCGCCGAGCACAAACCGCACATGCGGTTCAGCCTCCAGCAGACGGACGGCCTCTTCGATGTCCGCGCGCGGCGAGCCGGACACGATGATGACCGGGTAGGTCGCCGCGAGATCTTTGAGCAGGCGCGCAGAGGAGGCAATCACGATGCCGTCGCCCTGTTCTCGCAGCCGTATGTAGTAGGCTCGCAGATCGACGGCCATGTCGCGCGGCGAGACCTGCGCCAGCGCGGGGTGCAAGCCAATGATGGAGTGATAGATGTCGAGCCAAGATCGACCGAAAACGGTGTCGAGGATCCAGGATTTAGAACGGATGCATCCGCGGTCGGCCAGATAGTCGCGCATCGCTTCCGCCCATAGCAACTCGGTATCGACCAGCGTGCCATCAAGATCGAAGATGACCGCGTTGAGGGTCATGATTCTGCCGGTGCCGACAATGCGCAGCACTTTTTGAACTTCTTGCCGCTGCCGCATGGGCAGGGATCGTTGCGCCCGATCTTGGGTTCCTCGCGTCTGATCGGGGTGGGGCCGAAGATGTGGCCGTCGATGAAACGCCACTCGCCATTGATCTTTTCAAACTCGGCGCGCTCATGGTGGTCGAATGCAGACTCCTTGACCGAGTAGTGGGCGATGAACTCTACGACTCCGGTTTGATCGGTGGCGCTACCCCCGGTCTCTTCGAGGATCTCAATGCCCGTCCATGTCGCGGACTTTGACCACTCACGGCTACTTTTGGCATCAAACTCTTTGCGGACTTTGGGTCCTGAGGTTTTGTATAAGTAGTCGACCGCGCCCAGTGCATATGCACTGTAACGCGAACGCATCAACGCTGCGGCGGTTGCGGGTTTTTCCCGCTCGATCAGATAAGGCTCGCAACAGGATTCGAAGACGATGCCGCTGCCGCATGGACACAAATCGCTCATGAAATCTCCTCGTTTCAGCAGTGAGAAATGCCAATACGTTACAGAAAGGGCAGGCAGACCGCAATCGAAATTGGTTGCAGAGCAGCCGGTATTTAGCGATAATCCCGAGCGAAAAATGGTTGTATTGACTTTGAAAAAGGGTGTGTGCAACCGGTGGGAAAGGGAATGATGCGGGATGGCGGTTTCCGTCACGATTGAAAACGTGGTCAAGGTGTTCGGCGCTTACACGGCGTTGAAGGAGGTGTCGCTGGAAGTGCGGGCAGGCGAGCTCTTCTTTCTGCTGGGGCCGAGTGGTTGCGGCAAGACCACGCTGTTGCGTTGTATCGCCGGTTTTTACCGTCCGGAGAGCGGCCGTATCCTGATCGGCGATGAGGATGTGACTGCGCTGCCGCCGTACCGTCGCGACACCGGCATGATGTTTCAGAGTTACGCCCTGTGGCCGCACATGACCATTGAGGAAAATGTGGCCTTCGGGCTTGAGATGCGCAAGGTGCCGCGCGCTGAGTTGCGCAAGCGGGTGGGGGAGGCGCTGGAGCTTGTCCATCTGGCGGACCGCGCTAAGGCGCGCCCCAATCAGCTTTCCGGCGGCCAGCAGCAGCGTGTGGCCTTGGCGCGTGCGCTGGTCATCCGCCCGCGCTGTCTGCTGTTGGACGAGCCGCTTTCGAATCTGGACGCCAAGCTACGACTGGAGATGCGCATGGAGATCCGCCGTATCTGCAAGCAGGCGGGCCTCACTGCGGTTTATGTCACGCACGATCAGAAAGAGGCGCTCTCAGTGGCCGACCGCCTCGCCGTGATGCGCGATGGCGTGATTGAACAGACCGGCACGCCGGAAGAGGTCTATCGCGCACCCGTCAGCCGCTTTGTCGCGGGGTTCATCGGTGAGGGCACGTTTATTGATGGGCAGATCGAGGCGCTGGAGGAGCGCGGGGTGCGCGTGTCCACGCGTATCGGGGCGTTGCACGCCGCGAGTGCGCCGCAGGGGGTGTCGGCCGGAGATCGCGTGACGCTTTGTCTGCGGCCGGAGGCGTTAAGCCTGCGTCCGCCGCCGGATGCGTCGTCCGACAATTTGCTCAGCGGGCATTTTTGTGAAAGTGTGTACTTGGGCGAGGTCGCGCAGCATCAGATCGGCGTACCGTCGGCCGATGGCGCCGATCCCTGCTTGCTGACTGCGGTCGAACTGAATCCGGTGGCCGGGCGCAGCCGTGAAGGCGAGAAGGCGTCGGTGTGGGTGGCGCCGGAACATGTGATTGTGACCCCATTGTCAATGAAATGAAAGGATAGGATAGGCATGGGACAGAACGAGAGCCCCAAGGAGGGACGCCTGATTGCGCTGGCGATGGCCGCGCACCCGGACGACATTGAGTTCATGATGAGCGGAACGCTGCTTCTGCTGAAGCAGGCCGGCGCGGAGATCCATATCTGTAATCTGGCCAACGGTTGTTACGGCTCGCAGGTTTATGACAAAGAAGAAACGGCGCGCGTGCGGGCGCTGGAGGCGCAGGACGCGGCGCGCGTGGCTGGCGCAATCTGGCATCCGTCGCTCTTCGACGATGTGGGACTTTTCTATAATGCCGATTCGCTGGCCAAGGCCTCCGCCGTGTTCCGCAAGGTCTGTCCCGACATCCTGCTGACACTTTCGATGTACGATTATATGGAAGACCATGAGTATGCGTCGCGCCTTGCAGCGTCCGCTGCGTTCAACCGCTGCCTGCCCAGTTACGTGACTGATCCGCCGCTGCCGTCTACCAACAAGCCGGTGGCGGTCTATCATTCGTTGCCGCACAGCCTGATGGACATGCTGTGCAGGCCGGTCAGGCCGGAGTTCTGCATCGACGTGGGCAGCGTGATGGCGCAGCGGCGCGAGATGCTGGCTTGCCACACCAGTCAGCGCGAGTGGTTGGACGCAACGCAAGGCATGGGGTCGTATGTGGAAAGTATGGTCGATGCGGCGCGCGAGGTCGGTCGCCGCTATGGCGGCTGCGAGTTCGCAGAGGGCTGGCGTCGGCACAATCACATGGGGTACTGCGCAGCCGATTATGCGCCGCTGGAAACAGCGTTGGCACCCTTTTTGAAACAACCAAACAAGGAGAAGAAAGATGGCACGAGCGATCAGTAAACTGGCTCCCGGATGGTGGGACTACACGACATTGGACAGCGAGATCCTGAACGATGCGGCGGCGCTCACCGCCAAGGATCTTGAGCAGCTTTCGCGTCCGGGATTCAAAGTCTGCATCTACGACACAGTCGAGGAGTTTTACACGGCCGAGGCGTTGGAGTACATCGAGGCCTGGCAACAGGCTACGCCCGACAATCCGGCTGGCTTGTGCGGCCCGATCGGTCCGACCGAGCAACTGCCGCTGGTGGCCCGTATCGTGAACTCAATCGGGTTGAACCTGCGCGACGCGCACTTCTGGGCGATGGACGAGTGGGTTGAGGACGGCAAAATCGTTTCGACCGATCATCCGCTTTCCTTCTCCAAGTGCGTCCGCGAGATGTGCCTCGACCGGATCAAGCCGGAGCTGCGCATGCCCGCTGAGAATATGCACTTCCCGGCCGGCGACCTTGCGGCCTTCACCCGCTCCTTCGACGAGGTCAAGTGTCTGCTGATGCAGGGCGGTCAGGGCGAGATCAAGCACTGGGCCTTCAATGACCCGGTCAAGCGTGAAGGTGCCTATGCGGATGCGCCGCCGTCGCCGGAGGAGTATCGCAAGCTCGCCACGCGTCTTGTTGATCTGCATCCTGTCACGGTCATCCAGAACGCGCGTACCTCGGGCGGCGGCAATGTTGCCCTGGTGCCGACGCGCGCGTCGACAGTCGGCCCGGTGGAGACGTGGAAGTCGGCCAAGGTTTCGATCTGGCATCCCGGCCACCACGACAACCCGTTCGGCATCCGGCTCTCCGCGCTGATGATCTCGAAGCGCATTCCGGACAGCAGCGTGCCGATGTCGCTGTTGGCGGATCACCCCAATGTCCAGTTCAACTACCTGCGCAGCGGCATCGGCGAGGTGGTCGTGGACATGCACTGAGGAATCACACGATGAGCGGCCTGAAAATTGTGGCGGCGGGGCACGTCTGCCTCGATATCATCCCGACCTTCCTGCGCGGCGCACCGACGATTGACGCGGTGATGCAGCCCGGCAAGTTGGTGGAGATGGGGCCGGCGGTGCTCTCGACCGGCGGGGCGGTATCTAATACCGGCCTGGCGTTGAAACGCCTGGGGCTGCCGGTGCGGCTGATGGGCAAGATCGGGGACGATGCGTTCGGCATGGCGGTGCGCGATTATTTCCGGCGTCTGGATGAGACGCTGGTCGAAACGATGATCGTGGATCCGTCGGTCGCCACCTCCTACACGGTGGTGATCAGCCCTCCGGGGATCGACCGCATCTTCCTGCACTGCCCCGGCGCGAACGACACCTTCGGCGCCGATGACGTGACGCCGTCACTGCTGGCCGACATGCAGCTCTTCCACTTCGGCTATCCGCCGCTGATGCGCGCGTTCTATAGCCGTAAGGATGAGCTGGCGCGCCTCTTCCAGAAGGTCAAAGGATGTGGCCTGACCACATCGCTGGACATGGCGTTACCCGATCCTGCCTCGCCCTCGGGCGAGGCGGATTGGCGCGCCATCCTGGAAGAGGCGTTGCCTTCGGTCGATATCTTCGCACCCAGCTTGGACGAAATCGTGTTCATGCTGCACCGCGAGCGCGGATTGGTGGTGCGGAACAAGGCGGCTGAAGGCGTGCCGATGGGCGGCTTGATCGAAGACGACGTGCGCGCGCTGGCCAGCGAACTGCTGTCGCTAGGCGTGGCCGTGGTGATGCTCAAGCTCGGCAATCAAGGCGCTTACCTGCGCGTCACGACCGATACGCAGCGGCTGGCGGCGTGTGGTTGCTTTGACGAGGCGGCCTGTGAGCGCTGGGCCGGGGCCGAGTTCTTCGCGCCCTGTTTTGACGCGAAGGTGGCAGGCACGACCGGGTCGGGCGACTGCACGGTCGCGGGGCTGCTGGCCGGTGTGGCCATGGGTCTCGATCCCGACGCGTGCGTGCGGTCGGCCGTGGCGGTGGGCTCCGCCAGTGTTGAACAGCCCGATGCCACGAGCGGCGTGCCCGCGTGGTCCGAACTGGACGCGCGGTTGCGAGCCGGCTGGGGGCGTGAAAAACCGAAGGTTACGTTCCGCATACCGTGGGCGTAACCATCTACCCATGCGGGCGGAGCCCGCAACCCAAGTTAATTAGTTAATTAGTGCATTAGTTTGTCTGGGGGTGCGCTGCCCCCAAAAAACCTTAGTGACCTTTGTGCCTTCGTGTGAGGAAACAACTTGGTTTTTTCGTGCTTGTTGAGCCGTAAGTCACTAATACACAAGGAGAGGAGAACAGAGAATGAAACGCAGGGAATTCCTGAAATCGGCGGTCACGACTGGCGCGGGGTTGATCCTCCTGCCGGGTGGACTGCGCGCGAATGCGGCGAGCAACAAGCTCAACATCGCGTTGATCGGTACATGGGGCCGGGGGCTGGCGCACTTCGATTCCATCGCGGATGAGAATGTCGTGGCGCTGTGCGACTGCTGGGAGCGTAATCTGGCGGACGCGGTCAAACGTTTTCCGAAGGCGAAGACGTACGTTGACTGGCGGAAATGCCTAGAGCAAAAGGACATTGATGCGGTGGTCATCTGCACGACCGACTTCACGCACGCCTTTATTGCCAACTGGGCGTTGAACCGCAATATGCACGTCTACCTTGAGAAGCCGCTCGGCATCACCGTGGAAGAGGCGCGCGTGGTTCGCGCCAACTGGCTGCCCAAGAAGAACAAGCTTGCGACGCAGGTCGGCATGCAGCGTCATGCGCACGATAACTTCAACCGGATCGCCGAAATGCTGCGCGACGGCGCGATCGGTGAGTTGAAGAGTGCGTATGCGTGGGGCAACCGCCAGATTCCCAAACCCGGTTACCTCCCCGCTGCGGGTTCGCCGCCGGCCGGTCTGCATTATGACTTGTGGCTGGGGCCGGTCAAAACCGATCATCCCTACAACCCCGAGTACTTTGCTGGCGGTCCGGGCGCGAACTGCCTGAAGTGGAACATGTACTGGGACTTCGGCACCGGTCAGATCGGCGACATGGGCAGCCACACGATGGACCTCCTGTGGAATGCGGTCGATTGCGGTCTGCCGACTTCCGCCGAGGCCAAGGGTGATCCGTTCAATCCCGACGTGACGCCGGTCAAGGCCGAGATGCGCTTCGAGCATCCCGCCAACAACTGGCGCGGACCGATCAGCGTCTCGTGGTATCAAGGTGGTGCCATGCCGAATCCGCCCAGTTCGTATGTGGATATCAACAAGATCGGCCACGGCGCGATGTTCAAGGGCACCGAAGGCATTTTGGTGGCCGACTTCACCTCGCGCGTGCTGATCCCGCTGGGCAAGGACGGCAGTCTCACCTATTACAAGCCGCGCGCCAAAGAGGCGCTGCTGCCCTCGGTGGGACACTTCCAGAAGCAGTGGATCAAGGCCTGTAAGAACCCGTCGCTCAAAACCGCGTGCGACTTCGAATACAGCGCGGACATGATCGAACAGATGTGCCTCGGTCTGGTGGCCTACCGGGTCGGTAAGAAGCTCGACTATGACGGCAAGGCCGGCCGTGTGACGAACAGCGCCGAAGCCGATGCGTTGCTCAAGCGCGAATACCGCGCCGGTTGGACGCTGAACGGGTAGGGGAAGGGGCGCCGAACGTCGGACTCTGAACATCGAACGCCGAACGATGGATCGGCGCACTTGAGGGGTGCGGTGACGGGCGTAGCGCGGCACCGCACTCCGGTTCGTTCGCACGTCCCGTTTTTGATCGGGTTTCCCAAGCTGTAAAGTGGTGCCGTTTCCCCCAACGGAGGATTCAAGCATGTGTCGAACTCACCGACTTCGTTTTCTGGCTGTCTGTCTTTTGGGTTCCATTCCTGCCGTTCTTGTGGCCGGCGGGGTGGTGCCCCATGACTGTCATGTGAAGGTTGTCCGCGTCTTCATGGACGGCCACGCTGATACCAACGCCGCCGAATTGGTCGTCAGCGGCAATACCGCGTCACTGATGATTCCAGCGGACCGGATTGGTGCGGGATGCTTGCGGGTTGAGCTGTGGCCAAACTTCGCGGCGGCGAAGAAGGGCGATGCGGGATACTTCTTGCTGCCTGACGGGCGTCTGGGGACGTTCCGCGAACGAGCCGGGCAAGTGGCCTCCACTGAGGGCCGGAACTACATGCCTTTTTACGGGATGAAGACGCCCTCCTGCGTTTTCGCCGCCATCGCGAAGTCCATGCAGTGGCGCTACTCGACGCGTGTGAAGGCCGAGGCGGGCACCTACCGGATGTATACGACCTACCACCTGAAAGGTGACGCGCCATATGAGGATTTTGAGATTGCGTTCACGTTCCTGCCATTGGATGCGGAGTATCCGCAGATGGCGCGCGTGTACCGTGATTGGCAGTTGTCCCGCGGCGCCTGCAAGCCGATTCTTGAACGGATGAAGTCCCAGCCCGAGCTTGCGCTTGCTGCCACCAACATTGAAGTGCGCGTGCGTCAGGCGTGGAAGCCGGTCCCGTCGCCCGTACCGTTCCAGACCCGTTTAAACGAACCGCCCGTCCATCCCGCTGTCACGTTCGATCACTGCGGCGACATCCTCCGCGAGTTCAAGCGCCAAGGGATCGACCATGCGGAAATATGCCTTGTGGGCTGGAACAAGGGCGGGCACGACGGCGCCTACCCGCAGCTCTTTCCGGTGGAGCCGGTTCTGGGTGGAGAAGCGAGGCTACGCGCACTGATTGCGGAAGCCAACGCGCTGGGGTTTCAGATCGTCTGTCATACCTGCTTCTTTAGCGCCTATATGATTGCCGATGACTTCGATGAGGAGTATCTGCTTAAAGAAAAGGATGGCTCGTTGCAGCCGAGTCATACGGCCTGGGGTGGCGGGCAGGCTTTCCGAATCTGTCCGCAGCGCGCCTATGAGCGTTACGCCCGCAAGAACATGCAGATGATGAAGGATCTCGGTTTCCGCGGACTGCACTACCACGACGTGTATTCCATTCTCGAGCCGCGCATCTGCTATGATCCGCGCCATCCTTGTAACCCGCGCCAGAGCCTAGATTGGTACGTGAAACAGATGGAAGTGACGCGCGACGCCGTGGGTGGTACGCAGAGCGAGGGGCCGTTTGACGGTTTTGCGGGTAACCTCGACTATTGCATGTACGTCTACTTCTTCCCGCTTGAACCGAACGATTACGCGAAGACGCCTTTGGTGGATCGCCACGTGCCACTCTTCCAACTGGTCTACCACGGCATCATCCTGTCGAATCCCTTCACCGGCACACTCAACTATCCCATCAAGGCGCCGCACAAGCGGCTCAAGTTCATTGAGTTCGGCGGGCGCCCGCTCTTCGTGTGGTACGCAAACTTCCTCACCGGAAAGTCAAACTGGATGGGCAAGGAAGACCTGACCTGTGCGACCGATGAGGAGCTTCGAGCCGGTGTCGCCGCCATCAAGAAGGGGTACGACGAGTTTGAGAAACTCGCCGACCTCCAATTCGCATTGATGGACGACCATCGTCTGCTGACTCCGACGGTTTCGCTGACGACCTATTCCCAGGGAACGCGCGTGGTGGTCAATCACGGTTCGGCCCCTTATGTCTTTGAGGGGGTCGATGTGCCTGCAGGGGATTGGCGCCGTGTTGACCGTCCCCATCCATAGCCCGAAAACAAGTTGAAGCAAGTTTGCCGTCTGGTCAGAATGGCGCAGACATGATACACTTGCGCCAAATCTTTAATGAGTCAATGAGGATTGGCCGTAAGCAATGGATACCGGTGTTGGACGACAAAGGGGGGAAGCGGTGAAGAACATCGCGGATATTGATCCGCTTGAATTGGCGCGCCGTCGCCCGGAGTGGAGTGCCGCGCAGCCGATGACGCGTCAGCAGAAGCGGGCGATTGTCGCGATCGTGCTGGTGATCGTCGTGGCGCTTATCTTTGCGCCGCTGCGGACCGCGCAGATACTGATTGGCTTTTGCACGCTTTTTTACGTGATCAGCACGCTGTATAAGTTTGCTGTGATCCGTGCCTCGCTTTCGCCGTCGGCGATCATGCGTTTTTCCCCTGAGGAGATCGCGAGCGTCGAGCCGCGCGAGTGGCCGATCTACTCGATTCTGGTGCCGATGTACAAGGAGCCGGAAACCCTCAAGCAGATGTTGAACGCGCTGATTGCGATGGACTATCCGGCGGATAAAAAGGACGTGCAGTTTCTGTTGGAGGAGGACGACGATCTCACGCTCGACGCCGCGCGTACGTTAACGATGCCGCCCGGTTTTCGAGTGACCAAAATCCCGCCCTCTTTCCCGCGCACTAAGCCCAAGGCGTGCAACATCGGTCTCTATCTGGCCAAGGGTGAATATCTGGTGATCTACGATGCCGAGGATATGCCGGAGACGGATCAGCTCAAAAAGGCGGTGCTGGCCTTCGAGGCATCGCCGGAAAATGTGGTCTGCGTGCAGTCGCGCCTGAACTACTATAACCCGCGTCAGAATGTGTTGACGCGCTGGTTCACGGCTGAATACTCGGCCTGGTTTGATTTGCAGTTGCCGGGCCTGTCCGCAATGAGGGCCGTGATTCCGCTGGGCGGCACCTCGAATCACTTTAAGATTGATGTTCTGCGCGACCTGATGGGTTGGGATGCCTACAATGTTACCGAGGATTGCGATCTCGGCGTGCGGCTGGCGCGCGCCGGATATGCCACACGCATGCTGGAAACCACGACTTGGGAGGAGGCGTGCAGTGTGTTGCCCTTCTGGATCAAGCAGCGGACGCGTTGGCAGAAGGGGTATATCCAGACTTGGTTCGTGCATATGCGCCGACCGTGGAAACTTGCGCGCGAACTGGGGTTCGTCAACTTCCTGCATTATCAGTTGCTGATCGGCGGCGGCCCCTTCTCAGTGCTGATCAATCCGATTTTCTGGGCGATGGCGCTGGTCTGGTTCTTGTTCCGGCCCGAGGGGGTCTCGCACCTGTTCCCGGGGCCGATCTTTGCGGCTGGTGCGGGTTGCCTCTTCCTCGGCAACTTTGTTTTCATCTACATCAATCTGCTCGGTTGCTGCAAGCGCAAGAATGACGACCTCATGTGGTGGGCGCTGCTGACGCCGATTTATTGGTTGATGATGAGCTATAGTGGCTGGCGTGCGCTTTTCCAGTTTTTCCACGATCCGTTCGTGTGGGAGAAAACGCAGCACGGGTTGGTCAAGGGCGCGAGTGAGTAGCAGTAGGCAATGGCAATAGGCAGTAGGCAATAGGCTATCGGAATGAAATCTGGAGATCGAACAAGTTACCGCAGGGTCCGCATGCTGACGGGGTTCGTGACGCCCGTGGTGCTGGCTGGCGTGTTGTTGGCGTTCGCGCGCCTGAACGATGGGGCGTGGGAACCGGGCGCACAGGTGGCCGGCATCTGCCGTGAACTGCTTGCGGGTACGACCCAAGGGCGTCAGGCGCTCTTCGGTTCGTGCTGGACGGCCCCGTTGCCGGTTTTGGTTTACCTGCCGTTCGCGTGGCTCCTGTCGGAGCCGTTGGCCGGCTGGGTGGCCTTTTTTGTAGCGTGGCTCTTCGCGTTTTGGGCGGTACGTGAGGCGGTCAAGGCTACCGGCCAGTCGGGCTGGCGCATTGTGCTGGCCCAGGCCGCCATTGCTGCGATGATGATCGTGGCGCGTCAGCCGCAGGCGTTGCAGTTCACCACGCCGCTCACGATGGGACTCGTCCTGCTGACGGCGGCTTCGCTGGCCGACTGGGCTGCCTTCCGCCGTTTGCGCGATGTGGTGACAGCCGGTACGGCGGGTGCCTTTCTTGTGCTGTGCGGATTTCCCTTTTTCGCGCCTGCGTGTGTCGCTGTGGCGCTGATACCACTGGCGACCTGCGGCGATGACGAGTCGCGGCGGCGCGTTCAAGCGTGGTTCTTGCTCGGTTGCCTGCCGTTGCTCTACATGTCCGGCGTCTGGCTGTTGCTGAACCGTTTGATTCTGGGCGACGCGCTCTTTTTCCTGCGCTCGCTGCATGTCTTGGTGCCGAACCCTGCCCGTTTTTCGCTGGCCATGCTGTTGCCGGGGGCGATGATGCTGCCCGCGCTGTTCCTGACGTGGCTGTGCGATGCGCAGCGTGCCGAGACCGGCGCCGGTCCGCATGCGGCTTCGGTCATTCTGATCTCGTTCGCTCTGATGCTCGTCTGCACGACCGAGGTGCTGGGGCGTTTCGGTCTGGGATGGGATGCACCTACGCTTCACGTGTGCTTCCTTTCGATACTGATGATTGTGTTGGCGCGCCTGCGGCAACCGGTTTACCGCTTGGCGGTTGCGTTGGCCCTTTTTGTCTGGCTCACCACATTGTGGCTGGGTAGTGCGCCTGCGCCTGTTGCGGTGGTGCCGCGCGAGCAGATCTGCCGGGAGGTGGAGGAGTACGTCAATGCGCGTACCAAATATGGGCGCGTCTTCGTGCTCGGTTACGCTGGACTTGATCTGCTGCGCAACTACACCGGCGAGCGGTTGGTGGCGAACATGGACCTGCACGTGGGTTCGGTACGGCGCGCCTACAAGGGCCAGAACCTCTACGTGCTGGTGCCCTATCCCGAAGGTCCGGTACGCGCGGAGAGCGTCTTCTGGAAACACCCTGATATCTACCGGCACGGCGGTGACCGTCTACTCTTCGCCGGAGCGTTCGGCACATGGCACCTGTTCGAGATCATCTCGGCACCCACGCAGGAACAGCTCGACGAGTGGAAAAAGGCCGGAGAGCAGTAGGCAGTAGGCAGTGGGCAGTGGGCAGTGGGCAGTGGGCATGATCAACATGATTTGGAGGGCGAGTGTCCCCACGGGCCGCTGGAGCGCGGCAATGGAGGGCGAGTGTCCCCACGAGCCGCCTTCCGCGCATAGCGCGGAGGGAAAGCGGTGCCGCGACCCGCGCACAGCGCGGCTCTTGTCACCGCACTCCAAATTGCTCCCGACTGAGCGCACACAAAACACGCGCTCGACTCGCACGCCTCCTGCCATCAACGTGGTAGCCGGACATGTCGTGCCGTTCGCGGTGTGGCTTGCGGTCATCTTTGCGCTGCAAATTTGGGAGAGCGTGGGCGAAGTACCGCGCATGGTCTACCCGTGGAGCTACGCGCTCAAATCGGTCGTGTGCGCGGCTCTTTTTTTGTGGCTGCGTCCGTGGCGCGTCTATCCGGCACTGCGGCTGCGCCATGTGCCGTTGGCGCTGGCTGCGGGTATGGTGGTGGCGTTGCTGTGGATCCTGCCGGAGACGCCATGGGTCGGTCGCATCGCGCCCGGCTTTCAGTTGTTTTACCACCGCTGGCTGATCATGATGCCCGGTACGCTACCCGGCTACTTCAATCCCGATCTGTCGCCGCCGTTGCCGCCCGGCCATATCTCGCTGGCCTTTGCGCCGGAGCAAGCCGGTTGGGTGCTGACGCTGCTGAAACTGGTCGGTTCGGCTGCCGTCATCGCGGTCATCGAGGAGTTCTTTTTCCGCGGCTTTTTCTATCGCTGGCTTAGACAGGGCGCCTTTTGGACGGTGCCGTTGGGTGTGTTCGACATGCAGGCTTTTTGGACGGTGGCCGTGGTCTTTGCGTTGGAACATGACCGCTGGGCGGCCGGGCTGTTGGCTGGCGTGGTCTACGGTTGGCTGGCGGTGCGCACGGGCGATATCTGGGCGGCAGCGCTTGCCCATGGCGTGACCAATCTGGCGTTGGGCGTGTATGTGATCGTCTCGCGTCAATATGGATTCTGGTAAATCGGGAGGAGTGATGGCTGAAGCGAAGTTGAATCGGGAATACGCCGTGCGCGTCGCGGGAGTCGGGGCGCTGCTGTTGGGAATCTGCCTCTGGTCGCTGTACGACGGCAGGGTGGCGTGGCCCCGTCAAAACCGTGTCATGGAGCAGGTGCGCCCGGCGTTGCTGGCGACCAACCTGACCGCCGAGGCGTGGTTGTCGCAGGACGATGGAGAACGCGGTACGCGGCTGGATGCGGCATTCCGTGCGCGCGGCGCGGCTAAGGCTCCGTCTAAACTGACGCGTAAATTGAGTGAGTTGCGGATTCCCGATTCGACGCCAGACCGCGACGCCGCGCGGGCTGCCCAACTTGAGCAAGTACGCAAGACGCTGGAACAACCGATTTATAGCGCCCGCGATCTGCAAACGCAGTTCGTTCAGGCCGCCGTGACGCTGGTGCTCGCCCTCTGTGCGTTTGCGGCGGTGGGCATCAAAGCGCCCCGGAGATTTGTGGCGGATGACACGGGGTTGCACGGAAGCGGGATAGGCACGCAGCCGATCGGCTACGACGAGATTCAGGCCGCCGATTGGGCCCGGTGGGACGAGAAAGGTATCGTGCGCCTGACGCTCAAGAGCGGTCGTCGACTCACGCTGGACGGCTGGCATTTCGCAGGCATGACCGGGATCGTCGAGGAGCTGCTCCGACATCGTCCGGATCTGCGCGCGCGTCAGCCCGACGCGGACTGAAAGTTTTTCTCACACGAAGGCACTAAGGGCACAGAGGTTTTTTGGGGGCGCATGGCGGCGGGGTTTTAACCGCGAATGATGCGAATTGCGCGAATGATTTGTGATTTTAGATTTGTGATTTGTTGACAACTAAGGGACAGGTATTTAGACGACTCCGGTGATCAACGACGGCCTGGTGCAGCACCTGCAGGCGACGGGCGATTACACGTTCGGGACTGATGTGCCGACCATCACGCCGGGGCGTTACGGACTTTTCGTGTCGGTCGGGAAACGTGACGGCACGCCGGTGATCGCGCTGCCGCTGCTGGGGGACGACGGTGCGCACCGTTACCGGCTCGGCGAGATTGTGGTGTCTTCATCTTCGTCCTCTACGAGAGGGCCTGGGTGAGGGTTGCGGGGGCGGATGGCATGGGGTGCGAGTCCGATGCGATGGGTTCAGCGGGACGTTCAGATTGCGGTGCTCGCTCATGGTCGTGCCGAAGGTTTTCCGGAAAAGCACGCCGAGGTGGTTGGCGCTGGTGAAACCGCAACGACGCGCGATCTCCGCGAATGAGAGACCGGATTCAGCAACCAGTGAGTAGACCGTGTTCATGCGCACGCGCTGGATCTCATCCATCAGCGAGCGTGCCAACGTCTGCGCGAATCTTTTTTGCAGCCAGCGCGGTGTTACGCCGACATGGTCGGCCACGTCGGAGACGCGGATGTTCAGGCCCGCGTTGATGCGGATATATTCCAACGCGCGGATCACGAGGCGGTCGTTGACCTGCAGGCGCTGTGTGGAAGCGCGCGCTACCACTCCCAGAGGTTTGAAGAGCACGCACTGCTGGCCGCGCTGGGTTTTGCGCATCAGGTGGTCCAGCAGTTCGGCCGCCGTATAGCCTGCTTGCTCCATATCGACCGCTACGCTCGAGAGCGGCGGCAGGCTGGTTTCGCAAATCATGACATCGTTGTTCACGCCCAGTACCGCGATCTCGTACGGTACCGGCAGATTGGCGGCCAGGCAGGCGTTCAGGACTTGGCGACCGCGCGCGTCGTTGGCTGCGAACACGGCAAGCGGCTTGGGCAGTTTGCGCAGCCAGCGGCTCATGCGTCGGCGCTCGATCTCCCACTCGGCACGTTCGGCGTCAGTCGGAGGCGGGTACACTGCGCATGGATATCCCGCTTCACCGAGCCGCCGGATAAATGCCTCTTGCCGTCGGCGCGACCAGTTCAAGCCTGTAGGCTCGCCCACAAACGCGAAGTGCTTGAAGTCGTTGGCAAGATAGTAGTCGGCGGCGTGGCGCGCCACTCCGGCCGAATCGCACTCGACTCGGCTGCAACGGGAAAGCGGATGACTGGGGGCGAGGTAGGCATCCACAGGGTCGATCAGGACTGTGGGCAACCGAGCTGTCACTACATCTGCGGCGACCTCTGGGGTCGGAACCCGGGCGATGATGCCGTTGCCGCGCCACACATTCAGGTCCGGCAGTTTCTGATCGCTCCAACCGCCGGATTCGAGATGTAATGCCCACGGGCCGTAAAGGCGCACATACGCAAGAATGCCGCGGATCATGCCGCGCGAGATTTCATGTGACGACTCCAGCAAGATCGCGACTTGGGGAATCTTACGCCGGGCGGTCTTCTTGGTGTTTGCATGTGACCGTTGTTTGACCATGCGCATAGTGTAGACGGTCGCTGACGCTTCGTAAAGAGGTAAGAGCGGGCTCCAAACTCCAGTTCGGAAAATCGAGCATCCGGTTCGCAAAATCGAGGTTGCGTACTTATGGGATGTCGCTTACGCTTATTGTGTACTCTTTATAAAACGTGCAGTGCGGCCATTGCCGTTGCAATGGAAGGAGACGGATATGAAAAGCAGGACAGTGGGAGTGAAGGCGGGTCTGGCGGTTGGTCTCGTGAGCATGTTGGCGATGGCCGCCCATGCTGCGGAGATTCAGAAAGCGGATAACACGGATGCGCTCGCGCTTGATTCGAGTTGGGTCGGCGGTGTGGCGCCGGGTGCCGACGATACGGCGCTTTTTGACGGCAATGCGACACCCAACGCGACTAACTGGATATACGGCCTGGGCGGGGATGTGGTTTGGGGCGGCATCCGGGCGACGAATCACGCCGACTTCTTGATCGTGACCAATGATGGGTCGCGGCTCTCGCTCGGCGCAGGCGGCATGAGTCTCGCTATCGAAAAGATTGATTGGCGGAGTCAGGCCTCCTTTGATGTGCCGATCACCTTGACCGCCTCGCAAACGTGGCAGTCGCCTGTGGTTGCCAGTTATTTCTGGCGGCCGGTGGACGGGACGGGCTCCTTAACGCTGCAGTCGGGGTGGTTCGCGTTCTACGACGCGCTGACGATGTCCGGCGACATGAATGTGGCGGCGGGTGTACATGTCCGATCGAATGCCGTGGTGAGCGGTGCGGTTTCAGTCAGCAACGGCGGCATGCTGTTGGTCAACAAGCCGGTGGCGACCGAGTGGCGGCAGAGCTTTGCCTCAGGCAGTGTGACCAACGACGGTACATTTGTTTTCGGTCGGGTATCGGGTAGCCCATCGGTCGAGCAGTCTACGGTGTCACTGAAGACAGGTGACCGCCTGATACGGGCGGTGGCGACAGGAGACAGAAATCGTGGCCGGGTCAACATTCGTGAGAACGACGTACGCATGGAGGGCGGCGCGATCGCAGCGAACTGGTGGTACCTCTATTCGGGATCGTACACGCAGACACAGGGTTCCGCCTTTTCGGACTACGCGATGTATGTGGGCTTTGGCAGCGACGGGCCGGCGGCTGCGCGCACTGTCACGGTGGAGGGCGGCACGTTGGACGTGCGCCGTTTTCACGTCGGTCTCGCGAGTCCAGAAAGCCAGCCGGGTGTGCTGGAAATCCGGGGTGGCGAGGTGCAGCTCGTACGTGCCAGCGGCCAGTATGGGGGCATTGACCTGGCCGCTGTAAAAACCGATGGTGAAGGGATAACGGCGACGACCGCTGCCGCCGAGTTGAATGTTTCCGGCGGATCGCTGCGTACGGCACAAATTAGTTTCGGCAGTACTGACGCGGTGCGGGACCGTACATGGAATGTGACGAACGGCTACGCGCGTTTCAACCTGAGCGGCGGCGAGGTGACGGTCGGATCATCGGGCATCGGCCCGCATGCGGTCTGGAACCGGGTTTACGGGATTCCTCAGGAGTGCGCGACCGCGTGGTATGAGACGCTGTTTTCGGGCGGTACGCTGGGTGCTTACGCCTCCACCGTCAACCGTGCGGACACGCGGCTAAGTGACGCTCACGGCGGGGTGACCTTCCGGGCGGCGGACACCGATGGTACACCGTACACCATTACGCAATTGGGCGCTCTCTATGGATCGGGCGGCCTGCGCAAAACCGGTGCCGGCACACTAGTGTTGGCCAATGCCGTGAACTCCTACACCGGCAAGACCGTGGTGGCTGAAGGGACATTGGAAATTGATGTAAACCCCGGTGTCATGACCGCTCGTTGGACGGCGGACACTCTGACGGTGCCGTCCGGCGAGGCGGTCACAGAGTGGCCTTGTGCACAGGGCGAGTCGTATTGGAGTTTCACACACGCGCTGGCGGTCGCGATACGATCGACCGCGACGGCACCGGTCCTCGCGCCCGAGACGATGAACGGTCATAAGGCAGTGCGTTTTAATGGCGGCACCGATGCGCTAGGGATGAGCGGTATATTGGCTACAACGCCGGTGGGCGGGGCGAGCCGGCTGACGGTCGCGGCGGTCGTGCGTCCGCGCGGTCCGGGCCAAGGCGACGGTTCGCTGATCACGAATGCGGCTGGTATCGTCGGTTCGCAGATGGCGGGATCTGGGGCGGGGCTCTGGGCGCTGGCGGTCAATCAGAACGGTGCGGTCGGATCAGGCGTTACTCCCAACACTTGGGCGGCCTGGACGGCGGTCTGGGACGGAACCACCAATGTGGTCGATAACCAGCCGCATGTGGTGATCTATACATGGACGCGGGGAGCGGAACTCACGGTCAACGTCGACGGCGTACGCACACGGTTGACCGACGCGGTGCCCGGAAATGTGCTGGCCCAGACCCGCATATTGATGGGCTCGAATGAGAACGGTCTCGGCTTTGACGGCGATATCGCGGAGATCCGGTTTTACAAAAACGCCGCGCTCTCTGATGCTGAACAGGATGAACTCGGAGCGTTGTTGGCGGAGACCTATGGCGCGACCTATACAGCGAGTGGCGGGGGCGTACCTGCGCTGATACCGGATTCACCGGCGGTGTGGTCGCCCGACACCTTGACCGGCACACCCGGCGCTGAACTGACCGATTGGCCGAGTACCAACGGCGTGTGGAAATTTTCGGCGTCGCTGGCGACTGCGATTGGCAACAGCCAAAACCCTCCGCGGACGTTTGATGCGCCGACCATCGGCACGACGCTGATGAATGGGTACCGCGTGGCCTCGTTCAACGGTATTACAGACGCGATGGCTATAACCGGTGTCCAAACCACACCGACCTCCGGAGCCACCAACCTGACCGTGGCGGTGGTGATGCGCAGTGACGGTGTTGGCGTCGGCGGCTACGCGAATGACTGGCGCTCCGGCACCGCCGGGATCATCGGCCAGGTGTACGATGCAAACTGGTGGGGGATCGCCTACAATGCTTACGGACGCGCGGGGGCCTGCATTGGCAGCGGTGGCAACTTCCTGAACGCTTGGGGCGCTCCACGCAATCTGAACGACGGCGAGCCGCATGTGCTGATCTATGTCTGGCAGAATGGCTCGAATGTGACGATGAACGTGGACGGCTGGCGTTCGGTGAAATACGATGCGGCGCAAGTTCACACCGCCGCGCGCGTAAGAACCCGCTGTATGTTGGGTGCGACCGAAAGGACCTGCGCCCGCGTCGACATCGCCGAGATCCACCACTATCAAACGGCGTTCACGCCGGAACAACAAAACGCATTGGGATTGGCGCTGGCGCGCAAATACGGCGCTGAGACATACGGCTATCTGAGGCACCCCGGGTCGGGCGCGCCGGTGCTGGCCAGCCGCGTCGTGCAGATCGATGACGGCGCGACATTCAAGACCGCCGCAGGCGTTACGCGCATTGAACCCGAGCAGTGCTTCACCGGCGCGGGCGCGGTGACCGGCACGTTGGTGGTCGGCGCGGACGGTGTGATCGCCACGGCGACCGATGCGGCCTTGACGGTAGAGAACCTGACCTTTGAAGCGGGCGGTGTCTGCCGTTGGGCATACGGCGCGGACGGATCGCACACACCGCTTGCGGTGAGCGGCGCGCTGAATCTGCCTGCCGACACTGTGGTCATAGAGATCGACAGCGTCGTTGCGAATCCCGCCGCTTATGGTGTGGTGATGACGTGGAGCGGTCTGCTGGACGATCACGGTGCGGTCTGGGAGGTGCGCGGCGGACGCACCCAAACGACGGTCATCGTGGATACGGAGGCGAAGCAGATCCGGCTGGCCACGCCGACCGGTACGTTGCTTTCGATACGCTGAACGGGGTGTGACGCGGTTGTTGCAAAACCCCTCGTGGCATGGGCATCCTGCCCATGACTGGAGTTGCATGGGCATCCTGCCCATGAAACACGGGCAAGATGCCCGTGCCACACCTGTAAGCAAGGGGTTTTGCAAGACCCTCCGGCGAACAGTTTTTAGACATGATTTTTCTCCGCGCTGTGCGCGGAGGCACACACTTAGTCGGTTACGCTTAGTCGTTCACACTTAGTCGATTGCGCTAGCGACGAAGTGTTTTGGACCAGTGCGTGTGGTACGGTTGCTGTCGTTGTGGAGAAAGGAGACGAATATGAAGAGAGTCGTGGGGATGTTGTCGGCGGGCATGTGTACGCTCGGCCTGTTGGCGGATGGCGGCTTTTCCGTCACGGCGGGTAAAAGCACGTTGTTGGTAGACACCAATGGACTCAGTCTGACGCCATCGGTGGCGGCGTGTCCGGCGAGCCGGGCGACCGGCGAGCCGTTCTGGGCATTGCTGCTGGAGCCGCATGCTGTGCCGGCTGTGCATGGGCAGGGGGTGGTGATCACCGACGCTCAGCAGGGCGCGCCACGATGGGAGAAGTTGCCGGACGGCGTGCGGCTGGTCTACGACACGTTGACGGATGGTGGGCGCGTGTTCAAGATCGGGCTCACGCTGGAGATTCGCGGGTCCGGTGACGCTTTCACGATGACGGGGTCGGTCACGAATGCGGCACACGGCTGGCTGCTCACCGGCTTCACGGGGCCGGTGCTGAACGGGATCGCTACGGATCTGTCCCGAACTCCTGCGTTGTTGCCGGAAGGGTTCGGCAAGCGGATCAATCGCGTTCCGACGCCTGATGAGAAGCAGAGAGAGTGGCAACGACTGGGCAACAACTATGAAGCGAGCGTGGTCTATCCGGGTGTGCGCGGCACCATGCAGTGGTTTGCACTCGCGGGCCGTGAGGGTGGCCTTTATGTCGGCAGCCATGATCCGCTGCATCGCGCCAAGCAACTGAGTCTACGTTATGATCCCAGTTTGAAGCGCTTCGGCATGGCGGTACGTCATGACTTTTTCTGCCGCAGCGGTGAAAGCGTGGCGTTGGCGCCGGTTGTGGTCCAGCCGTACGCGGGTTCTTGGCATGCGGCGGCGCGTCTTTATCGCACTTGGTTCGATTCGGTCAGAAAGCTACGTGATGTGCCGGCATGGACGCGTGATACGTCGGGCTGGTTGCTCTGCATCTTGAAACAGCAGAATGGCGAGATCATGTGGCCCTACACCTCGCTGGATAAGTTGTGCGACGTGGCCGACGCCCGCGGGCTGGATATTATCGGCCTGTTCGGCTGGGCGCACGGTGGTCACGACCACCTGTATCCCGATTATATCCCCTGTCCCGAGATGGGCGGCGTGGAGGCGTTGAAGAAGGGATTGAAAGAGGCCAAGCGGCGGGGCAAGCGCACGATCATCTATGCCAACGGTCAGCTTCAGGAACGCGAGGCCACCGAGTTCTGGCGCACGGTCGGCAAGGACATCGCGATCACGCGGCGTGATGGCACCACCTATCAGCACACCTATCACAAATACCGTAATATCCCGGTCTACCGCTTTGATCTAGGGTGCTTCTATGCACAGGCTTGGTATGACCGCATGTTGTCGCTGGCCATACAGGCCAATGAGTTGGGGGCGGACGGCATCCTCTACGACCAGTTGGGGATGATGGCGCCGATGGCCTGTTACGGCGAAGGCCACGGCCACCCGGTTCCCAGCATGGCGCATGAGGTCGAACGGCCTGTTTTTCTGAAGCGTATCGCCGACCACATGCGCCAGATCAACCCCGACTTCATTGTGATGACCGAAGGGTTGCACGACTGCGCGTTGGATGCGATCTCGATGTTCCATGGTTGCACGCTGGGCACGTACCGTACATCCGCATCTGAAATGCTGGTGCGCTTGCGCGCCAGCCGGGTTGCGGATCCCTTCCCGGAGCTTTTCCGCACCGTCTTTCCTGAGGTGATGAGCACGATACGTGTGCCGACGCCAATGATGGATCGCGACATGGTGAACTACACCTGCGTATACGGGATGCGCTACGAAATCGAGTCCCGCTACGGTCCAGATGTGACCTACCTGCGTGAGGATCGCGTGCCCGAATCGGATGACTACGTGCATGTGGTCAACAAGCCGGACGTGGCGATGATGCGAGCCACGCCGCCCGCCGAAGCTGCACGTTATCTGAAAGAGGCGATTGATTTTCAGCGCGAAAATGCCGCGTTTTTCTGGCACGGCCGTTTCGTGGATAGCCAAGGTTTCACTCTGACCGGCAAGGACCTCGTGGCCAAGGGATTCGCCGCCGACGACAGGTTCGGTGTGGTGATCTGGAATCCGCTCCAGAACGTGACACCGTTCACGCTGGAGGTACCGGGCTATGCGCTAGAGTCAGCCTCCGAGCCGGGGCGGGAGCGCGTCGATCCGCTCGCACCCATGGCCGCGAGCACTGTGCGGCTGCTGCGCTGGAAAATCACTTCAACATCCCCAAAGCCTTAGGAATCGCCGTCGAGAACCAAGGGACGTAGGTGATCAGCATCAGCGCCACCAGCATCGCCAAGAAGAAGGGCACGGCCTTGACGGTCACTTTGGCGATCGTCGTCTTGCCCACGCCGCAGCCGATGAAGAGGCAGGTGCCCACCGGCGGCGTGCAGAGACCGATGCAGAGGTTGGCGATCAGGATGATGCCGAAGTGGATGTCCGATAGCCCGAGTTGACGCACCACCGGCAGCAGGATCGGCGTGAAGATCAGGATGGCGGGCGTCATGTCCATGAACATGCCGACCACCAGCAACAGCGCGTTGATCGTGAGCAGGATGATGACCGGATTTTCCGAGAGGCTCATCAGCGAGGCCGAGACGGACTGCGGGATGTTGGTCACAGTCATGATCCACGACATCGCGCTGGATGATCCGATCAGCAGCATCACGACGGCCGTGGTGATACCGGTTTGCAGACAGATACCCGGCAGATCCTTCCAAGGGATCTCGCGATAGATCAGTACGCACAGCACGAAGGCGTAGGCGACCGAGACGGCTGCGGCCTCCGTGGCCGTGAAGATACCCGCTAGAATACCGCCAATGATCAGAATCACCATCAGCAGGCTGGGGATGGCGCGCCAGCAGATGATCAGCGGATGCTGTCGCGGCTCGGCTTCCGCGTCGGGAGCCACCTTGCCGTACCCGTTGCGGA
>Ga0116147_1001562_pt1 | contig 24890 bp, 25 predicted proteins | sample AD_JPNHG3_MetaG_FD_89749 | JGI IMG/M metagenome (GOLD analysis project Ga0116147, IMG submission 89749) | Active sludge microbial communities of municipal wastewater-treating anaerobic digesters from Japan - AD_JPNHG3_MetaG | ecosystem: Engineered > Bioreactor > Anaerobic > Digestate | place...
CTATCGTTTGGTGATGCACCCTACTGCACCTTCGCCGTCTTTTCTATGCACCCCCGATGCACCCAATTTGATAGCTGACCGACAATCAGAATCAGCTTGTATCTACGGAAGTAGGAAGATAGACATGATCTTCACGAAGTCGATCAGCCGATTTGCCCGCAATACCGTTGACTGCCTGAACTATATCCGAATGCTCAAGGAGATGAACATTCCGGTATTCTTTGAGAAGGAGTCCATAAACACGATGGATTCAAAGGGAGAAGTCCTCCTGACCATTATGGCATCGCTGGCGCAGCAGGAATCGGAATCACTCAGCCAGAACGTCAAAATCGGTGTGCAGTACCGCTTCCAGCAGGGGAAAGTGATGGTCAATGCCCGCCGCTTTCTCGGCTACGACAAGGACGATGAAGGACACCTGATCATCAATCCGGAACAGGCGGAAATCGTCAAGCGTATCTTCCGGGAGTATCTTGAGGGAGCAAGCTGCAAAAAGATCGCTCAGGGACTGCAGCGTGACGGTATTCCGAATGCTCGCGGAAGCACAAACTGGCACGACAACAGCATACGCTTGATTCTCGGAAATGAGAAGTATATGGGCGATGCGCTCTTGCAAAAGACCTACACCGTGGACTGCCTCAGCAAAAAGCGGGTAAAGAACTCCGGCATTGTGCCGCAATACTATGTTGAGGACGACCACGAAGCTATTATATCGAAAGAGACATTCCTGATGGTGCAGGAAGAAATGGCACGAAGAGCGAGAACGCAGCTCCCGTTCGGCGGAAAGAAGGGCTATAGCGCCAACCACGCATTCTCGCAGATAATCTTCTGCGCCGGATGCGGAGAGCAGTTCCGCAGAATACACTGGAACAACCGTGGCAAGAAGTCGGTCGTCTGGCGCTGCATCACACGATTGAAGGAGAAAGACAAGTGCCGTGCCAGAACCGTCAGCGAGGAAACCTTAAAGGCAGCCTTCCTTGAAGCCCTCAACGAAATGGTCTGTGACAGCGACGTATACCTGAACAGGCTCCGGGAGAACCTTGAAGCTGCGATCAATTCAGCTAATCCCATGTCGGCGGAAGCCCTCTCAGCGAGAATGGCTGAACTGCAGCGGGAGCTGATCAACCGGACGGAGCGCCGGGAGAACTACGATGACATCACAGAGGAAATCCTGCGCCTGCGTGAGCTGCAGGAGCAGAAAGGCATGGACGACGCTACGCAGAAGGAACACACGAAGCGCATAAAGGAGCTTCAGAAATTCATCCAGTCTCAGCCGAGTGAGATCACGGAGTTTGATGAGGCTCTGGTGAAGAAACTGATGGAAAAGGTGACCGTCCACGATGACTACTTGGAGTTCCGGTTCAAGTCTGGCGTGACAATCAGCATTGAAATGTGAAAATAGAAATAACGGAAAAAGGACGGTTCAGTTGAGCCGTCCTTTCGTTATCAATATTTTTCATAGTGAACTTTGCCAAAATCAAAGTCTTTTTCAGTATAGCCACGCTTAATTTCGCCCTTGCCGCCGAGTGCGATCAGGTTCAGGACAGCATAACCGTCCGGCACACCGAGCAGTTTGCGGATTTCTTCATCAGAGGACTTGCATTTTCCCGTCCTGTTGCGGATATGCACCCAGCAAGCACCGAGGTCATACTGCTCGGCAGCAAGCAGAATGTAGGAAGAAGTGATAGCACCGTCCTCAATCCAGAACTCGCCTCTGTCGAGCTTCACCATGACAACGATAACAGCGTCAGCACCAATGATCTGCGAACCGCCGAGACTTTTGCACTCCGCAAGTTCTCTTATTTTATCCCTCACGATCACGAATTCCACAGGTCTGTGACCGAACGAGCAAGGAGCAGTGAGTGCGACCTTCATGATCTCATTCAGCACTTCATCGGAAATCTGTTTATTTGTGTATCGTCTTACCGAACGGCGTTTTGCCGCAAGGTCAAAGAGTTTGTTTTCCATTATTACACCGTCCTTTTGTTTATGGGGAACTTTGAACCCAGTGGATTCAAAGTTGAAGTATTATGATCCGTGGTTTTCAGTTCGTTTCTTTTTCAGAATGTTCTGCACCATATACCCGATATATGCGAACAACACCATGACAGACAGGTATTGAAGTGCAGTCAGCACAGCAGAAGCGTTTGTGTCGATGAATACAAATTGCACTTTTCTGAACAGATAGTCTGTAAACTTCAGAGAAATAAACTCATATACACCGACTGCACCGATCACACCGAAGATGATACGCAAAGCCCATACCATAGCCTTGTTTTTCAGCTTCATTCGTACCGCCATCTGCGAAATGTGCATACCGAGGTGAACGCTCATAAGCACAAGTCCCCAGTAGGCGCAGAGCATATGTATCGTTCTTGCGGTCATTGCTCCACCGATATTCACAAAGTTGAAAACGTGCTTTGAAATCACGATACCGCTGTACATCAGTCCTATCATACACAGGAACACAAGTGCATTGACCGCTGTGTTCACACTACGACGGAGGTCGTACTTGCCCTTGAACAGCGACTTTATCCAGCCGAAGTTCAGGATATGATGTAAAATGAACAGACCGAACATCGCAATTCCGATCACTTCATGTGCCGTTTCTCCCACAATGGAATAACACATCAGAACGGGCAGAGCCGCTGTCATCAGAATGTCAGCGGCTGTTTTTATCTTCATTTTCATATCAGAATCCCAACCCGTCGAGCCAGTCACGAACAGCCTGCTGTGTGTCGGAACTAAATTCCTGCGCCGTCTGCCCCTGTATCGCCATACCGTCAAGCACCTGTGCATTCTGCAAATAGCTTCCGATCTTAGAGTATGTTCCCGATTCACCGCTGCCTTCGTGGGTGTTGAAGGGGATAACTACCTTGTCGGAGAAATCGTAGCTGTCCATAAAGGTATAGACCGCCATCGGCATATCGCCCCACCAGATCGGATAGCCGAGAAATACGATATCATACTGCTCCATATTTTCAACAGTTCCGTTCAGTTCGGGACGGGCTTTGTCGGCAAGTTCCTGTTTTGCCACATCGCAGCATTCATCGTAATCCGCAGGATAAGGCGTGACAGTCTCGATATGAAAGCTGTCCGCACCGGCTTCATCTGCAATATACTCTGCAATGATCTGTGTGTTGCCGACCTCTATTGTTCCGACAGAATAGTTTTCATCGGCACGGGAGAAGTATGCTACAAGGATATTTGCGCCGTCTGAGATCTGTTCCGTAGATGGTTCAACAGCAGATGTTTCGGTTTCACTTTGTTTATCATCATTCTCAGCAGCCGTATCAGCTTCTGTTTTGCCTTCGTCCTTGTTCAGCTTATTTTGCACGGCTACCTTGTCATTGTCTGCAACGCTCGGAGCAGAAGCAGGCTCACCCGAACCGCAGGCAGTCAAAGTCAAGCCGATCAATAGTGCTGTAAATAATGATGTAATTTTTTGTTTCATCGGTTACACCTCTCATTCTGTTACAGTTGCAGAGCTTACGGCATCAACTGTATTTGCATTCAGATATACTCTTTTCATAAGGCAGAGGTCAAATACGCTCCATACACCGTCATGGTCAAGATCATACAGCTTTCCAGTCAATTCTTCTTCCGTTGGTCTTGTCAGAAGAAAGTCCTGCAAATTGCGAATGTCCTGCAATGAATAAACCATTTTATTCTCTGCTATTTCAGAAAAATGATTACTTGACAGCCAAGTACGTGCCGTTTCACGGGCAGTTTCTCCATTATTCTGAGCAACAGAACCCTGAACCGAAAAGCCGTTCATCACAGAAGCACCGCTGCATTCTTTACGAATTGCCGATACCGTCTGCGCCTGTCCGCTGCCCTCATGAGTATTGAACGGAATGACAACTTTACCCGTCCAGTCATAGCTTTCAAGGAAAGTATACATGATCATCGGCATATCGCCCCACCATATCGGATACCCCACGAAAATTACATCATAATCGTCAAAATCTGTGATCGTATTCTTAATTTCGGGGCGTGCATTATCTGTGCGCTCCTGTGTCGCTATGGTTTTGGTATCCTCATAGCCCTCCGGATAGGGGACAACGGGTTCAATACGGAACAGATCACCGCCTGTTTCATCGGCAATGATCTCCGCAAGCAGCTCGGTGTTGCCCTTTTCGATCACACCGACGCTGTAATTTTCGCCTGCCCTTGAAAAATAGGCAATCAAAACATGACTTTGACTTTCAGGCTCGGCAGTTACTGCCTGAGTGCTGAATGTCATGGACAATACGCCTACTATAAGCGAACAAGCTATTGCTATAATCTTTTTCATCAGGCATATCCCTCCGATCTTAGATTATTCGTCTATCCTCTTTATCACTCTCGCAGGATTTCCCACCGCAACACAGTTGTCAGGAATATCCTTCGTCACCACAGAACCCGTGCCGACTATCGCATTTTCACCGATTGTCACGCCTGCAAGGATATTCACCCTTGCACCGATCCACGCATTTTTCTTGATATGGATCTTTTTCGTCTTGATGACACGGATATTGTTCGGCTCGTGATTTACCGTGAATAGCCCGACCTCCGGTCCCATCATTACGCCGTCTTCGATCGTGATCGTGCCTATTGACATAACTGTCAGCCCGTGATTTGCAAATACATTTTTGCCGAGAAATACACGGTTTGCACAGTCAATCTGAAAAGGCGGAGTGAAGAAATTACCGCTTTCAGCTGTCATCTGACCGCAGAGCAGCTCATTTTCTAGTTCCATAATGCGTGCTTTATCGGCAGGATCGGTCGCATTGATCTGCCAGCAGAGATGCCTGCATCTATCCATTTCGCCGTGAGCTTCACGCTGATATTTTTCATCACGAATATCGTAGCTTTTGCCCTCACGCAGTTCTTCAAATACTGTCATATCGCACCTCATTCCGTCGGTCGGAGTTCGCCGTAGAAATAGCTCGAAGTCGCACCGCCGTCACACAGGAAAGTCGAGCCTGTGATAAATGCCGCCTTGTCGCTCATCAAAAGCTCTGCAACATTTGCCACCTCATCGGCAGTACCCGGTCTGCCTGCCGGACACTTTGCAAACATATTCTTGTAGAAATCGCCCCTCGGACCGTTGAATTCATCTATCGCAAGGGGTGTCACGATGATTCCCGGCGCAATGTCATTAAGCCTTGCACCTCGCTTGCCCCACTTGACGCACTCCGCCATAACACGCTTTTCGTTGCATCGCTTCGCCATTTGATAAGCGTGGAGGGTATCCCGGATATTTTCGGGTTTGAGAATCTCAAGGTCAAGCAGCTCCTCCGTGGGTGTCATCGCAAGCTGAAAATCCTGCTCTGCTGTGAGCTGGGGCATTCTCCAGCCCGACTGACTGGAAATGGTAACTCCGCAGCCGCCCTTTGCGATGATCTTGCCGACCTCTTCGAGCAGTACAGCCGTACCGTAAAGATCGACTTTCAAGATCGCCTCAATGGGAGCCTGCGAGGGCGAGACGCCCGCACCATTTACAAGATACTTGATTTCTCCGAACTCCTGCGCTTTTGCGATCATCGCAAGAATGCTCTCACGGGAGGACAAGTCCATTTCAAAAGGCTCTACGTCAAAGCCTGCATCATTCATGATCTTTGCGATAGTGTTGCAGTTGTCCATATTCTTATCGCCCAAAATGATCTTCTTGCCATAGCCGATTCGCCTTGCGATAGCCATACTGATCTGTCCTGCGCCTGTTACGATCATTACTTCTTTCATGTTATTCACCTCAAAATTGATTTTTCAGGATCTCAATAAACTCATAGGTGTGTTTTTTCGGATTATCAGCCTTCATAAATGCACAATACCGCCGGATGATGGGCTTGCCGTTTCGCAGAAGACGCACGGCTTTAGTTGTGGTCTGCACCGCATCACCGCTGCCCTCTATAGGCATAAAGCCTTTGCCCTGAATGACCTGCATCAGCGCATCGTCAATATATTCCGTGAAGTATATCTCGCTTGTAAATCTGAGGTCATTTGCATAAAAGCTTCGCTCCGTTTCCTGCTGATCGGGAGAGGAAAGAAGTATCAGCGGCGTATTTTTCAGGTCAGATATTTCAACCTCGTCAAGCTGTGCAATGGGCGAATTTGTCGATATTTCCGCATAGTATTCACGAATATCAAGGACAATGTTAACATACTCGTCCGAGAAAGCTCTGCGCTGGTCGTTGAGGACAATATCAAGTTCGCCGTTGCGCAGAAGTGCATAAAGCGCATCGTGGTTGCCGTGAGTGACCTCTACCGTCACATCGGGATACTGCACCGTAAACTCAGACACAGCAGAATTGAACTCCTTGCCGCTGTAACCTTTGAGCAGCCCGACCTTCAGTAATTCGCCGTGATTGCCCGATTGCTTTTGCAGTTCACGGACGATATTATCATAATCCGCCACAAGCACAAGGCTTTTCTTGTAGAAATACTCGCCAGCGCGAGTCAGCGTAAAGCTGCGCTTTTTGCGTTCAAGCAGCGTGACTCCAAGTTCTTCCTCCAACGCCTTGATCTGCTGAGAGATAGCCGATTGCGATATAAAATGCTCCTCTGCGGCTGCGGTAAAACTTCCGAGCCGCACCACCGACTGAAAATAGCGTATTTGTTTGAGCATTACCTCACCTCAGTATGTCGAGGCGCTCGCCATTGCAAAGCGCCATTCACCGTTTTTATTTACAAGCTGAAACCGAAGCTGCAGCCGCCATGTATGCTTTCCGCCTCCGAACACAGCCGCATTTACACGGCTTCTTCCGATTAGTACAGCAGTATCGTCCTTGACCTCTACATGCATATCCTCATGTTCGGCTGAGTAGTAATTCAGCGTACCGTCCATGATCGAGCTGATATAGACTTCCTTCGGCTGCCGCATACCTGTCATGTGAACAAGCACAAAGCTGTCGTCGTGGATACGTTCAAGCTCCGCTCTATTCTTGTTCACCATAGCGGTGTACATCTCCTTGTAGAGCTGAATGATATGTTCCTTGTCTGTCATAAGCTTTTCTTTGCCCAGGCTGCGACTTTGCTTTCGGAATTTTCAGATTCAGCACCGTGAACAGAAAGCCCCGCCTTGACCGTTGCACCCTTGCAGAGATTTTTCAGGTCACGCTCACTGGAACCCATTCCGCTGCCCTCGTTGGTGCAGAATGGAATAATCGTTTTGCCTGACAGATCATATTTTTCGAGGAGTGTGAACATACACATCGGCATCGTTCCCCACCAATTGGGGTAGCCTACGAAAATAGTATCATAGTCATCAAAATTATCAGGATATGCCTTGATCTCCGGGCGAGCCTTTGCACGAAGCTCCTGCTTTGCTTCCTCGATGCAGGTCATATAGCTCTCGGAATAGGGTTTGACGGTATCGACCTCAAAGAGATCGCCGCCGACTGCGTTCTGAATGAACTCGGCAACTCTCTCGGTGTTGCCCTTTGCGATCGTTTTCAGACCGCCGTTCCAGTAGTTTTCGCCCTTGCGGGAATAGTAAATGATAAGGATATTAGCCATAGTGATTACCTCCGTGTTTTATTTGGTAATTATAGTCTAACATATTATTTCAGATAAATCAATCTGGATTTCAACGGTTAAAGATAAGTTTTTCTTATGTATGATAGAACAAAAATGGTCAGCCTTGCGTGAGGTTAACCGTTTGTTGCTTTGATCACTGGTGTAATTCAGTGGTGCGGGGTTATGCTGTTTTATCCGTTGTTCCAGTCATTGAAAGTGAAATCGGGTTTTACCTCACCAATAAGCTGACAGAGATAGTCCATTGCATCCGAGATACAAAACGAGATCCAGCCTCCATCTTTCATATTCATAACGTGGAGACTATGCAATGTCAGATGCGAGAGATAATACTCGAAATCGAATCCCGGATAATCCCTTCGCACAGCGATTTCGGTACGTCCGGCATTTTCCGGAATGAAAGCAGGCTCCGGGAGTGCATCTATATCGTGATGATACCAGTCGTCAAAATCGGGGTGTGCCTGCAAAAACGCCGGAGACACCATGTTAGGATATGTCCAGTATTCCCAACCGCAGCCCTGAAAATCATCCATCAGCTGATCAATGAATTTTCCGTTGAACTCTTGAATATTCTGCTGCAAATGCGCTTCCGTCGCATTGTAGAATGCTGCCATTTCCGCCGCAATTTCTTCATCCGAGCATTTGGACAGGTCTTTCCCAGGCAATCCCCTATACCGGAAATCGTCCGGCTCTCCGTAGAAATAGATCTGATCATCACGGTAAAGGCCTGCGTAACCGCAGTCAAACGTGCCGTGAAATTTGAATTCGTTGTTTTCAATTGTTACTGTTACCATAGTATTTTCCTTTCCCTATCATGCGGATTTGTTCCCACTTTGTACATTTTGACGAATGACAACCAATCTACGAAGTATCGAACCCTCTGTTATCCAATCTGCGCACTAACCTCACTGAGCAGATTGGTTGTCAGGCGGTTTAAGTGCGTAGATGTTTTTCCAAATACAGTAAAAAGTCAATTAGGGTTGACTTCGCAGATTGACTGTATAGCCGAAAACTGCCGTAAAATCGGCACTTTTAAGCCTTATCCCTTGACATCAATACTACGCACTCAACGTGTGATCCGTCGCCTATTTTTTTGTGGGAACCCAAAATGTATCAAAAACTGCGTAAAATAGACTTTTTTATTACCGCTCAGAAAATACTGACATCCAATCGAACAACTCGCCAAAGTAGGCTATTTTAGTCTTTTTTCTTTTTGGAACTGTATTTTTTACTACTACGATGCGCTCCATTTTCATCATATTCAACGTTACTACGTTTTCTTTTTTCTTCCTGTGCAGCATTAAAAACATCTTCTGTAATGATTGGTGGATGATGCTCTGTTAATCGATATTTGCCACCTTGACTCAATGAATCATTAATAGTTACTCTTCCGATATACTTATCATTAGATAGAATTTTTTCTATGGTTCTTTTATTCCATTTTTCTTTTCCGGAAGGAGAATGTATTCCTTTTTCTTGAAGAATACGAGTAATTCCTAAAATACTGCTACCATTTAAATACCAGCGAAAAATAGACCTAACCACGTGCGCTTGATCGGAGTCAATTATCAGCTTACCATCTTCATCTTTGGTATAGCCGTAAACCTTTCTATCGTATAAACCAGACGAGCCAGTTTGTGCTGCGAAGCCGAGGCCAGCGCGAATATTCATGCTTCTGCCTTCGTTTTCAGCCTGTTCAAAAGCTTCCATGATAGCAATAAGGTTTTCTGAATCAAAATCGGTTGTATCGACTTGTTCCTTTTCAAAGATTACTTTTGCGCCTGCAGCTTTGATTTTACGAAGTGCTTCAAGTGTTTCTAGAGTATCTCTTCCAAATCTGCTAATGCTTTTAGTAAGGACAATTGATATTTCTTTCCTCTCACAGGCAACAATCATTCTGTCAAATTCCCGGCGTGATGCACCTGTTTTTGCTGATGCAATGTCTATAAATATATCTGTCAGTTCCCATTGTGAGATCCTTGCAACTTCTCTAACTAAAGCTGTTATCTGTGTAGTTAGGCTATTTAATTGATCCCTTTTGGATGAACTAACCCGACAGTAAATACCTACTTTTTTGATGCTTTTTTCAGGATAGGCGGGAATAATCAGGACATTTGGCGGCATTCGACTTCACCTCCATATATTATTAGTGTAAATCCGTGTATATTTAGGCTATTTTGTTTTTGAGTAGCCTAATAGATGAGTAGCCTAAAATTATGAATTCTGGTGCTTAAAAATGCCTATTTTACGTTGTTTCTTTGCGTGACATCAAAACTACGCACTCAACGTGCCTCGGAAGCCTGATTTTGATGTCAAGGTGACAACCATATTAGAGCAACGAGAGGTTTGAGTGGGGGGATTGGATATTCTCTAACACATATCTGCCACATCTTTATTGTTTTATAAATTTTTTATCAATACCAAGTGAATTGTTGATAAGCTCATATTTAATTTTTGAGCCTTCAATAATACTTCCATGATCAAAATGCATATCGTACAAAGAAGATTTTAGTCTCAACTTAAAGAACATTCTTAAATTTTCACGTTGCGTGTTGCTCAGTTTTGAAATATCTTTCTTTATTCGGTTTACTCCATGTGTATTAATATAAGCCTGTAATGCGCCAGTTATACCAACTATCATATCAGAAAGGCTTATTAATCTGTCATTTTTTGAATTGCGAAATTCAAAAGTGTTTTTTCGAGTGGGGCATAGTACATTAACAAATCCATCGATATTATCTTGAACAATACCACACTCATCAAAATACAACTCAGAATTTGCAAAAATCTGAATTCGTGAAGAATATAATGGAACAAAGTTTTCAATAAGCAGATAGTCTTCGTTATCGGTGATAAACAATAGTTCTTCCTTTGTGTGAACAGCTGATATTTTAGATATCAGATAATTCCAACTATCATAATCTGAAGGCTTAGAAGCATCTCGCATCTTAACAAACCATAGTTTCAATTCTTTACTAAAATCTAAAATGGCATCCTCTTTGATATTAGGATAATCATATCTTGCTAATATTTCCATAATATCTTGGTTGTTGCTTGCAGCTTCATAAATAAGATTCTTCAAGTGAATGTTATATATCGGTTCATCAGATATAGAATCTATAATATCAACTAAAGAATAGAAAAGTAGATTTTGACTTGACCAGTGAATGAAAACATTGTCAGCATTATAAAGTGTTTTTAATAAAAGCGATACATTTGCTGATTTTAGTATGTCTAGGAATCGAGACGGGTCTTCTCCATTAAACTCTGCTATGTGTTTTAGCTTAGGATCTGCTAAAGCGCTTTTTTGCATTTTGAATTGCGAAAACAAGTCATCTACATTAATTGGAAAATCATCGCCGAGATAAGCTATCCCACCTACAACAAAATCGTTATACCAAGCACTATTTGTTTGCCCTTCACCATTTTTGAATCTATATTTTACGCAATTGCTTGTTTCATCAAAAAACAATTTGTATTTCATAAATAACGTTCTTATTGTACTGATAATCTGACGTTCACAATTATTGCATGCTTTAGTTACAAACCACTCTATAGATTCGTATGCAATATCAGCATTTAGAGCCCAGTCTAAAAAATCATAATCAATAACACCTTGATGGGCATCACTGAATGTAAAGATTTTTAGTGCTTCACCATAATTGGGGGCAGTGCTAAAATCAACAGTATTGCTATTATATGGATTAATAAGATGAAAATGAGTTGAAATTGAAAAGGTTGCTTCTGCTTGTGTCATATTTACTATTCTCCTTTATTAATTGAGAGCCCCTTCTATTAGAGTTTCCCTTATAGCTATTATACTTTATATGCCTCGAAAAAGCAAGATATTTTCGTCATATACGAAAAATGCCCTCCACCAGTGAACCATCCTCATCGGCGGAGGGAGCTTTTATAATATCTGTGCTGTAATATCGCAAATCCAGAGAATTATGTATTAGCTGTATATCTTTTGATAAAATCTTTTAGCCACCATAGTGATATACCAATATATGGTGGCTTCTCGTCTTTAATATCCAGCAATTCCTGATATAGACGTGAACAACTTTCAAGTGGATCTGAGCCAGTATCTATTTCAGAGAATATCTCCTCTTGAATCGCATCTAAAACTTTTTTGCGCTCTGTGGGTAGAAGAACGGCATCTTTCATACAATTAAGGTTTAAAACTATATTTAAGTCATCGTTTATAGTCTTGTCACTTGCTTGGATAATTCCATCTTCTGTATAGAATATCGTGGTAAGTGTATTTGCATCAGTCGGATCCACCGTGAGCGGCTTGTCGCCACGTTTTGCATCACAAGTTAATTTGCTTTTTTTATGGCCAGGACCATTTTGGTTTCCCGAACAAACAGCTAGCATATTGTTATAATCCAATGCACCAAAAGCTCCGCATGTTTCTGAACTTCTGGCATCACAATGTTCAATTTTAACCTCTAATGGTTCGCTAAAGCCTCTTTCAGCATCTCTTGTATCCGGAATCCTTCGCATACAATATGCGCAGAGATGACCTTGGTCAAGCATGAGTTGGTTAATTACATCTTTTTTCAAGGGGTTCTGTAAAGTTTTATACGCTTCATTCGCTGTAAGGCCTTGACTTACTGCTTTTTGTTGAAGTATCACTAATTCCGGAGGGGCAGGCGTTTTTTTGATCTCAATCATTTCTTCTTCCCGCCTTTAATTCAGCAAGTGTCAGTTTTGTATGACAAGCAGCCAGCTCAGGATCATTTGTACCAATCAGCTTTTCAATTTCAGTAATAACCGATTTTGCCTTTTCAATATCAGTATTCTTCAAAGCGTCATAAAAAAAAGAAAATAGATTCTTTATGTGATCTGGTCTTTCGGTTGAGCCCATTACACCACTGTGAATTGTATTACTATCTTTTCCGTAAACTTCGCCAACAGGCGTAGATACATTATTGTTTTCCAGAATAACGAGATTTTCACTTCTAACAGAGCTGATAACTGAAGATGCGTGAGTAGATACAATAAACTGAATGTTCGGGAAAATGCTGGTCAAGTCCCCGAGAATTCGTTTCTGCCATTCCGGATGCAGATGAAGGTCAATTTCGTCAATAATTACCACACCTGGGGCATCAAGAACATTCTCTCTCAGTTGTGGGTTAAGCTGTGCCATTCGGTAGGCGATATCTGTGATAAGACTGATTGTGCATTTGTATCCATCACTCATTCGATTTAATGGGAAGATAACTTCCTGAGATCCATTTTTATACTGAATATCAAGATCGTTATTGTCAAAATTGTATGACACCGAGACTTCGTCATCACCTACTAGTAAGGAAACGCATTTCTCCACAGCCATTATAACCGCATCAAAAGCTGCTGTTCCGGTTTTCTTTTGGAGCTTTTTAGATGTTTCTTTGCTAAACCAGTTCATTATCAATTTGTCATTCGCAGCGCTGTCCATACAGTCTATATAGCCATTGGTTCTGGCACTGTTCAGTAAAACATCTTCTTTTTTCTCACGATGCTGTAGCCAGAGGCGGCCTGTACCATAATATGCAACCAAAGGAAGTATAATAGATGTGTCACCTTCAATTATTCCCTTTTGATATGCATTTGCGATTTCGGTTATTTGTTTTGCAAGTGCTAATGTGCATCGTCCTGTCGATTTTGTTAGTGTTCGCTCCCAACGCACCTCTTTATTATCAAGTGTTCCTATTGCTGATATTGAGACAGGATAAACAGAACTGTTGTTGAACGAATCACCAAATTTATTTGTAACGAGCCGAGCATCTTCTTTTCTTATTCCGTATTTACCAATGCCATCAAAAGCAGAGGGGAACGTTCCCACTGCAACAGCGATTGCATCTAAAATGGTTGACTTACCGCTTGCATTCTTACCCACGATTACAGTAAGCTGTGGGTGAAAAGCAATATCCAGATCTTCAAAGCAGCGGAAGTTTTTGAGTTTTATAGATTCTATTCTCATGCTCATCGCCTTCTTTCTTTTCATATTATGCCACATAATAATAGGAAATATCACGGTTATATCATGAATTGTATATGCGTCTAATCATTTCTTATCATATCACAATGGCTATACCTAGTATTTAGTATACCACAGCTTTCTTGAAAAAGCAAGTCATTTCCGCATATAAGCCAAAAATTCCCTCAACCATCGATTATGGCTTCACCGATAGAGGGGATGATCATTCAATCTATCAGCATCTCCACATCATGCATCAGGAAATGCAGCTTATCAATTCTCTTGTTTATATGCCAGTGACCGAGATACCAGGCTTTGTAGTCCAGCATCTCTTCTATCGTGTCCAGCCAGTGTTCAGTGCTGTTGTCAACGGTCGATTGGTCGATACCGGGCAGAAAGCACTCGGTCGGCACATACTTGAACGGGCAGGTGTGAGAGAAGACCACATCTATCTTGTGTGTGCTGACCTGCTGTTCGACATATTCTTTGATCGTTGGTGTCGGCTGTTCGTCCGGCCACCACTTATATCCCATACGCAGCCGATAGAACTTATCCACGCTGTAAGCGCCGCCGATCACAATGCACTGCTTGCCCTCTATATCAAAGATATCGCCATCAATAGGGAACAGGATATTGGGGAAATCCTCTTCATACAGTACGCGGCCGCCGTGCCACTGTTTTTCCTGATAGGAGCAGATATTCTGCGGTCTGTTCTCGTGGTTACCGTGTATGCAGAAAAACGTGGTCTTCATATCACACAGCTCCTGCTTCAGCAGGCGGTCACGCATCCTACCGGTATAATTGACACCTACATCTCCGAGCAGAACGATAATATCATCTTCTGTCGGCTGAAATCTTTCAAACAGATCGTATAGCGGCTCTGCTGAACCGTGAATATCTCCTGTGATATAAACCATAGTGTTTCCTCCATTCCTAATACATTCAGCCCACCGAGCATCTTCCGAATCCCTCGGAATTTGCTTAGTGGGCGTTTTTATCGTTTGAGCAGCCATTCGATAGCTTAATCCTGGGTGAATATCCCGTCTTCCGAATAATACTCCGTCATATCCTCCAGCCTGATACATCCAAGTTGACCGCCGCGATCAGGGAAACCACAACCGCAATCGATAGCAAGCATTTTCCTGCCGTGAAATATATGCGGCTTTTTATGGTATTTCCATGTCGGAGTATGACCGAATATAACATTTTTCCTTGCAGGCATACAGGAAAACTTAGATAGACGGTGCCACACCATGAATTCTTTCGGTTCATAGCATCTCTCGTTTTCTGTTTCGAGCAGTTCCTTCGGGGCTGCGTGAACCAGAATATATCTGCGCCTGTTCACGGTTATCTCTAATTGCAACGGGAGCGATTCCAGATAGCGGAGCAGATCCTCTTGTTCCTTCTGCGTAAGGTTGACAAAGTGATCATAGGTGTGCATGTAACCGTTGTTTCTCCATATATACTTGAGATGCAGATTATCGGGGTGCCGAAAGGCGTTTAACATCATATATTCATGATTTCCCAGCAGAAGTGTGCAATTCTTCATCTCCCTGATTTGCTGTAATAATTCAATGCCATGCACTCCGCGATCGATCACATCTCCGAGGATATACAGATGATCCTCCGGCTGAAGATTAATTAGGGAAAGCATAGTATCAAACGCTTCCTTGTTGCCGTGAATATCTGAGAGAATATAATGCATCAGATACTGCCGCGGCTTTCTGTTGTTTTATCGGACATATCAATACCTCCTGAGTGACTATCTTATCGCCTTATTGCTGATTATTATGCCACAGAACTCCGGATTTGTCAATGCACAGATGTCCTGCCGGACATGCGGCTTAGTCATTTATTACAAACAGCGTAGATACGAGGTTTCGGGGGCCTCAGTTTGGATTTGAACATAATAATGCAGTCAGCTGATTGTAAAAATCAAGTCCTGATAACGATATACTCAGCTGGCAGAAATATATGCAATTGTAAATTCTCTGTTTTGCACATACATTGTCAATATATATGAGCAAACCCCGCATCACTGGCATTCAGTGGTACGGGGCATTTTTTGTGATACATAAAAAGAAGAAATCAGTTATTCATCATCGTCGTCGTTCCATGAAGACGTAAAATGAATATCACCTGAATCAAGATCCATAGCCATATTATCAGATATACGCAAAAGCAAATCTCCTTCAGAATCCATAGCCATATTATCCGAGATGGAGAATGCATAATCGCCATCATCATAATCAAAGATGTTTTTACACATTTTTATTCCCTCCCTGTATTATTTGAACTTTTTGCTGCTTTGAGCATAGCAAGCATATCATTTCTTAAATTCTTTACTTCGGTCTTATTTCTCATACACATACTTCCGGAACACTGTTCATTTAGGTAGCAGGTTTCGCAGATAATACTGTTGATAGATTCCAGCATCAATTGTTCGTCAGAAGGCAATTCATATTTATCAATTTTTTTGATGCCTTGAGGATTACGTAGACCAAAGTCAATTCGTTTTCCATTGCCTGTTTTTATGTAGCGATATGGTTCGGCAAAGAATGAAAGACAATCGCCAACTTTGTAGTCCTCAAGACCATTCTTATCTATCCATACATGATCTTCCTTGCCATCAAAGCAGATGCCATCGTCATACATACCCGAAACATAAATACGCTTAAAGCAAACAGCAGCCTTTGTGATTCGCTCTATTTCTCCTTTGAACTCCAATGGATGATAGTAGTAACACATAGCAAAATCCCAACGAGCTTTTTCTTTACTCTCACAAGCCATCATTTGCAGGTCAAGATATTCGTCATAAGTGATTTTATCACCGCCAACTAAATCTTTCTGCCTGTCCGGATCAAAATCGATAATGCCTCCAAAAACTTGTAATGCTGTTTTTGAGCCATAATGATGCTTTTTGCATCTAACCCATTCATCCCAGCTGCTCCAGTTTTCACTTTCGTCAAAGTTAATCATATGTATACCTCCAAATAAAAAAGTACTGCCGAATGACAGTCTGACATTTTTATCCAGACGTTAACTCAAACTGTGCCTCTGTTATAGAATTGGTACTTTAGTAGTTCCATTATATCATATCCACAATCGGAAAGCAAGAGTATTTTATATCCAAGGACTGTTTTATTCTTACTTTGTACATTTTGACGAATGGTATCTAAATGAATATATGTAGCTGTAAATTCTCTGGTTTGCACAAACCTGAAAAGCCAGGGGGTCTCGGCTGAATGCCATTACTTTTGCTCTCTGCTTCAAATCAGGGGGTGTTTTTATAAGAACTGATGTCCGAGATACCGTTGCTTATTTCTTGCGTTTATTCTCTTCTTCCGGATTAGCAGGCAGTTTACCAACAAATTTTTTGAATTTCTTTATTACATACGGAATGTGTTCACTCGGAATGACCTTTGTCAGCTCCGAATTCAGAGACTGCCTGTTTGCTGTACTTAGAAGGACATGTATGATTTCTTTCTTTTTCCGCTTGATGTCCTCAATTTTGATTTCCGAATCAAAAACTGAGTTGAGATACATTTCCTCCGGGTATGTATTGTTTATCACAGCATCAATACGGCCTTCGGATGTCAGGATATCACGGGCGTTGCTGCGGTCGTCAAATGCCATATTTGCAAGCCATTCCGGAATAGCCTTGTCTTTCGGCAGCGTACCGTAAAGCTCTATCGTTTCCAGTGCAGTACAGCCTTTCAGCGCATCGCGCCCGAATGATTGAAGTGTGACAGGAATCCGCAGCTTTCTGAGCGCTGTGCAATTCATAAACGCCTCAAACCATATCTTCTCAGTCTTTTCAGGTATGGTGATCTCGGTCAGTGCACCGCATCCTAAAAATGCATCATGGACGATTTCGCGTAAATTAGCCGGCAGTAGCACCGTTTGAAGCTTGTGACAGCCGGAAAACGTATACTCGCCGATGCTTGTCACCAAATTCGGAAGCTTTACAGTTTCGAGCGATTCGCATTTCGTAAAGATCATTCTGCGCATATCCTGCACGCTGTCAGGCAGCATGAGCGTTTTCAGCGAAGCACAGTCGCGAAACGCGCCTTCATATATGACGGTGAGGCCGTCGAGAATATTGATATCCCTGAGATTCACGCAGCCGGCAAATGCACCGTATCCGATCTCTCTTAAACTTTGCGGAAGCGTGACCTTTTCAAGCCTTCTGTGACCGGAAAACACACCGTACCCAAGTTTTGTCACGCCTTCGGGAACAATTAGATGCCGAAGCAATTCGGTATTCGGGCTTTGTCTCAGTTCTCCGTCTTTTATGATGAACCTGACTCTGTCTGAAATATCATCGTCTGTAAACTTCAGGTACTCGTCAGGCGACTGAGGCAAAAGTGAAAAGCCATATCTTTTCAGATATAAGCCGCTCGCGCTTCTGATTCTGTCAAGACAGCCCTTTGACATGACGCCGTTCCAGAAAATGATAGTCCCTTCCAGTTCAAGCGCATGTTTGCGAATAGCCTCCTGCAACAGCGGAACGAAAGCTTCTTTGTCTATTTGAAAGCTGACCGAATAGTATTTTTCCTGCAAAAGACACTCGTCAAAATATGCAAAAGCAAGATACACCTCTGATGCATTTCCTGAGAGCAGAATCTTCAACGCTTGCTGAAAAATCGTTTTGTTGCCTGCATCCTGATAGATATGGTCTCTCATTACATTATGGATTTCTGTCGGCAAGGGCTCCGGTTCTGGATCCATACGGGAGCGTGCCAACGGTTTTACAGCATAATGACCGTCGAGCAGCTTTATTACTTCGTTCACATCATTCATATTCACGATGCCACACCTCCTGCAATGCGTCAGTATAATACTCTAATTATACCTCAGAAGCGCTGAAAAAGCAACCTGTTTTCCACATATACGCATAATCCTCCTCCACCGGTGATGAATAGAACTTCATCGGATGAGGGGGATTTATGCTCTCTGATACATCTGTACAGGAATAAGCGGATTATCTTTGTCGGTTCCTGTGAATAGACTTTACATTCGGGTGTTGGTATAATGTCTGATACAAACACATTCAATAGGAGGTAAACTGCAATGGCTAAGAATATAGGACGGGAAGCAATGATCCTGAAAAAGCGCAGGAAGGAGCTGGGGCTGACGCAGACCGAGGTCGCAGACGCCATCGGTATACAGCTGCAGCAGTATCAGATGTTTGAATATGGGACACGCAAGGTCTCGACCAGCAGCATGATCCTTGGACTGAGGCTTTGTGCTGCGCTTGAGCTTAAACCGTATGAGCTTGTCTTTGAGAAAGAGTCGGACTGGGTTAAAAAGGTAAGCAAGGTCTGAAATGTACACTTTGTCGATTCCTTATAAACTACCATAATTCTGCACTGAAAATTTCTACATCTGAAATTTGCGGAATACAACTCGTAGATTGTGGACTTTGACATATGATTATGGTAATATGGCAATAGGCGAAAAAGCCTATAAATACATAATTATGGAGGGATGCGTATGATATGGGGGAACAAGGAAGAAAGAACATGAAAGAGGAGGTCATATATTGGTTGAGTTATTAAGGGGAGGTTTTTCCTCGCACACTGCACAGCAGTGCCGGGCAGCATTCTATCATAATCTCAGCCCGGACCCTGTTGAGCAGACGGTAACGGCAGAGCTGATGATGTCTTAAGCTATCATAAGGAGGAAACGATGAAAAAAAATAATGAATCTCAGATTACTCAAATCGAATTATCTATTGAGATAATGATGTACGGCCATGCATACATTTGTGTGGCTCAAGAAGGCACGTCGGTAATTGTGTCAGAGGATCATGCTCCGGATGGCTATGAAGGAGAATCTTCCGAACATACTTACACAAACAGTTCAATCTCACAGGTTGTGAGCGAATTAACACAAGCGCTCTCAACAGCCTTAGAGCATAAACAGTTGGAAGAATCTGAAGAAGACTCTTTAATTGATGCTTCTGCAAGTGATGGCTCAACAGTGTGGACTCTCGTAATCAGCGAAACCGAGGAAGAGATACTTACTGTTGAAGGATATAATCGTGAAAGTGATTTTTTGCAGGATGTCTTGCAGATTCTATTCAAGCATTATAAGGAATTTGATGAAATTCAGTCTTTCACAGGTGAACACTGATAGTATATTCATACCGGTCGGATTTCTTCCCTCCAACTACATAAGGTCGGGTGCTTTTAGTAAGTCAAAGCGCACTGTATCTCCGAGAGACACTGGACTTATTCCCAAGAACAGGAAAAATCCATTCAATTCATCTGACCTCATTCCTACATAAGAGAAAAAGTGCCGAATTTTCGGCACTTTTCTTATGCTCTTTATTTTTTTCGTGACATCAATACTACGCACTCAACGTGCAACGAGTTGAGTGAATGAATGTCATATTCTTATTTTATCCACTGTAAGTTCATGGGAACATATCAACGCTATGTTTCCTGTCGTTGGGAACATAGCCACAGAATAATTTATCATTATAACAACAATATTCTTGGGTCAAAGTGCACTGTAGATTCATTAACATATACATCTACTTTTTCGCCTTCATGGGACTCTATTTTTTCTAACATCTGAGATGAAATTCTAGATTTCCCACTTATCTTTTTTATATCATCATAAACATCAAAAGTAAAACTTTTTTCAAGGTCGAACACATATATTTTAACCATTAAAGAAGTTCCTAAATATTCCCCACCAGTAACATATGTACCATTACCACCTGGATAATTATCGTACTTATATTGTTCAGGCTTCTTTATGCCTTGTTTTATATATGTTGCACGATTCTGAAATTTTTCTATATTAACAATTCGACCTTTCATCTTTTCCATATAACTTCCTACCTCCATTCAATAATCCATAACCTCATATCATCAGCACTTCAAACTACCATTCATTATCATCTAATTAACGTTTCTTCGAATATACCCAAAAAAGAATGCTGTCCATCAAACGCAATGAAAACACTGCATCTTCCAACGTAGGATTCTCTTGAGTAGCTTCGTTTCTATGCGTACCATAATCTGACATCATAGAATAAATCATGTAAATTGTCTTTGTTTTAGTTAATTTTCCGGCACGGTTTTCATAAAAGAAATCCGCCAAATCATCTTTACGAAGTTCTGTATTTAATGCCTGTGACAAGTCCTGTGCTGTAGAAGTTGTATTTTCACCACTGGTATTATATATACCTCTCATCCACTTCGCAAAAGATTCTGTACCTTTATATTTAGAAAAAATACTTACCAAACAAGTTCTACATGATTCAATACACGCTCCGGCATGTCCTTGGGTATATGCATCAATGGCTGATTCATATGAATCATATACTTCTCTGTGGTTTTGTTTCAACCAAATTTCTACAGAAAACAACTCATCAACCCTTTGATTATTGCTTGCCATACAGGTTGTCACAATTACTCTATCAAAATCAATACTTATCGATAAGCCAAGCAATTCATAAAGATTTGCTAATTCCTCAAAATCATCAGTCAATGACTCTTCGATATATCCAACATTAAATGACTTTGTTAGTTCTTTCAATAAAGATACAATTTCTCCGTTTTTTCCTTCATGATATAAATCAGTGAAAATACTATCCAAACCAAGAAATACATTATATTCTTCATTTGGATTTTCGAACTTACATGTATACCCATTATTATAATAATATGGAATCAAATAATCTGAATACTTTTCAAAGTACTCTCCCAATCCAACACATTTAAGTCTTGATTTGAACTCAGAATTACTCTTTAAGAAGAACCCTCGTCTATTTAATATTTCTGCTATTTTTGATAGAATGATTTCCTTATTATCCATCACAAAACCTCCATTCTTAATTGTCATTGTAGCCGTTCTTGATGGTATCCAAGCACTTCTTCCAGTATTGCTCACGCTCCAGTATTTTTATCGGGTCATACGATAAGCCAAAATACTCAAGCAAAGTGTAGGTAAAATACTTTTCAAAATACTCCGAACCTTTCTGCTCATACAGAGCAATCAGTTTTTTATTTCCGCCATGTTTGGAATCCAGGTAGTTACCCCATCTTTGTGCAACTCCTCCTTCTCCTGTAGCAGAGCCTATATAAAGTTTTCCAGTGTGAGTATCTGTCAGACAATACACTCCGGTTATCTTTTTTAATGCCTCATAATATGTAGGCATTATTTTTCCGTTAAAAATATCAGCCAGACGGTTATACGGCAGATGGACTCTGTCATAACCTTCAAAGTTCTCGCCACTATACAAGCATGGCAAAATTTCTTTTACCGTAGCTTGATTAAGGTATTTACTTATGTTAAACACATACCTTGAAAATTTATTACCTTTCTTGCACTTAATGATCAACCTGCCAAACAATGGTACGAATCGTTCCAATACGGTTACAGTTGCCCATCCCTCAGTAGGAACTTCTATAATTTCTGCTACGGAAATTAACAACCACTCATCATCAGTCATTCTTGCAAAGCTAAACACCCACTGTCCGGGATAAAAATTACGCTGTTTTCCATACCGGCTCCAATAGGAACAGTCTGTACAAGTGCCAGTCATTTTCTCTGAATCACTATGTTTAAGCCATCTATCAAGGAATGGCTGTCCACCACTACCAGCCTTCATATTAAATTCAATTTTACTATTTTCGATTTCTTCTTTTGTAAGATTCAAAACATAGTTCAATGACAAATCCATTATAAATTCCTCCATTTTTATAGTTATATACAGCAGATAGAAATTTTAGTTTTATTATTTTGTTTTAAAAGTACAAGTACCTCAATAAGATATTCTATTATACCATATATTCTCATAAATTTCAATACATTTTGAATATTTTCAACAAAAAAACTGTTGGTTTACAATAGATGTGTGACAGTAGATAAAAAAAAGGTAGCGGAAAGGTTAAATCTGTGTTACAGTTAAGTTGCAAAACAAAAAAGCAACAGGAGGTTAACCAATCCGCTATGAATACTGTAACACAAATTACCCGTCGCCGTCAAGCCATAATTGAATATTCTTTGAAAAAAGGTGTAACTGCAGCAGCACGCAGGTACAATGTAAGCCGTCAGTTTATCTATCGCTGGAAAACACGATATGACGGCACTCTGAAATCACTTGAAGACCATTCACATCGTCCTAAATCTCATCCAAATCAGCATACAGAAGATGAAATAAAGCTGATAAAGAATATGAGAAAACGCAATAAGCACACAGGTCTTGTAGTATTCTGGGTTAAGCTTCGTCAGCGAGGCTATACCCGTTCTATCACAGGTTTATGGAGAATGCTCAGAAAGCTTGAGCTTACACCAATAAAGCCGCCGAATCCAAAGTACATTCCCAAGCCGTATGAAAAGATGCTTTATCCCGGTCAAAGAGTTCAGATAGACGTTAAGTTTGTTCCTGATTCCTGCATAGTAGGTGATGCAAAGGCTGAAGGAAGAAAATTCTATCAGTATACAGCCATTGATGAGTATTCTCGTTTCCGTTATCTTGAAGCATTTGAAGAACACAGCACATACAGTTCTGCTGTATTCCTGGAGCACTTGATAAAGGCTTTTCCATTCCCGATAGAGTGTGTTCAGACTGATAATGGTGTTGAATTCACAAAACGTCTTTTACCTGTTCAATGCCGAAAGCCTACTCTTTTTGAAAACACGCTTAAAAAATATGGTATTAAGCATAAGCTCATTGCGCCGTATACTCCTCGTCACAATGGCAAGGTTGAGCGTTCTCACAGAAAAGATAATGAATATTTCTATGCTCTTCATAAGTTTTATTCTTTTGATGATTTTAAAAAGCAGCTTGCTGTTCATAACAGAAATTACAATAACTTTCCTATACGTCCTCTTAACTGGAAGGCCCCCTCTGATTATGTCAAAGCTTTCATTCGCTTTGGCGAAGTCTTCTAAAAATTTTTTGTAACGCATCATTGACAAACCAACATTTTGAATATTTTCAACAAAAAAACACCCTGCATTTCTGCAAGGTGCTCATAATTCAACCTAATTAAAGGCAAATATCGATGTTTGTACCTGATTTAAACTCTACTGCGAGCCTATCATCATATATCGTTACTTTCTCTATCATTCTTCTGACCAGTGATTCATCGTATTCTTCAATCTGCTCTGTTTGTTCTGTCAGAAACTGTTTCATTTCAGCGATACGCTGTTTCAGACCTTCCCGTTCTGCATTTTCTGTCAGTGCAGCTTGTTTCATTTCACGCAAATGGTCTATTTCATCAGCAAGGTCATTATAGTTCTGCTTGGCGTTCGCTCTTTTCAGAAGTTCTCTCTGTGTTTCTTCAAGTCTGGCATTGATGCTTTCCAAAGAACTCTCATCTTCCAGAGCCAATACCATTTTGATATTTTCTTTCAGGATTTCAAACATTTCATCTCTGTCACCGATTGTCTGATTAATCGCTTTTACTACTGCATTTTGTAAATCTTCCTCTTTTACAGTTCGTGCATTGCAGCAATCGGGACCATGTTCCACTCGGTTGACACAACGCCACACAATAGAATGCTTACCACGATTATTCCAGGCAATTCTTCTGTAAATATCACCGCATTTTGAACAGTAAACAATACTTGAAAGAGCATATTTGCTGCTGTAGACTCTTTTCTTCATTTTCTCACCGCTGTGCATATTTGCTCGTCTTAACATTTCTTCCTGAACCTGCATATAAAGGTCACGGGGAATAATAGGCTCATGGTTGTTTTCAACATAGTATTGTGGAACGATGCCATTATTCTGAACACGCTTTTTTGTAAGTACATCTACTGTATAGGTCTTCTGTAAAAGTGCATCACCTATATATTTCTCATTTTTAAGAATCTTCTTTATCGTTTCAGGGCGCCATTTTGCTTTGCCAGCGGCTGTAAGAATACCGTCTGCCTCCAGGCTTTCTCCGATTTGTTTTAAACTTGAGCCTTGCAGATATTCAAGATAAATACGTTTAACGACTTCTGCTTCAGATGGTACAATAATCAAATGCCCGTTTTCATCTTTGGTGTATCCCATAAAACGATTATGATTTACCTGCACTTCACCGTTCTGATAACGAAACTGCAATCCCAGTTTTACATTCTTACTCAATGATTCGGATTCCTGCTGCGCCAGACTCGCCATAATGGTAAGAAGAACTTCTCCCTTGGAATCCATAGTATTGATGTTCTCCTTTTCAAAAAACACAGGAATATTCTTCTCTTTCAGCAGGCGGATGTATTTTAGGCAATCCAGAGTATTTCTTGCAAATCTGCTGATAGACTTTGTAATTATCATATCTATCTTCCTACTTCCGTAGATACAAGCTGATTCTGATTGTCGGTCAGCTATCAAATTGGGTGCATCGGGGGTGCATAGAAAAGACGGCGAAGGTGCAGTAGGGTGCATCACCAAACGATA
>Ga0116147_1001570_pt1 | contig 24795 bp, 18 predicted proteins | sample AD_JPNHG3_MetaG_FD_89749 | JGI IMG/M metagenome (GOLD analysis project Ga0116147, IMG submission 89749) | Active sludge microbial communities of municipal wastewater-treating anaerobic digesters from Japan - AD_JPNHG3_MetaG | ecosystem: Engineered > Bioreactor > Anaerobic > Digestate | place...
ATTGACCACCACGAAATCCTCACCAATCTCATCTATAATATACACCTTTTCCATCTCCTTGTCAAGCGATTTGTTTAGGTTTGGGGAAGAAAAGTCAGTTATTTGGTAACTGCTTCATCCTCCTTGTTTGATACAACGCTTGATATCCCGAAGTATGCGTTGTATAATATATGTAATTTCAAAAAATCAAAGGGTCGTTCAAGTGTTCTGCCAATTCCTTCTCGATTTCTTCTTTGGTGATATTGAAATTTTGATACCCCCGCTGATGAATCAGATTATTTTTGCTCTGTCTTTTGCTTTGAGCCAGTCTTCTTGAGAGCGCAATAGTAGGGTCCGCCATCGCCCAGTGTGCCCCAACCATGTTAATTGGGTTGACTCTCGCTTTGTCGTTCGCAATAAATCCGTGGATACCGCACGTCCATCTTATTTGCAATTCGGGTTTTACGACGCAGGGTTTTATGTATTGGTTCTGACCGTAGCTGATTCCTGGAATTGGATTGCCGTGCCGCCTCTGCGGGACCGGAAGGTCGTCTATCAAATCCTTGTCGGAATGATGTCTGTAAACGTTATGTAGTTCGCAAAAAATAACATTGCCTTCTTGCTTTTGGAGAAAAAATGGAGTGTCGTAGGGATGATGTCCTTTGGGAAAAACAAACTCATCGGCGTCAACGGCTATAACCCAATCTGCATCTAGGGAATTAGAAAGTTCGTTGACCGCATCGCTTTTAATCACCCAATCAATTCCGTCCGGATATTTGATTGGATGAACCTCCAATCCTGATAAATACTCCTCTGTCCTGTCATCAGAATCCACGTCAAATAAGACATGAATCCTATTGGCAAAAGCATAATGCCTCTTGAAAAGAGGCGCAAGTATTTGCTCATTATACCACGCAGTCACGACTTCGATTTTCATTGAGCTATCCTGAATAAAATACAAATTGCAAAATAAGCTGCGGCGAAGGCAAGGAAATAAAGTATTACTCTTCGCGCCGTTTTCCCGTCGAGAATCTCAATTAATTTGTCAATCATCTCCCCCATCCTCCCCGTTTATGTATCTCGCGCAATTCGCTGTTGATTGACTCGATGGAATCAATTATGTCGTCGAGCCGCTCAATGATAAGTCCAATCCAATCATTAAACGTAATCGGATTTACTATGCGGGTTTCTTTTTCGAGACACCTCTCGCAAAGACCCGTATCTTGATACAAAGGGTTTGTTGTTTCCTCCCCGCATTCGCTACAAATATATTTTCCCATATTGCTCCTCCTTTTTTTGATTTTAATTTATCACAAATGAAATGATTTGTCAAGTATTTTTTTTCAAAAATGAAATATTATTCATTGATGTATTCCGGCCCCTCATACCCCCTGTCCTGACGGTTGTGCCACGGTGTCCAGTTCCTTTTATATTCCTTTATCTTTTCCGGCGTAAGCGGTTTGTAAATAATCTCCATTCCCTCAAGGTTGATTAATCCGGATTCACGAAACAAATCATACAGGCCGCCAGAAATCTTTTCTCGGTCATTGAATTTCGCCGCCGGATACGGCAGACACATCCCGCACAGCTTGCAATATATATCCTTCTGGTCCTGATAATCTCTATTCAACCATCCGGACTCTACTGACCATCCGCCGCCGAGACGAAGCACGGCCTCAAGCCCTGCGGCACAGTCGCAAAAGAAAGCCCCGTAGGGATTAATGACAGGACTCCACATCCGATTGCACCAGCAATTATCGATAAGTTCTTTTTGCAGAGCTTCATCTTTTACCATATCGCCTACGGCAAGAAGCAATGGCTGGTGCAGACAAACGGCCCGCTGTGACCGCGTGTGAAAATTGATGTAAACCTGACCGAACACCGAATCAATCAAAGGTTTATATTTGTTGAGCCTACTCTTGTGGGAAGTAAATATAATCGCTTTCTGCTTTGGCACTTTTTTTGCAATCACCTCGCATATCTCCTCGAAAAGCGGATGCAATAACGGTTCGCCTCCGGTAACCCCGATATACCCTTGATAATCTTTTAGCGAGTCGATGGCTTCATTAATTTGCTTTATTGTCATATATGACCAATAAGGGATATGCCTGACATGTTTGCAACAGTAGATACAGTTGTGTTGACACTTGTTTGTCACGTCTATCATCACCGCCCACTTATCATAAAGTTTCATATTAAAATCTCTCCCTTAACCGGTCTTCTGTTATGAAGAATCACAACACCCTGGCTCGTTCCCTTAACGTTCTTGACGAAATCCTCCCAATCACAGTAAGCTATCAAGTCGTCTCCGACCTGCTTCGCCCTCGGCCTCGAAATCCACGCCACGGGGATAATTTCCGTCCCAGATAAAATGATTGACTTCTTCCGCTGGAGAAAGAAAATCCCGTTGAGATGCGGAGTCTTCTCGACCTCGTTCGGAACCGCAATAATCCCAAGCTCATCCATCAACCGAGGAACATTGTCCCCGTCCTTCAAACCGTAAGGCTCCATCACCTCAAAAATCGTCCTCACCATTTCCGAAACCGCCAGCCTTACGGGGTTCCGATGATATTTCTCCTGCAACATTTCCCGATGGAGCAGTTCATCTTCGGAGATTTCATACCACTTTTTGGTTGCGTTCTCGAACCACTCAAGTTCGTCTTTTATTTTGTGCATTTTCTCCTCCTGTAGTATCTTTCAATTTTTTCGAGATACTTCATGGTGATTTCTCCTCCTTTCGCAATCCTCCAGAATGTCGCCACCGGAACCCCGATGCTTTTGGCGACCGACGTAATGGAATTTTTCTCGATGTCCTTCTCGATTGCTTTCCTTACTTGTAATTTTATTGCCCTGATTGTCATTTATTTCACCTCCCTTTATATCGTCCCTGCAACGACAGATTTTTCCCGATAAATCTCCACGCCAGGAATTTTAGCCGAGGACTTCATCGACCGGACATACCCTCCGATTTTTACCTCGTCTGGTTTTAAGAACTCTCTTGGTATTAGACTCTCGTCCACGATGCGGAATTTCCATACTTCTCTCATTGAAATTCCATTGACTTTCGGGGTCATCTTCGGAAGAACCACGGGCGGAATCTGCGGAGCGGATTCCAATACCGCCTCCGCCGCTTCTGTGCCCTCAAGGGCTTCAGCCTTGAGTGCCTCAAGCATGATTCGTTCTTCTTCTTCACGCCGCAATTTTTCCTGGAGTTTCCTCTCTTCCTCTCGTCTCTTTCTTTCCTGCTCTGCAACGTATTGCGCCATAAGCGGCTTGAGATAAGACTCCGCATCAACAAGGGGTTTGTCTGCGGCCCGCTCCTGCTCAATTACTTCTTTTTTGGCAGCGTCCAGACGTTGTTTTATCGGCTTAAAGGTCTGCTCAATCTTTTTCCGAATCTCTTTGATTGTTAAAAGGATATTGCTGGCCTTGACGTAATCATCATCCGTCTTGATTGCAACAATCATCCTTGCTGTTTCGGGAACGCTCAACGCCATTTCCCTGACTTCGTTTATCTCCTTAACGTTTTCCATTTTTTGCCTCCTTTTTTATGTTGTTGTTTCGTTTCCACCACCAGATAGACACGACAGATTTCCAGATATAAAAATCCGTCTTGTCCTTATACTCCGTGATTTTATACCTCCCGTTGGGAGTTAATTGCAAAGCAACTCTCTTGAGAATCATCTGCGGCTTGTTCTGTTCTTTCAGCATGTGGTTGTATAACTCACAGTAACCCGCAAGCTGTAATTGGGCAGGGCCAAGCTCTCCGGTCTTAATGTCAAGAATCGTATCAAATCCATTGAGAATGCCTTTCTGGTCTATTGTTCCGGCATACCAATGATTCCCGATTTGCAACTCGGTTTGCTCGGCTGTCCAGTTCGTTTGCTTTACGAACGACAAATAAGCGTCAATGTAAGGAACAATTTCTTTGGATGGTTTCACTTTCGCCCCATTGACCATGTCGCAAATTGCCTCGTGGACGGCTATCCCTCTTTTCCGTCCTGCATCATTGTAGAACGAAGTGTCGTAAAATCCCTCGTCCATAAGTATCTGCGTGACAGAGCGGACTTTTTTGCCGTCAACAAAATAGGTGTGTGTCTTCTCGTCGAATTTTACCATAGCCCTTTCGCCTCAAGGATTAATCGTTTTTTCTCCGGTTTTCTTTTTACAACCTTTATAACCTTCGACCCAGGGAACGCCTCAAGCACCTTCCGCAACATGGAATCCGCTGTTTTCCTGACCGGCTGAACTCCGTGAGCTATGAACTCTTCGCACATAAATCCAATCGAACATCCCCCGTAACTGCGAAAATGCTTACAGGTATATTCCCCTGTGAAATCTTTACATTGAATCATTGTCGTTCGCCTTTATGAATTTTCCGCATCTCCGGCATCTGTGCCAGTTCTCAAGATTGATATGGTCGCATTTGTCTGTCGGCAACTTACCTTCAAGCTCCTTGATGTTGTCTTTGAAATGTCTTTCTGTGTTGACCGCCGCTGCGTGCAACAGTTCAAGGACTTCCTTGTCTTCCAGTTTCGGAGCAATCCGCGCCACTTCGTATAGATTGACATAGGGTATCTCTACAATGACCTTGTAGTATTCCTCAATCCTGCTCCCGAAAGTGTCCCAGATTTTCATCATTCGTTGCGCCTGGGTTCTTGAAGTTCTTTTTTCGTTTTCCACCCATTGGAAAAAATTGTCGCATCCGGCTTTTACCCAGTCTTCCTTGTCTCTCGCTTTGCAAAGTATCGCCCCCAACATGATGTAATGCTCCGTCCCTTTGAGCGTATGATAGTTATACGCAACATCTCTGGAATGATAGTCGCTTTTTTCCAACCACTCCGAGAAACCCTCCAGCCCTTCAGGAATATTATTCCTCGCTATTTGTTTGCTCATCTTCCTTCTCCTCAAATTCTATTTCCAATTCTATATTTACTTTCTCTTTATCCTCGAAATGATAATTCTGGATAACTACATTTACCGGAACCATCTGCTCTCTCGAAATCACATTGCACATCAACAGCCATGCCTGGCGCGGGGAATTGGCGTATCTGTAAATAATCTCCGGCGGCCCTGCTTTGTGCACAAAAGTCCCCCGATATAAATTTTTACCTCTCATATCTCAACAACGGCTCACCCTTGTAATTTTTCCAGTCGTTTTTGTCCCACACAAAATTACAACCCGATGTCAGTTTAAACTCGATGCTCGCCCCGTTTGGATTTATCATCTTGTTTGCCCATATTTTCCCCTTCTCGATTGTCAGTTTGTTTTTTCCAGTGACAGTCATATACAGTCTTGACGCGTTTTTTGTCCCTTCACCGCCGAATCCGTATTGCTTCATTGAACTTTTCTGGATGCAAATTACCGCAATTCCTTTTTGGAGTTTGTGTGCTATTTGCTTTATCCTCTTGGTCATCTTGTATGCTTCCTCTTGTCCCTCATCAAGATAGTCTATGATATTCAAATCATCCGGCTTGATTACATCCTCGAACTTGTCCGCCCTGAACCTGAAATCCACGTCTTTCCAAAACTCCAGAGGTTCCCCGAACTCCTGAAGCCTTATCTTGAGTTCCACCCCATCGGACATTTCAGACGATAAGTAATTTATTTTGTGAGTTTTTTTGTTGTCTTTTGCAATATTCATGCACAACGCGGTCTTTCCTGAATTTGTTTCGCCCGCAATGATGATAATGTTCCCAGGGTGGATTCTTACCAGCTGGTGAACCCCCATCGGTAGAATTATCTGATAAGGCGTAGTATCCGCTGAAACTATATCTATAATCGGACTCTCGTTTTCCACTTTCCGAAAAGTCCCGTTTCTGTTCCCTGACTTCTCAATGATTTTTTCCTTTACCATCCTCAAGAGTATCACAGTAATATTCTTTTTCTGTTCTCTGGATACTATATTCAAAGCCCTATAAATATCCTGGTTCGTGAACTCTCCCGTTGTTGACGAAACAAAATCCCTCACGTCATCGGCAAGAAGGCCGTCCCTTTTTACCGCCCTCTCCATCGCAGACAATATCTTGATGTTTAACTCGTTCTCCGGAAACGGCGGTTCGCAGTTCTTCGCCGCAATCCTCAAAACCTCGACAACCATTCTTGGGTCGCATTTTCCCTTTATGAGAGAATTTGCAAGGTGGAATAAATCAGCATCCCTCCTGCCCTGAACAAAGATTTTGTAGTCATTTGTAGTCATCTGTAGTCGTTTGTAGTCATCTGTAGTCATTTTGTAGTCATTTGTGTAGTCATTTGTAGTCATCTCACCCCCCTCTTGTAGTCGTTTGTAGTCATTGTAGTCGTTTGTAGTCATCTCTTGTTGGGGAGAATCCTCATCCTGTAGTCGTTTGTAGTCAGTGTAGTCATTTGTAGCACCGTGTAGTCGTTTGTAGTCATTTGTAGTCATTTTGTAGTCATTTGTAGTCATTTTGTAGTCATTTGTAGTCATCGGGTCTTTGGGGGTATTTCGCAAGTTATTGATTTCATTCACTATGCAATCGTAATAGGATTTGGAAGGATTTAAAAAATCATTTTTCGCGTGTTTTAATAAATAATTATTATTATAATTAATATTATTATTAATACTAATACTAGAATTATTATTACTAGAATTATTATTATAATCCCTATTCCTGGAATTATAATTATTATTATAATCCCTAGCCCTGGAATTATTATAATCCCTAGTCCTGGAATTATAATTACCCAATCCCTTACCTATTGCTTCTTTAATCCCTTTAGGGATAGAAGGCAAAAAATGGCGCGCGCGCCCATCGATGGGCAGAATCCACTCATATTTTTTGCCGTTGCCGTTGACAGAGGGGGGAACTACGATATAAGAGCCTTCCCCCCTCAAATCAACCCCTGGGAAAATATCAACGGCAGACTTAAGTCCAGAGGCTTTAAAATAGACATGGAGACCTCCCCTTGGCGTTTTTGCCCTAGGAGCGTTTTTTTCCATCAAGGCTATACTCTCTATAGCCTCGTCGTAATTCTCCTTGTAGCGGTCAACATCAAGCGTTTCAAGGCCACTTATTTGACCGGTCACGACCCCGATATTGGCGTTGGGCCATTTTTTCCACCATTCCATGATTTCTTTCGGGGTAGAACGCCTGTTCTGATACTCCCCCCATTTTATGGCAGGTTCCTTCTGTCCGGGAAGCAGGGGGATAACACAAAAACCCATTGCCTCATACCGAAGGGCATACTTAAGCATTGTTCCTCCTATTCGTCGAGTTTTCCGAGAATTACGCTATAAACAAAAACCAGAGATTCCGTTGCCGCCTCGATTATCTTCGCGGTTGCCGTAATCATTTTCATATCTTCTGGTTTATTGTCGAGAAGTTTTGGTGTTGCGGCTGAAAAGATTTCTCCGACAAGGTCTTTGGCGTAGGCCATTGCGAACGAGCGGTTTTTGGAGGATTGCGGTTCAAAGTCGGGAACGTCTTTTTCTTCGTTATCCTCGAAGTTTTCTTCCTCTTCCACGACCTCCTCCGGTTCTTCATCAATCTCTTCGTTTTTGATGAGGTTAATGAATCGCAGTTCGCCATCGTCGCTTAACCGGTAAGTATAGCGGACAGTTTCGCCCTTTTCGGCGTTCTTGAATGCGCCGAGAAAATCATGATACTCCGTCCCATTGATTGTAAGGACGTAGTAGATTTTACCGGCCTTTGATTTTTTCTTCTCAATTTTTTGGATTTTTCCGATTTTTTCTTGCATAACACACCTCCGTTTTTTTTGTGATTTTACCATACCAAAAATGAAACGCTTTGTCAAGCATTTTTTTTCAAAAATGAAAAAAAACTTTTCTGGAAAGACTATCCGCTTAATATTGTTTGCGTTTATTCAGTTCCCGCTTTTGCTGGGCTGACAACTTCCCTCTTGCAGACTCCATCACGGTCGTGATATTGAGCGGTGTTACGGGGATTTTCTGCGAACGAATAACGGTATTCAGTTCTTTTATGGAAGTTATGAGTTTCTTTATTGCGTTCTTATCCCCCTGAATTTTGTCTATCCGATAGCTTTCGGCAATGCTTTGCTTCTGGTTGTTTGCCCAGCTTACAAGATTGCTTACGGATTGGCCTGTTGATTTTTCTACGGAAATTCTTGTGGGAACAAAACCCATTGATTTTAATAATGCTTCTCCGCCTGTCATGGAAAGCGGCTTTCCTTCCGAAGACAGAACAGGCTTCCCGTGCGTAGTGGTTGCGATGCCCCTGAAACCGAACATCTTCTTTCCGAAATCGGATTCATTTAAAGCCACTATTGGATTGCGTAAAAATTCCGGAGTAAGGTTTGCCAGCACCCTATACAAATCCCCTCTACCTGCCGCCAGACCAGCTTGCTCCAGTTTATTGAAAACCCCTGACCAGACCCCGAAGATTGACTCCGTAGGCTCACCCATAAAAGGCACACCTATTGCGAGTGAACCGGAAATATTTCCGCCGAGTAATGCTGGCATTCCATAAAGACCAATGGTCGCAAGAGTATCCCCTCCGATGCCTTTGAGAGTATCTTGCAACCAAAGTCTGGGGGAGTGCCCAAGTTTTCTTTCGGCGAAGTCGAACAAATCCTTATAAAAAGGCAGCCCAAGCAACCCGCCAAAGAACCCCATGATTGCGAAAGTATGTATTATCGTAATCAAATCGTTTGTCGCAAGGCGTCTGGCTTCTTCTTCCGTGATTCCCCTATCAATCGCTCCAATTCGCAGAGCTTCCTTCGACCGCAGCATCCATGCGGAACGCAGCATATTGAATTGGTTTAAAAGGAAATTATGCGTGAATGTTCTGAAAACATAGGATGTCTTCAGACCTACTCCGAAAACGTCCCCTCCCATTGCAAAGAGAGGAAGGTTGTGTTTCCCTATCGGGTAGTGAACGTCATTTATCATTCTGGTAGAGTCTTCCATTGCCTTCTCGAAAGCCTCTGCTTCGCTCAATGTCTTGTCTTTGAGATACAGGCTATACGCCATCCTGAAAGTCGCCAGTCCAGTTGAAATACGGTTGAGTTGCTCTATGGTCGAGAAGGGTTTGGCGAGCCACCTGAATATTGTGGTAAATGCTGAATTTGCATCACTTATTTCGCCTTCAATGAGCCTGATTTGTTGCGCGGCCATGTGTCCGTTTACGAGACTTTCCTGAATGAATGTCTTTTCTGCGTCCGTGAGGTCGGTAATTTTCTCCCACTTATCAAGTTCATACAACAGAGTATAAAGATTCTTTGCGGTGTCGTATGAGGCTTTTAATTGAGCCTTTGTTGCAGAACCCTTTATACCTTTTTCCCTCATATACCGAGCTATCATCGGGAGACCTACAATAAAAGGCTGCGTGCCGTTCACCGCCGCCGATTTGATGAGACCCCCAAGGTAAACCAGAAACGCCATCGAACGCAACTTTGAAGAGAGTCTATCCCATTGGGTTTCATTGCGCATCTGCCCTTTGACGTAGGCTTTGATTTCGGTAATTCTTGTCGGGTCATTCAGAGACGTGAGGGTATCAAACATCTCAAACATTGCGGACTGTTTTGAAAGGAATCCGGCGGTCGTTTGGATATAGCTCATCAATACTCTGTCGAGCATATTCTCCTGATAACCCTTGATGGCTTTCTCTCCGATTTCCTGTTTTCTATGGATGCGATGAGCCGCCGCCCCGCGTGCGCTCAACTGGGTTGCAATGGAATCATAGGTTGCCTGAAGGATTTCTTCTTTCAGTTCATCGGCCTTGCTCCTGTTGCTGGAAAATTCCTCGCTGTCGATTTCTTTAATCGCTTTTGTGATGATATTCTGAATGTTCGCATTATTCAAACCTTCATACAGTTCGTCACCTTTAATCACCGGCTTTATATCAATGGAATAGTTTTCTCCAAAGTAATCAACTTTTAATTTTTGCATCGCTTCGGCAAGCAGGTCTCCCGCTTCTTTCTTGCTTCCGTCAAAGAAAGCCGAGAACACGGGCTTCTTTTTGACCTCCATGTTTTTGCCGACGTAGTTTTTGCTGATGATAAACTCGAATTTCCCCTGCTTGCGTTCCCTGGGGAAGTATCCGACCCATTCGTTCCATTGATTCCTGATGTCTGAAATTATCTTCAGGTTCGGCCTTGTCCTTTGGTAAGCGACATAAATCTCGCGGGTAGCTTTCTCAAGAATTTTTCCGGACAATCCCGTTTTATCGGCGATGTAATTTTTTAATGCCGTCATTTCCTCGGTGGCATTGTCGAGAATCTTTTTGTATCTATTGAGAACGTTTTTTTCTTCGTTCTTTGTGAGTTCCGTGTATCGCTTCTCTTCAATGTCGAGTTTTGTCTGTGCATCATCCTCTTTATTCAGCTTTCTGAAAAGTTCATCGAGTCTGATATCAACGCTCTGACTTCTTGAGGCCGCCGAATTTCTTAAAAGTCTTTCTGCTGTATCGACTCCAATTCCATAAAGAGCGATGTCGCGCAGAATCCCATACCACGCCCTTGATTTATACTGCGCTATTGCCATTTCCCGAAGATTACGGATAATCATGTTCAAAGCCTTGTCCATCGTGTTTCTCACGGAAACAAGGATTTCGTGTTCCAGTTCGTTCAGCTTGATTCCCTGAACTCCGTTTTCAACGTCCTCGTCGGTCAATGGCATTCCATCGTTTCTGATTCCATTCCCAAGCAAATCTTCCTTGTGATACAAACCCTCGCTCTGGTATCTGGCGATTTCAGCGGCGACTTTATTGAGGTCTTCTTGACTAAAGAACATAGGGGCCTTCATCATTGCCCTGTATCTCGCCTTGAGTCCTTCGACAATATTTCGCAGATGTTCATCTCCGAGGATAATAATTTTCTCAATGCGTTCCGTTGCGTCTTTGATTTGTTCCTTTGTGTATCCGGCGGCTTTGAGGTATTTGTTCTTGTTCAGGAACTTTTCAGCGGTCGTGATGAGGTCATAAACCATCTGCTCCCGTCTTTCGATTCGGTTCTCGCCACTCTTATAGACACGCCCCCAATCCAGCGGGTCCCGCTGTGCGTTCTGGTAGGGAAGGCTGAATGCCATCCTGAAGAACTGCTTATCAAATCCCTTATACTTTGAAACCTCTTTCAGGATTGCGTCAATTTGTTCCTGTGAAACTGCCTTGTCTTTCCCTGGGAAGAGTTTTTTCATGGAGCCAAAAATAACATCCTCGAAGTTGCCTGCCCTCATATACCTGACAGGGGCCGGAGACAACCCTTCAATTATTCTGTTGGCTTGCTTCAATCGTCCGATATTTCCGTAAGTATCCGCACCGGCTTTAGTATCAAGTGCAATGCTCTCTTCGATTTCTGATTTGAGTTTGTAAATTTCCTCCGAAAACGTCCATTTTTCCGCGGCCTTCATCAACCGCATTAAGTCCTTGTGTTTTGCGACATTATCATATTTGTCGGCTTTGATTTTTTCGTCGATTTTAAGTGCGTCATCTACTTTCTTTATTTCATTATTCAGGACATTCTTAATTTCTTCCGTGCTGCTGTTTATACTAAAGAGGAAATTTGCCAGTGTGTCTCGGTTAAGGATAAACCTGACACCTTTTTGCGAGCTTCTAAAATCTGCTCCAGCGTCATTCAGATAAGTTCCGGTCAGGTCTTCTTTAAATCCATCTTTTGTTTTCCTGTAGAATTTCACGAATCCCGTTATTGTATCGGCTGTCGGATTGTCGGCAAACAATTTGCTGATTGTCTTGATGAGATGGTCTCTGGATTTTATGTCAATGTCATTAATCTCAATCTGGCCGTTAGCTGCCGTATAATCAATAGTTCCGACTTTCTTATTGTTGACATAGACATCATTTCCGGTGTCGGTTATTTTAATGTAAATATGCTTTCCTTCATCAATAATCTGCGCGGGGACTTCGGCAACGGGCGTTTTTTCCGGAGTTTCCGGAACCTCTTCGTGGGTTTTCTCGGAGTAATAATCCCAGATAGCCTCAAGAACCTTACGCTTGCTCGCCTCAAATTGCTTTCTGGAGGTTTCGTTGACATAATCAGACCCCAGCATATTCGGGAGGTTTTTGTTTACAAATTCATCCTTGTTCTTGCTGTTTTCAAAACGGTCAAGCCATGTATCAATATTAATATTTCTTTCCCCTGTTCCATCTGGGCTGACATACTTAATCCATTTCTCAAGGACTGTCGAAACGGAATTGAGATTTGTTCTTCCGAAGGTTGTCGTGCCGATTGCCCCAAGAACAACATTGTCAATGAACTTGTTCAACATTCCTTTGTTGCGCGCAGATGGATTGGAAAAATCAGGAATAGAGTCCATCCATGCCGCAAAATCCTTATTGGTCATTACCGCATAAAGGAAGTCGGAAGTATTCCCGTTTTGCAGAAGATATTTATATGTTTCTCTTACGCTTGCCGGTGCTCCAAAGACATAGGGGTCTAACGCGCAGAAGATTGAAGCAAGTTCATGGTTCAACGCTTTCTGCGGTGCGCTCATTCTTGATACACTTCCGATGTCGCTGGTAAAATCTGCCAGCTTCTTGCTGGTTCCTTCAAGGACATTCATTGCAACTGCGGTTGCGCTTTGTTTCGTCAAATCATCATAGAGAATAACTGAAGCAGGCTTACGGGTCTTGATGGAAGCCTTTTTGAAACTTTCCGAATCTCCAAGATAAATCGTTTTTTCATCATGGTTGTAAATTGAATCGCCCTTTTCGGCATAAGCAATCTTTACTCCGTATTTGTCCAGAACAGGGATAATACTTTTATTGTTCCATTCTCTGTTGGTAATGGCTTCAATGGCTTCCACCGCGTCGCCTGGGGACAACCGTTCTTTTGCTCTTTCTTGGATAAAATTCAAAACGGTCTTTCTTTCGGCTCTGTTCCTCTTCCGAATCTTTTCTACTTCAGGAAGAAGTCTCGGAGGCGGCATACTTTCATCGAATCCGTCTTCAAGAAAAATTCCTAAACGATATTTTATTCCAGACTCAACGTCAGCGACATATTCTTCGAGAATGTATTCATCGGGGAGCCTTTCTCCTTTTTCATAATTTTCAATTCCGAATGTTAAAAGGCTTACCCTATCGAGATAGTCATTAAACGCCTCCGAATATATATCTATGCAATCGTGATTATCGAGGTTAAATCCCCGCTGATGCAAATGATGGCTGATTTCATGTAACGCCACTTCTTCCAGGGTAAGTTCATCATCTTCCGCCGAGAAGTCAAAAAACATATTCTCGCCGTTAATTTGGGCGTGGATGCTTCGGGAAGTGTCCCTTATCGGAATGACTTCAATCCCGTATTCGGAAGCAAGCTCCGATACTAATTCATATTCCAGAGTCCCATACATCTCCGGATAATGGATTATTCCTTCTCCTCTTTTACAGGCTTCTCGGAGGGCGACTGGCGCATAAATATCTTCTGAAATGATTTGTCGTTGAGTTCCCACTCGCCTTGCGTGTTCTTGTGAAATCTTGGATAATACACTATTCCGCTCTTCGTTTTGACCCTTAAAATTGGGGGCCTGTCGTCTTTGTTCATATTGTTCTCCTCTTGTTGTTTCTCTAAAGTCCTCTGGTATTTGATAACTTAAACGCTGATACCGTGCCGCCGTCCTATACATCGGATAAAGCGGATTCGGTGTCTTACTGTCAATCATCACGCCTTCTTTTATGTAAAGGCGGGAATTGTTCAGCATCTTTAAGGCTTCGGCATTGGTTTTGGCTTCCAGCGTATCAGCCAATTTATCCATACCGATTTTTCGCAATAAAGATTGAATCGCGTTAATCAGTTTGTCGGCAAAAGTATATGGTTTGTTTTCCTGCGCCATCCTCGCCATTGCTTCTTCGATGGACCGATACCAGTAATCCACTTCTGTCATGGAATATTTTTCTTTTAAATCGAGATTGTTTTTTCTCCATTCCATGGCATACTGTTTGATAAGAGGATTGTGTAAATGAATATCATCAAGAGCGGAATCAAGAGTGTTGCCGAAAAATCCCCTCAATCCGTAATGTCCAACAACTTCGTGAAAGATTACCTCATTGGCATCTTCCGTGTCCAGGATGTTACCGGCCACGAGGAATATCTTGCCCTTATGGAAAATGCCTTTAGCATCTTCCAGCGCATCAAACGGAAGTTCGGATACCGTATTGACGACAACCACCGGCGGCGTATTTGTCCACCGCCCAATAAGTTTGTCCGTATATTCCGCAAGTTCTTCTTTGGTTAATTGCCTGCCCAGCCTGCTCAATTCCTGGATGCGAGAATATATCTCCACGCCTTTGGGTGTTGTCGCAGGTTCTTCCGCCGTAAACATATCCACATTCTTTTCTCTCGGCTGGAGATTTTGCGGCGTGAGTTTTGCGCCTTTCACCAGAGGAGTTTCCGGCTCTTTTGGAGTAAGGAAGAAAGTTTCTGCCTCGCTTGCCCCAGGAATTATTGACTGTTCGCCAACTTCTGTCAATTCGGTTTTAACTGATTCTTCGGCCTCTTCGATTAAATTTTCTTCTTCGCCTGCTATTGATTCGGTTTCAATGGATTCCTCGACCTCACGGGCCGCCATCTCATTGCCCATTTCCTCAAAGAAAGAGCCTATTTCATCTCTGACGGCTTCAAATTCCTCATCAGTCAGCTGTTCGGTAAGAGATTCTTCTCCCGCAATCTCTTCAAGAGCAATGGCTTGGAGAGCTTCACTATTTTCCTCAATGTCTTCAGGGGTAGCTTCCTCCCTTGCCTTTTCAAGTAATTCGTTTGCTTGTTCTTCTGCCCATTCATAAACTTTCCTCCCTAGTTCATAGTCCAGTGCTTTTTCTGCAACGGAAGGATGAAGAATGTTTCTGCCCTTCCCGCTTGCAAGAACTTCAAAAAGAGAATTATCCGTAAAAGGCTTCCCGTCGGGACTCACAAATCCTTCGGAGTTCAGCAGGGATGCCGCCTCGTCCATTGCTAGTTTGCCTTTTTTGCTTGCAACCAACGGGATGTCGCCCAATTCTCTGCTTCTATCTTTCGACCTGAACCCGTGAGCCATCAACCATGAGTTGCCGGTTCTATCCTGAAAATCCTTGCCGAGACGGACTTTCCCGTGTCTGATAAGAAAAGAAACGAGGTTCGTATATCTTCCTGCAAATTCTCTTTTGCCTTTCTCGCTGGTTTTTCTTAACGGTTTTGGTCTTTCAAAGAAGTATGGATTTTTGGTGAACTCTTTTACTTCTTCAAGAATTTCTTGCCTGACATTTTTCTTTGTTATCTTTGCGGCTTTCACCCTCGCATTATAATCAGAATTTATTTTGTCTTCGTCGGTAACTCCCTGCGATTTTTTCAGAGCAATATACTCCTGCCTTGTCATTTGCCACGGTTTGATTTCCTGCTCTGTTTTTTTCTCTTTTGCTTTTTCTTTCGCCTTTTCTTCTTTTTTCGTCTCCTCTTTTACTTCTTCTTTCGCCTTTTCTTTTACTTCTTCTTTTACTTCTTCTTTTACTTCTTCTTTCGTTTCTTGTTTGGCTTCTTCCTTTGTCTCTTTCTTGGTTTCCTGTTGAATTGCCGGTTTCTCTTCGGTCTTTTCCGGAACCAGCTTTTTAGTTCGCTTTTTTTCTGCGGGCATCTCAAGTTTTTCCGGAGTTGCAAAGAAAGTCAAACCGAGGTTCTTCCCGTCCTGGGTTCTGCGCCTGACAAGCACCGCCCCTTGCGGAACCTTATCAATGCTTTCCGGCAACCTCTCGCCTTTATGGAGTTTTACGGCCACCTCGCTATTCGGGTAGTAGTAGAAGTAAGTGTCCCTGATTCCGACATTGTTTTTGTTGTCCCATATCTTTGGAATGGTCTGTGTAATGTGAAACTTTCTGCCTTTATACCCGAAGGCATTCGCGGCGGCCTTCATTATCTTGCTGGGTTTAACCTTACTGGCAACCTTGAGTTCGTTTATTTTTTCCTGCAATATCTGGCGGTCTTTTTCGGAATATCCTTCTCGCGGGGAAATTTTGGGTTGAGTAACTTGAGTTTCAATTTTAGGAGGAACGTTTTCCGTCGCGGCCTCTTTAGCGGGTGTGGTAACCGCTTCCTTCGTCTCAACAGGCATCTCTTCTTTTTTCACAGGTTTTATTTCCTGTGTCTTCGCAACGGGAACAACTTCTTTTTTCGGAGTCCCCAACACATGAAGCTCTGGAGCACCAAAAGTGCCGTTTACATAAACTATGCCGTCAAAACCTCCTTCCGCGGCATAATTCTTGGCGAGATAATCAAACGATTCATTTTTTGGAATATTGACCGGTTCCGCAAGCGGGTCTCCTTTATAACCTATTAAGGGCGCAAGGTCTTCTTTGGACCTAACTATCAGCGGATTGGACGGAAGTTTCTTCAGTTCCTTTACAGGACCAAAACTATCAGCGACATCTTTGGAGGCTGAATAAAACTCGTCTCCCTCCGGTGTCTGCATTGATTCTCCTCTATACCAGGTGGATTGCAGTAATTGAATAGTATTTTCTGCATTTTCATAGTCCGAAGTTTCCTGGGCGGCTTTGTTCCATTCCGTTATTTCGTCTCCAATTTCGGACAAAGGAATTGTCTTTATGTCTCCGTCTCTTTCGTCAAGATACGCAAATACATCCTGGCCGTCTATATTTCTGCGCCAGACCCAATGTTCGGGCTGTTTAACTTTTTTGAGAGCATCGAGCAAATTAAATTCTTCCGCCCGTTTTACTGGAACTTCAGGAACAGTTTCTTCGGTTGTCGGAACTCCTATCCCATGACGGGCTGCTTCAGGCGGAGCTTGTTGCTGAACTTGTGGCGGTGTTTCTTCTGGGGGTTCTCCGAAAAAGTCTCTGTAGAGTCCGGCTTTCTGTTCGTTCTCCTGAACGGTAGTATTTAATTGCGTTATGTCTATTCCGGTCTGCTCTTTGAGCCTTTCGTTCTGCTCTTTTATATTTTGCTCAATACGCTGGTTTATGGGGTCAAAATGATGTTCGAGCATTTTGGCCGCCCCGACACCGAGCGCACCCATTGCGCCACCGATAAGAAGTCCCTGTGCTCCCTGTTCAATGACCCCTTCCCACGGGTCTTGTTTGCCCATCGCAACATTTTGGAAATACGCCTCCTGCATGGATTGCGGAAGCTCTTCAATCGCACCTTCAGAAATAGCCGACGCAAGCATTGCGCTGATGATTTTCTTCGCCACTTCAAGTTTCCCGCCCGTGGTCGCCAGTTCTGCGGTCGAAACCCCCTGCAATAAAACATCGGGGTCAATCCATTTAAATCTTCGCGCAAGACCAGCCGACATTTTCGAAATAGCACCGGTCAGAATACCGCTTACCCCGATAAGCCCTATCTGTTGCGGGGACATTCCTTCCGTCCCCGTCATTTCCATCGATTGCGCTATGTTTTGTCCGGCTGAATAGACACCTTCACCGACGCTTGCGGCAAGGATGGCTCTTTTCATGTTGGTGTCCACTATTTTTTGTGCGGCTTCTGCCGGAAGTCCTTCAACGGCTTGAGCCAGCGCAGTCTTTCCGAGGATTTCTTTCCCCGCAGCCTTCATTAAGCCACGGCCAATACTTGCCATTAAAAACATCCCAGGAAGGTTTTCGGCCACACCTTGCGCAAGAGCGGACGGGTTTTTTAAATATGCCCCTGCCGTCGGTAAAAATCCTTCGGCTTCTTGAACTTCCTGTAGTGCCCTCTGGGTTTCCGGAGTTAATTTTTTATAAAACGCTTCATTCCATTCGCTGAATTTTTCTGACGGAGTTTTCAATCCGGTCGCTTTTGAAATCGCTTCAGCACCCTTTCCAAGAAGCCCTCCGGTAACAAGCTGGCCTATCCCATAGGCTGCCTCCGGAACACCCACCGCAACTCCTTTTGCTATACCAACAATAGGGTCTTTGACTACACGGGCGAGTATTGAGGACTCCTCCGGCTTCTGTATTGAATCTCCGATACCGAATCTACCTTGCCCTAAAAGGCTTTCTTTGGTTTCATCATCTTCAAAGAACTTCATTGGTCACTCCATTATTTTTCTTTTGGGGCATAAAATTTTCTGTATGAAGCGAGCAATTTCTCCTGTTCATCCTTGAATTGATTCATATACGGGTCTTTTTTCAACCATTCCTCTGTGAGTTTATCCCTTCCCATCGTATTCATCATTCTCTGGATGAGAGTATCATAGAATAGTTTTTCTTCTTCCGGTTTCGGTTTTTCTCCGAGTATCGCCAACCGCTTCGTCCTTGCGTCATCAAGGGCGGTGTAAACGTCATTGAGTTGTTCCGGTTTTATGTTTATTCCAGCAATATTTTTAAGCCCGATTTGTTTGTCAAGACTATTCAACAGTGGCATATAATCTTTGGTTTTAACCTGCGTAAGACCGTCCTCGGAAGTTCTTGTGGTTTCAGGAGCAAGCTGGGCAAGGGTAGATAAGAAATGTATGGCCTTTTCGTTCTCGCCGTTTTGAATCAACATCTTTACCTTATTCATTTCAGAATCGTAATTCAAATCCTGCCCTCTCATTGCAGTTGCGGCCTGGGTAAGGGCATTTTGACGGCCATAAATGTCGGAGATTGCGCCGAAAGGCCACGCATTCTTCTGGAGGGCGTTCCTGACCGACTCATTGACGGCTTTGTCTGTTTTTAAAAATTCCGGAACTTCCGCTCCAGGGGGAAGCTTCGTGTTTTCTTCAAATAGATTTTTGTTTTCACGGTTTGTAAGTATCGCTTCGCTTTCTGGTATTCCGAGCTTTTCAAATAACTTTTCATTCCCTCTTTGAGAGATGATTCTGCCTTTAGTCAATCCCAGCATTTTCATCCTGTCTTCTTCGGTCAATTGCTTTTTGCTTTCCTCTTCTGGTCGTTGTGCAGTCTTCCATTGCGTTCCAAACTCAAGTGCTATTTTCGACGGGTTGCTTACTTCTTCGTTTGCTTCGGGAGTTTTCGGGGGTCTGTAAGCATCAGACGCAACAGTAGTCGGCTGAATCTTTCCGGTCGGGCCGACGGGCTTTCCGAGCAGCTTGTCAATTCCAGCCTGAACAGTGTCGTCATACTGGTTCATTGTTTTTTCAGACACACCAAAAAAACCGACAGGGGCATTGATATTTCTCTTTTTTTCCCCTGGAAGGCGAAATATATTATAGAGCGCATTGAGAATGTTCCTTTCTATGCCGCCAGTAACAATTTTTGCCAACGTCCCTCCAGCAATCTGCCCTATTCCGGCGGCAATATTGTATCCGGACCCGCCTGTGTCTTCAGGGGTCTCCGGAATTTTCGGAGGATTGGCGTTATTGATAACCGCCTGATTCAATCCTAGTTTTTTCTTGTCTTGCTCTTTCATTTTATTCCTCCTTTAGGGGGTTGTTGGAATATGAGGTTGATTTTCACTGAACTGCACCGAAGCGTGAGCGGAGGCTCCGGCCATCGCACCGGCGGCAAGATGGGAAGTCATCGTGGCGACGGATTTGGCAGCCTCAAGCAACGCCTCTGCTTTCGCCTGGATGTTCTTTGAAGTAAGCTCGCTATACCCAAGATTCATCTTGGCGGTTTCAGTGATGATTCCGGCGTTAATCTGCGCAACCCTGGCGGAAAGTTCTGCAACGGATAGATTATACTGATTTTCCGCCTTAAACCGTTCAATCATTGCTTCATACTTTGTCGCATTTACTCCAACTTTCTTTGCCCATGCCTCAGCGAGGGAAACGTTGACTTGAGCGTTTGCAACGCCGATACGGGCTTCTGACTCTATTGCATTAAGTTGCGCCCTATATACCTCGGCTTGAGCAATTATAGCCCTGACAGATTCGGCGTATGCCCTCAATCTCGTTTCGTCTATCTGTGCCTGCGCCAAAATGCTTTGGACTTGCGCGGAGAAAATGTCAATGATTCCCTTGTTCATCGCAATTTCCCCGTTGTAGCGGGCAATTTCAGCCGTTATTTGGGCGGAATATAACTGAACCTGCTGATGGTTTAAATTCGCCTTTGCCAGTTCTGCTTCAATCTGCGCCTTAAAAACATCAACCTTTCCGAGTTCTGTCCGTATTTTTGCTTCGTAAACTGAAGCCTGGGCTTTGTAAATATCCACGACGTTCGATTGCGCCTTTATCTGAAGGTCAACGTATTGATTGAAAAATGCCGCGACGGCTTTCTGGGTTTCAAGCGTTTGGGCAACGTATTTCAACAGCAAATCATTACAAATCTGGTAAAGTCCGGTTCCAATTTCCATAGACTTGAAAATATTGCTCTGTTCCAGTTTGGCCTGTTCTACGGCAATTTCCCTGCTTCGGTCAATTCTTCTGTTCATGTATTCCTTTTGAAGTTCAGCTATCGAATGAGCCAACAACCCATCCGGCAAGGGGAAACCCCGCTTGGCCCAATTTGTCGTCACCTTATCAACGGAATCCATGAGGGCTTGTTCGTTTCTTTCGAGGTCTCTGTTCCATATTGCGTCCTCGACTTCGGGGGTCAGTCCCGTTCCTCCGTAAAGGATATTCTCTTTCAACCTGTTCTTGATTACTACATACAGTTCGTGGTCGAGAATGTTTCCGGCATTCATGTCCTCGTTCGCAAACAGCGTCCAGTCATACCCTTCTATGGTAATCGGTTCGGGAGGTGCGACGTTGAAGGACTCGAAATTAATTTCTTGCGGAGAAGGAATCGTAATCCCCAAAAGTTCCGGAAGGGCAAACGTCCTCATGGACGGGGTGGATATGCTCGGTGCTGCCGGAACTTCCAATTCACTAATTGAAGGGGCCTCCGGAACTGCTAAAGACGGCGCGGATGGAATGCTTATTGACGGGATGTCCCTGTAAGTCGGTTGTGGCGGGTCTGGTGACATTTCCGGAACGGTTCCTGGTTGTATCGTTCCGATATTTGCAGGTTCCGGAGGCGTTAAAGTCCCATAATAAATAGTAGGGTAGTCAAATTGAGACAGCGAGTCTATGGCCGATAGCGCATCAGCCAGGGATTCGCTTGCCCATTCCTGTGTTTGCTCAATTATATCTTGTGCTGTTTCCAAAGCCTCATAACTCATATCAGTCCTCCATTAAATAAAAGGCTCTTTTATCACGCCGACTCCTGCCGAACTCAAAAAATACGGGTAATTACACGGGACTCCGGTAAGTTCGTCATACTGCTCGTCTCCTTCAACAAGATAATACGGCGTAACAATATGATTGTTGTTGTCGAAAGAAAACGGAGTGTTAAAAATATAGCATTGTTTTTCGACAAGTCCGCAACCCTTATAAAAATGATTTGTGTATGTTCCATAGTTTACGGGGAATTTCTGCCTAAAATCCAAGTCTGTTGACCAATGATACCCATCATGCCCAAGAGACGGGAAATAAATCACATCATCTTTGTCGGCAAACAACCGTCCGGAGGTATCGTAAAGACTTCCCCACTTTTCATATTTTTGCCAGTCAGACATTTCGATAACTTCTCCCTCAAGGGACAGTTTTACTATGGCGTGATACATTGTATCAAAATCTAGTATTAATCCAAAATATTTTCTTGTTGGGTCTATAAACACCAAATCCCAATCCCAGACATGAACAAAAACCCAGTCGTCGGTCATTGCGATTGCATCGATGTCGGTGTAATGAAACTCTGTTTTTTCTACATAAAAACTTCCAATGTATTCATAGTCTTTGTAGAAGTAAAGATATTCTTTCCAATCAACATTCGCCATAGACGACCCCTCGTAGCCGTCATAGTAAGAATTGACATACTTTACCAATATATCATAGTTATGCTCTCCAACCTGTCTTCCAACTGCGCTTGCATATTTATCAATGTCGGTGTAAGTCCATCCGCCAGGAGTAATTCCGTTCGTCATTTTCGTTTCAAATTCAGTCCAAAAAATAAGCCCGCCGTTATATGACAGCTTGATATAGAACGTGTTTGTGTAAACTCCCTCAACGGGATAACTATACCTGAAAAGATTGAAAGTATATGGGTCAAGCGATGTCAGAACTCCTACTATGTCTGTATCAAGCTCAAAAAGATACTCGCCGCAAATATTGAAGAATACCCACGTCCCATCTCCTTTTCCCATTAAAATCATTGTTTCATTCTCGGATTTTTCCGTCCTGATAATATCAGTATCCAAAACTCTTTTAATGGAGAAACTACCGTCAGAAAAAGACCTCTGCATTTTGAAGACAAAATCTTCGTCTCCATACATATTATCCATCATAAAGGACGTTTTCTTCAGAAGCCCGATATAATCAGACGGGGATTTTGGCCCTATGTATTTTTTGAAATTCGCCATTTCTACCTCGGACGGCTTGTAATATCAAAGAAAATTCTCAACATATCCATTTCGATGCTTCCTCCGTCCGCGTTCTTCAGCCCGATTCCGACATATCTGCTTCTGATTCCCTTTCCAATTTTCACCTTTATTCCATTTTCGGTTTCGCCGACAGGCTCAACGTCGTATTCATAATAGGTTCCGTCCGGAAGCGTTACATAAAGAACCATGTCGCCATCGGCTTTACACCCAATCCAGGCATAGTGCAGGCGTTTCTTCCGGTCTATTTGGAGGTCAAGATAGGGAAGTTTGATTTCCCATTGAATAACTTCGTCATCGTCCAGTTGTCCTTCAAGGAGATAAATTCCGTCTCCTTTCGCGGCAATGTTCTTTCCGGCAAAGCGAGCGTAGGAATTGAACTTGTAATTGTAAAATTCCGTCAATGCCTGGTTTGTTATGTTGAGAACCATCGTGACATATCCGTCATTGACCTCGTAAATATCGCCGGTAATCGTGTTGCTGAACAGTAAATTAAACAGCGGGAGAGTGACATCAAGAGTTCCTTCGGCAGAGTTCACTCCGGACATCGAAAATCTCATCCGCGGAATATTGAGATTGAAGTTTCCTGTGATTCCTTCGGAAAGTCCGAATCTGGTAAAAAGATTTGGGAGTGTAATGTTCAGTTCCCCGACAGCACTTGTGTCAGCAGAAAGCAACGACGAAATTTCAGGGAGATTTACCGTAATTTCTCCGACACATCCGGCAACCCCTTTCAAAAAACCCCTCGGTTGCGGAATGTCATCCTCAAAATTCCCGATACAACTATCCAGGCTGTTCATTCCCGCCTGAAGCAGAGGCATTTTTACATCAAGGGAGCCTACTTCGCTTATGATTCCGCTGAAATCAGCGGATAATTCCGGAAGCGTTTTCTCAAATGAAGCGTCAACGGAAGGAAGGGAATAGGATAACTCGCCATTCATTCCGATTGAAATTTCAATTTGCGTAATAATGTCGCCAGGAAGCCCTTGAATCAAATATCCATTTAATCTAATCATATCGGGAACCTTGCTATGATGTCACCGTCGTTGCCTGTTCTTATGAAAGCCCCAAGAGAAATACAAACCCCCAGTTGCGGAGTTGACGAAAGTTCTGTAAAAGGTTCAAAATCATCCCAATACAATGCCGTCGGGTTTAAAAATGTAGTTCCGGTAAGAGACGTGGAAACATAAATTCCATAATACCAGATTGGAAGTGATGCCTCTGTCGGGCAATACAACCCTCCGCCAAAGATGACATCAGCCTCAATATCCAGAGAACCGGAGTAATTCCCTTGCGATGTTTCACTGTAATCACTGTAGTTCCCATTAACATAAAGTCGTATAACTCTATCATGTTTGGAAATCGTAATGGCAAGCGGGGGGTCGTAGTTTGTTTCGCCAATCCAGTTAATTGTTGCCGGACGGTAAACAAAAAAAACAATATTGTAATTTAAATAAACATCAAATCTTATCACTACGCTTCCGTCCGGACTCACAACGGCAGAAAGAACCCATCCGGAGCCAGAGTCGTCCATCTGGTTTGCGATATTGTATTGAAGCGCGATGCTGTTTGGGTAAAAATTGCGAAGGTAGTATTCCGTGTAGAAGAAAAATTCTTCTCCGAGAGAAAAATAATCTTTGTCAATCTCCATTGAAGGCTCTTCGCCGGAGACAATGTAAGGCTCTGCAAGAGTTGTCGGGGATGTGGGAACGGTGTAATCTTCTCCTGGCAGTTGAAATACGATACTCGGCTCAAGTGTAATATTATGGACGTATCTGTCTTTCCCATTGACTCCTATCGCAACTTTATTTCCGCGTTTATAGAAAACAAAATGGTTCCATCCGTCAACAACAAGCCAGTCAGGTTTTTCGGCAAGAGTGAAGCTGGAACCAAGCGACACCGGCTCGAAATTTGCTTCCTCAAGATTAGGATTATCAATAATATCTAATCTAAAGAAAATTTCAAAATTCGTTGGAAAACCGTTGTTTATGGCTGCTATAATATCTCCGATTTGCCACGTATTATACGTTACGCAAGCAAAAAAGGCTTCGCTGGTTTCGTTGCTTGATATGTAAGCATGGAAACAGGCTTCAAAATCATTTTCTCCGATAGAAAAATCCGTTGACGGGTAGTATGTTTCTAAAAAATTTGAAAAAGATGTGTTAAGGCTTCCGGCTCCGAATCGTGAAACTTTCAAGTCAAGACGCGAAGAAGGAGTCCCTCTCCATATCTTTCCAGTTTCATCTTTATAGGAATAAACATAACCCCCAGACGAAGGGTCATAGTAAATCAAATCCTCGTCAAAATGCAACAAGGATTTGCATGACCCATAGTGTATCTGGACTGCCTGTGACCCAGATGGATTCGGTATCTGGACTGCCTGCACTGAAGTATTTTTGTATGAAGGGTCTGTGACGATTTTTGTGTAGATAATAATTGTAGGATCGTCAGAAACTGGTAATATTCTCTCCGTGATTCGGGCTTTTGAGGATATTCCTCCTCCTACCTTCACGCCCTGCCCTTTTACGGAAATCTTATCGTTTCCCGCCAAAGCGAATAACTGACTCTGGGAATCAATGACAGTATCATATATTGTATGGTCG
>Ga0116147_1001577_pt1 | contig 24772 bp, 17 predicted proteins | sample AD_JPNHG3_MetaG_FD_89749 | JGI IMG/M metagenome (GOLD analysis project Ga0116147, IMG submission 89749) | Active sludge microbial communities of municipal wastewater-treating anaerobic digesters from Japan - AD_JPNHG3_MetaG | ecosystem: Engineered > Bioreactor > Anaerobic > Digestate | place...
CAACACGCCGTTCCAAGCTGCGTCCAGTTCGCTGGTGGGCAAGGGAGGGCTCAATACGTCGGCCTCGGCGGTGACCTTGACGCCCACGACGCTGGTGCTGCCGGTGAAGATCAGCACCGGGGTCTATTCGAACCGACAGGAGGATTACCTGGGAGTCATCGTTGCGGTGATTCCCGAGCCTGGCCTGGCAAGCCTCGGGCTGGCGGGCCTCCTGGCCGCCTGGATGGTCAGGCGTCGCAACGCCCGCAGCCTTTGAGGCCCGCGGGGCCGGTTCGCCCTGCCGATTGGGGAGCGACGGGGGGACGTCGCAGTGCGGGGTCCCCTGTGCGAGGGAGGGGTGAAGGGGTGGCATGTGCCCGCTTTCAAGGGCGGGCGGCAGGAAAACAAGCCCTTGCGCAATTCGTTCAAGGGTTGACAAATCAAAAGCCTGGCAGGAAGCTGGTCTGAGAACCCATTAATCGTTTACGCAAAACCTATGAACTCAACTCCTCCCATGAATCCCCTGGCGCCGAGAGCCTCTCATCCGGTCCGGACGCAACGACCTTCGATCCTCCTGGTGGGGGCGGTGGCGGCACTGGTGTGGGCGGCGGGCGCCCGCGCCCAAGTGGACACGTTTGACGATGGCAACGACACGGGCTGGTTGCGCTCGTCCGTCCCGGCGGCGACGTTTACGTTTCCGCCCGATGCCCACGGGGGCCATGCCTATCGCCTTCAAGGAAGCCCCGGCACCAGTGGCGACACCAATGCGCGGGCATTCAGCTATCTGACCAATCGGCTTTACACCAATTTCTACGCGGCCGTGGACGTGGTGGCATGGAACACCAATCAGGACTGCAACCTGGTGATGGGCCTGATTGCGCGGGCCAGCAGCAACGAGTTGATCTATGCCGGGGCGCCGTTCGACCCGAGTGTGCCGATGGGCTTGACGTTCAACGTGCGGTTGCACAACTGGCGGTCGTACACGGGGCCCGGCAACACGGGGCCGCTGGGGTACCGGGATCAGATGAGTGTTTGGGGCATTGTGAACGCCTGGGGCACGCTGATGCTGGGCAATCCGGTGGCGGTCAGCCAGGTGGGCTTCCGCTGGGTGCCCGGGCGGGCCTATCGCCTGGTCTTCAGCAACACGAACAACTTCGGCGACTCGCTCCAGTATTACACCTGCGCAATTTATGATGTGAACGACCTGACGCAGCCGTTGCTGACGATGACGGGGGACGACACCTACTACGGGAACTCGGTTTACATTCCCCCCTACGGCTATGTGGGCGTGTTTGGCTACCACCTGTCCAACAACGATTACGATCCAACGGTGGATGTGACGTTTGACAATTTCTACGTGGGCGAGACCGCTCCGCCCGGGGTGGCGCCGCCGGGCATTGCGCATGGTCTGCCGGGGGCCCCGCAGGTCGTGAACCGGTCGCCGGCCTCGTTCAAGAACTTTCATCCGGCGGCCAGCGGCATTACGTTCAATGCCACGACGCTGACCACGACCAACAGCGTGAAGGCCAACGGCATCAAGCTCTATTTGAACGGGGTGAACGTGTCGGCGGACCTGGTGATTTCCGGTCCGGCCACCAACCTGACCGTCTCGTATGCCGGGCTGGCGTCCAATGTGGTTTATGAGGCGCGAATTGAGCTGGAGGATGTGCTGGGGCGGCGGACGACCAATGAATTCACCTTTGACACGTTCAGTGACGCCTACCTGGCCTCCGGGGCCGTCAAGGTGATTGAATGCGAGGATTACGACTACAGCGGCGGCCAGTTTATCAACAATCCCCCGGCGTCGGGTTACCTGACCAACGGAACCGGCCCGATCAACTCCGGTTCAGGTTATGTGGACCTGACGGGCACCGCGGGGGTGGACTTTTACGATCGGGACAGCGGGCCGCGCGTGGACGAGAGCGCCTACCGCATGATGGATCCGGTCGGGACGCAACAGGGGAATTACGGCACATTTGTGTGGGCCGATGGCACTTCGCCCACGAGCATCGGGTATGCCCGTTACTATGACACGCAGCGGAGCAAATACTCGAGCGTCAACCCCGCTCTTCACGAATACAACGTCACGCGCACGGAGGGAGGCGAGTGGCTGAATTACACGCGGGTCTTCGACGGCGCGCGCCACTACAACGCCTACCTGCGGGCGGCCTGCGGCCTGGCCCAGCCGGTGGCCTTGCAGCATATCGCCGCCGGGCCGGTGACCAACACGCTGGGCCGGTTCGAGGTCCCCAGCACCTTCTGGCTTCACAATTACCGCTACGTGCCCCTCCGGTCGGCCGATGGCGGCCTGGCCGTGGTCAACCTGGGCGGCACGGCCACCCTGCGCCTGTTGATGGACAGCCCGCCCACGGAGGGGACCAAGCAGGGGCTGGTCATGAATTACATCGCCCTGGTGCCCGCGGCGCCCCGGGTGCTCTCGGCGCCGGAGGTCAACGGGGTTTATGCCGCCGAGGCCAACGTGCTGGTGGATGCGGGCGCCAAAAAGATCACCGTCCCGCAGGGCGGCAGCACTCGATTCTACCGGATCGTCTGGACGGAGCCGGCCCAAATCACTGGCATCTCGCTGACAGGCGGCAACGTGGTTCTGAGTTATCAGTAACCAGAAGTTCGTGACCTGAACCGGGCGCCTTGCCGCAGCCGCTGCTGCGGAGGGGCGCCTGTTCGGTTTCAGCGTCCGGCGGCGTCCCCCTCGAGAATCCAGGCCTCGTTGAAATGCGCGTGCTTGATGGATTCGGTGGCGGGGCGGCCGGCGGAGTCGGGGCGAACGGCGCTCTGTTCCTGGCGGAAGCTGTAAGTGGCGTGGAGCGTGCCGTCCCGGGCTTGAAGGATCGAGGGATAATGGTAGGAACCGGGTCCAGCCTGAATGTCAACGTCAGCATCCTTTTCAAGATATCGGGTCCATTTCCAGGTCGCGCCTTCGTCGTCGGAAAGAGAGACGGCGAGGCGGTGGCGCCCCTGTTCGAGGTCGTTGTGAATCAACAGCCAGCGTCCGCTTCGAAGCATGATGACCTCGACACCGGCGCCGGGGTCGAGACGGTCCGTGTCCACCGCCAGGCTCCAGGTTTCGCCGCGGTCGAAGGACTGGCTGATTTGCAGCCGCTTTGGAGGCGGGCCGTTGTCCCGCATATAGGCGACGAGGGTGCCGTCGCGCTTGCGGGCGAGGGTGGGCTGGACATTGCCGGGGCCGACGATGGGCGCGCTGGTGCGCCAGGTTTGCCCCCCGTCATCGGTATAGGCCACGAGTGAGAAATCAAAGCCGTCGGAATAGAGCGGGAGCAGCAGGCGCTTCCCCTCGAGAAGCAAAGGACGTGCCCGGGGCATCCAGCCCAGGCGGCACCAGAGCTTGTCGGCTGCCCGGTCCCGGTTTTCACGCAGCCAGCGGTCGAACTCGGGCGGTCGGTTCGGCCCGGCCATGCGGGTGGCCAGCGCCTCAAGCCCTGCGCTGACCTGCGCCGGGAAGTTGGTGTCTGGAGTCACGTGCAGGACGCCGGTGGTGTCCCAGCGCGGCGGCCCGGCCTTTTGGTAGCTGGAGGAGATTTGATACTTGAGCAGGGCGGTTTCCCAACGATTGGCCAGAATGACAGGCCAGACCAGCCACAACCGTTTCCGCGGGTCAAGGAACAGGACGGGGTTGGTGTCGGGATAGCCCGGCGTGTCCGCCAACAGGAACGGAGCGCTCCACTGGCGGGCGCCCCGGGGTTTGCGCGCGCCGAGGATGCGGACATCGTCGGCGGTGCGCTCCCCGGACCCGTTATACCAACAAACCAGGAGATCACCGTTGGGACATTCCACCACACAGGATGAATGGTTGTGCCAATGCTCGAGCGGGAAGATCAGCGACGAGTTCAGGAAGGGCTTGGCCGCGCGGGCGGCGGCCGGCTCCGGGGCGCCGGCCAGGCAGGCCGCGGCGCAGGAGAAGAACAGGAGAGCTCCGGCTGGGGTGTTCATGTTCCAAGAATGAGTTGCAGGAGCGGCTGCGCGTCGCGGAAATCCGGAATGACGACGTCGGCCCCGACGCCGAGCAGGCGCTGGCGTTTCCATTCATCAAAGCGGCCCGAGCCGTTGTTGGCCTCGTCGCTGGCGACCGCCACCGCCAGCCCGCCGACCTCCTTGGTGTTTTGGATTTCAACGTACCCGTCCCCGAAGGAGAGCAACTGTCCGCCGGGGATGTGGTTTTCGCGGAGAATGCGTTCGATCACGATTTTCTTGGAGAATTGTTTGTAGTCGTCAAGCGCCCCGTAGATGTGACGTCCGAAATAGCGGGTGAGGTCCAACAGCTCGGCCTCCTGTTTCACAAAGACCTCGTCGGTGCCGCTGGCCAGGTAAAGGGGCAGGCCGCGGCGGTGCAGGAATTCCAGGAAGGGGCGGGCGCCATGAACCAGGCAATCGTCGGGGCGCAAGGCGCCGGAGCGCAGACCTTCGAGACGGTGGCGGATTTTCTGGTCCAGGCGGCGGAGATATTCATGTTTGTACCAGAGGGGGTCGCGCGGGGTGCCGCCGCGTTCCTGGATGCGCTGGGCCAACTGGATCATTTGATAAATCGTCTGCTTGCCGTTCAGTCGCATGATGTCGTCGTAGGCAAGCTGGCGGCGCATTTCCTCGCTTTCGCCCGGGAGGGGCGGCAGCATTTCAACGAACATGGGAACCATGACCTCGGGCCAACCCTGACGGATCAGCGAGAGCGTGCCATCCCAGTCGAACAGCACATGGCTGAGGTGGGGCCGGGGCTTGAAACCGGGGCTGAATTCAATCCGGCCGCTAAACTGCCCGGGCGCGGGTGGAATTGGGGTGGTTGGTTCGTTCATTGGAAACAGCGGCTCGGCCCAGGCGTTACTGCGCGGCTTGGAGTCAAAAATTGAAGGCGCCATTGCATGGGTTGGTCAACGGAACTGACATCTGACTCAGTAACGCAGAACACGGGTCTCACCTTTCTTCAAGGTTAGGCCAAACGCGGGGCCCTTGCCAAGGAAATGGCCGCTCAAGGCATCGTAAACCGGCGCGCCGGAGCGACGCTCGACCCGAACAGTCAGGTCGGCGCCGGGCACCGGGGCGGCGAGGACCGGGCAGGTTGACGCCGCGAGGACCACTGCGAGCAGCCCGCCGGCGAAGCCGCCGCCTCGCCAGAGATGACTGGCAAAGCGGAGGGCCGAGGAACCGTTGACGAGTTTCAGCATCCGGTCGAAGGCGCAGTTCAAGGCGGATAGTGGAAAGGGAGCACGTCAGGCACGACGAAAACCTGGGTCGTGAATTTCAATGGCGAGAGCCCGGCCCGGACGTAGGCCAGTTCAACGAAAAAGGCTTTCCAACCCTGAACCGGCGGAGCCACCGTGCCGAGATAGCTGCCATCACTCTGACTGGTCAGAACGGTGCTTTGCCACGCCGGGCCGATGGTGGCCAGCCGGAAATCGCGGGCGTTCGGGTTGACGGCCTGCCAGAGCCGGACTTCGGTTGGCGGGTCCGTGGCCACCACGTGGACGGAGTTGGACGCGGCGAGGCTCCAGGCAAAACGGGGGAGAGCGGTGTTGAAGACGATGGACTGGTAGCAGGCCGAGAGCGTGGTGATGGCGTCCGCATTGAGCGAGTGGGAGGTGTTGGGGACGTATCGCAGGTACTTGACGCCGGGCAAGTCGTCGAAATAGAACTGCGACGAGTCCGGCAGGAAGAACTCGTCGCCGGTCGCATTGATGATGAACTTGGGGAGGGTGAGGCGCGCCCGGTAGGCGTAGGGGTCTTCGATGTCCATCAGGGCCTGGAATTGGGGAGTGCCCACCCAGTTCATGATGCCCATGTTCACGTAATCGTCAATGGCCGGCGCCCAAAACCCGTAGGCGCTGTAGTGATGAATCATGGAGGCTTCGACATTCAGGACGTCAATGACCAGCGGCACGATGGCAACCACCCGGCGGTCCACGGCGGCGGTGGTCCAGGTTGTCCAGCCGCGCTTCGAGGCGCCCGACACGACAAATCGGTTGACCGCCAGATTCCCCCCGGCCGGGCTCGCGCAAAAAGCGGTGATGGCATCCATCGCGCGGACCGCGGCCTTGGTCATCGGCAGGCGGGCGGGCCAGCGTTCGTCGCCCGTGCGAAGGTATTTGTCCCAGGTATAGGCAATCAGCGAATCTTCGCTGCGCGAGAGGCTTTCGCCGGCAAAGGTGAGGGGCTGATTGGGAATCATTTTCAACTCGGCGACCACACTGCCCGAAACGATCGCGATCTGGCGCAGGTTGGAATCGGCGCTTGAGGGCTGGGTGCCGGGGTTGCTGCCGCCGCTGATGAAGAGCAGCGCGTGGGAGTTGGTGGCCGCGGTGGGCATGACCAGGATCAGCCAATGCTTCCACAAAGTCCGGTTAACCTCGTTGGTTGTGAGCCAGGTCTGGGATTGGAGTTCCAGGATGAAAGTGGTCTGGCCCGCGCCGGGGATGGTGTTGAGCAGGGTGTAGGAGTAGTTGGTATCGGGGGCCGCGACGTAGCGGTCCAGGGCTGTGGTCAAATCGCGGGAGCGATAGAAACGCTGCGAATGATTCGGGAAGTCAGGGTCAGACCAGACGGAGACGGCATTGGATTGGTAAAGCGTGGCCCTTGGCTCCCAATCCACGAGGTTGGTCGAGCTTTCAAGGCGGTGCCAGGCGTTCCAACCGCCCCGGAGGGTCAATTCGATTTCCCGGCCGTCCGGTTGAAGCCGTGCCGCCAGTTCGGCGGCAGGAGCCGGCTCAAGGAATGCAAAGCCGAGCCCCAGGGCCAAAGCGGCGCCTGCGAGCATTGCGGCGGTCCTGCGGCGGCCGCGCGAAATGCGGAGGCGCCGGCCCAGGTGAGGGTCCGAGTGCGGGGCGGTGGAATGAGTGTGGGCGGGGTTCACGATGAGCCCATTATGCCGCCGGGCGGCGTGGCTTCAAGCTTCGATCAAGGGCCGGGGCCCGGCTGGGGCAACCGGCGAATGGGTTGGCGGGGTGGAAGGTTTGCTTGGATTTTTCCGGCAGCGGGATACGCTGAAAACATGAACCGGGACCAAGTCGCGGACATCTTGGTGGAAATCGGCACGTTGCTGGAGTTGAAGGGCGAGAATCCCTTCAAGGTCCGGGCGTATGCGAACGCCGCGCGCGCGCTTCAGACCCTGGCCGAACCGCTGGAGAAACTGGTCAGTGAGGGGCGGTTGGGAGAAATTCCCGGGATTGGCGAGGCGTTGCAGCAGAAGATCACCGAACTGGTCACCACCGGCCGCCTGGCCTATTACGAGGACCTGAAGAACTCGATCGCTCCCGGGCTGGTGGCCATGCTGGAGATTCCCGGCCTTGGGCCGAAGAAAATCCAGGCGTTGCACCGCGAACTGGGGATTGCGAGCGTGGAAGCGCTCGAGAAAGCCTGCCGGGAAGGGAAGGTGGCGGGGCTGAAGGGATTCGGCGAGAAGACCCAAACCAACATTCTCGAGGGAATCGAGCGGCGCCGCACCTATGCCGCCCGGCATTTGCTGGCCGAGGCCCTGCCGCTGGGGGAGGAACTGCTGGACCAACTGCGGGCGCATCCCGATGTCATCCGGTGCAGCACCGGCGGGAGCCTGCGGCGCTGCCGGGAAACGATTGGCGACCTTGATTTGCTCGCCTCGTCGAAAAAGCCGCAGGCGGTGCTGGACCACTTTGCCGGCCTGCCCGGCATTTCGAAAGTCATTGCCAAGGGTGAGACGAAGGCAAGCGTGGTGCTGGATTGCGGCATCCAGGCCGACTTGCGGGTGGTGAGCGACGCCGAGTACCCGTTCGCGCTCATGTATTTTACCGGCAGCAAAGAGCACAACATCGTGATGCGACAGCGGGCGATCGAGCGCGGCCTGCGGCTTAACGAATACGGCCTTTTCCGGTCCCAGAGCGAGACGCGCGATCCGGCGCTGCGGGTCGCCTGCCGCACCGAGGAGGAAATCTACGAGAAACTGGGATTGCATTACATTCCGCCCGAGATGCGGGAGGACGCGGGCGAATTCACGCTGGCGGAGCAGGGACCGCTGCCGCGGCTGTTGGAATGGACCGACCTGAAAGGCTCGTTACACAATCACTCGACCTGGAGCGACGGGCACCAGACGCCGGCGGAGCTCGCCCGCTCCATGGCGGACCTGGGCCTGGCTTATTGGGCGGTGACCGACCATTCCAAGGCCTCGTTTCAGGCCAACGGTTTGGATGCGCGCCAGCTCCGGCAGCAGGTCCGGGAAATCCGGGAGATTAATCAGCGACTGGCCGGCGAGGGCGTGGAGTTCCGGCTGCTGACAGGCACCGAGGTGGACATTCTCAAGGATGGGCGGCTGGATTTTGCGGACGACCTACTGGCGGAGCTGGACGTGGTTATCGCCAGCGTTCATCAGAGCTTTAACCTTTCGGAAGCGGACATGACACGGCGAATCATTGCCGCCGTGCAGAACCCGCTCGTGCATATCCTGGGACATCCGACCGGGCGGTTGCTACTCGAGCGCGAGCCCTACGCAGTGGACTCGCGGGCGGTAATTGACGCGTGCGCCGCGACCGGGACGTGGATCGAGCTGAACGCCAGCCCTCTGCGGCTGGACCTGGACTGGCGGCTGTGGCCCTATGCCAGGTCCAAGGGAGTCAAGTGCGTCATCAACTGCGACGCGCACCGGCTCGAGCATGCCGAGTTCCTGCGCCTCGGGGCGGCCGTGGCGCGCAAGGGTGGGCTGACCCGCGCCGATGTGGTGAACACGCTTCCGCTGCCCCAGCTTCAAAAGGAACTGGCGCGCAAGCGGCGCCGGAACTGAATCCCATGCAAACTTCCTCCCGTCGGTTGGACCCCGCCGCCAGCGCGCTGGCGGTGATTGATATTCAGGAAAAACTTCTGCCCGCCATGTGCGACCCGCAGCCCGTGGCGCAAAACGCGGCGCGGCTGGTCCGGGGCGCGCAAGTGCTGCAGGTGCCGGTTCTGGTCACGGAACAATACCGAAAGGGTTTGGGCGGCACCGTGGCGGAAGTGGCGTCCGCGCTGGGGGAATTTGTCCCGTTGGAGAAACTGGCTTTCAGCGCCTGCGGCGCGGCCGGGTTTGTCGAGGCCCTCAAGACGCACCGGGTGCGCGACGTGGTCCTGTGCGGGATTGAGGCGCACGTCTGCGTGACTCAAACCTGTCTGGACTTGCTCGACGAGGGATTCCGCGTCCTGGTCGTTGCCGACGCCACCGCGTCCCGCACGCGGCAGAACCTGGAGATTGGGCTCGGACGAATGCGCGATGCGGGGGCGTGGATCGGCTCGACCGAGATGGTGCTGTTTGAGTGGTTGGGGCGGGCGGGCACCGACCAGTTCAAGCAGATTCTGAACCTGGTGAAGTAATCTCCCCCGGACGCCCGCGCCAGCCGCGGTCAGTCGAGGCGTTTGACCCGGATGTTCTTGTACCGGATCACGCTCTTGGGATCATGGCCCTGGAGGGCGAAGGTGCCTTCGCTCAGCTTCCGGGCGAAGTCCCGGCCGGGTTGCGCGCCCGGCGGTTCATTGTATTGGAAGATGCGCTTGCCATCCACAATCACCGTGATGCTGTTTCCCTGCACAATGATCTCCTGCGTCCACCATTTGTTGTCCTGAGCGGGGGCGGTGCCGATGTTGACCAGGCCGTAGAGGCTGCCGGTCTTGATCCAGTCACTGTGGGTGTTGTTGACCTGGCATTCAAAGCCCGCCCGGGGCCAGTCCCGCGCCTGGTATTGGGTGTGGAAATAAATGCCGCCGTTGGAATTCGGCTCGGTCATCACTTCCACCTTCAAATGGAAATTCTTGAAGGGCTTTTCGTCCCCGACATAGAAAAGATGGCAGCGCGGGCCGGCGGCCACAAACGCCCCGTCTTCGATCTTCCACGTGTCTTTGTTTTCCTCCGCGGTCTTCCAGCCGTTGAAGGTCTTGCCATCCATGAGCGGAACAAAACCTTCTTCATCAGCGGCGAAAGTGCACCCGGTGGCGCCGACCAGGCCCGCGACAATTAATGCCAGGCAAAATTGACGTTTCATGAGCCGCGAGGCTAGGCGTCCGGGGCCGGGAATCAAGCCAAAATGATTCTCGACAACAAATGGGGCGCGGGGATTCCGGTGGCGTTTGCCTCAGGGCGCAGCCGCGGCGGCCCGGGCGGGGCGCAGGTGTTGGTCGAAAAAGTCTCGCACCCGTTCCTGCACCTCCGGGCCAAAGCCGTTCCCGTGGCCGCCCCCTTTGACAAGGTAAAGGCTGGCCTCGACGCCGGCCTTCTTGAGGGCCTCGTGCAACAGGATGCTTTGCTGGTGAGGAACCAGCGGGTCGGCATCGCCATGCACCAGCAGCATCGGGGCGTCATCGGGGGTGACATAGTTGATCGGGCTGGCGCGGCGGGCCTTTTCCTTGTTCTCCTGGACCGCTCCGCCAATGAGGAGCGATTCCGGGGAATCCGGCGCGTCATGGTTCATGCGGCTGTTGGGGCCGGCTTGGGCTCCCATCAGGAGCAAATCGGTGGGGCCAAAGAAGTCCACGACCGCCTGTACCCGGCTCGAGACGGAGGGGTGGGGGCCCTGGTCGAATTCCGCAATGCCGCCGGTGGTGGCCAGGAGGGCCACCAAGTGGCCGCCAGCCGAGCTGCCCCAGGCGCCGAAGCGGTTTGGGTCGAGGTGGTATTCCTGCGCGTGAGCGCGGAGCCAGCGAATCGCGGCCTTGCAATCCTGGATTTGCGCGGGAAAGGTGGCGTGCTGGCTGAGCCGGTAGTTCACACTGGCCACGGCGTAGCCGCGCGAGACGAAACGCGCGGCCGGGCAGTTGTCTTTGCTGCCCGCCCGCCAGGCGCCCCCGTGAATCCAGACAATGAGCGGGAGGTTATCCCCGCCCTTCTCCGGAAGATACAGATCAAGCTTTTGTCGCTCGTGACCGCCGGGGACATATTCCAGGTCGCGGAGGACTTTGGCGCCGGGCGGCGTGGCTGGGCCTCGAGCGGGGCGGTCAGCCGGCGGAGGGGCGGGCTGCCCGGTGGCGGGAAGCCCCGCCAGCAACAGAGCGGCGGCGAGGGTGAGCAAAGTCGTTTGATTCATAAGCCAAGCAAAGACCGGTGAGCGACACTTGTAAGGACGGCGGAACGTTGGGCGCGGTTACAGGGCCTGCTGGAGAATCTCGGTCAGTTCCGCCGCCGTGAGCGGAATGGGGTTGGCTTTCATGCTGCTGGCTTGGGCGGCCTTGTCGACCAGCACCGGGATTACGGCCGGCGTAATGCCATAAGCGCCCAGTTTCGGAATCCGCAAGTCCCTGACCAGGCTCAGAACCCAACTTACTGCGTCGTCCGCCGCCGCGCTCGCATCCCCCGTCAGGATTTGCCCCAGGCGGTCGAAGCGCCCCAGGACCGGGCTGTCGGGCTGGCGCAGGCGCAAAGCGGCGAGATTGGCGGCCATTGCATGGGGAAGGAGGGCGGCGCAAACGGCGCCATGGGGCGCGGGGAACATCCCGCCGATGGGCCCGGCAAAGCCGTGAACGGCTCCGAGACCGGCGTTGGCGAGAGCCAGGCCGCCAAAGAGGCTGGCCAGGGCCATGTCCTCGCGCGCCGAGGCTTTGCGGCCGTCGGCGCAAGCGGCACGCAACGACCGCGCCGCGCGGCGGATGCCTTCGACGCACAACGCATCCACCATTGGGTTGGGCCGGCAGCAGACGAAGGGTTCAATCAGTTGCGTCAGCGCGTCCAGGCCGGTCGAAGCCGTGACTTCCCGCGGCAGGTCGTGGGTCAGCTCCGGGTCCACCAGCGCAACCTTGGCCAGCATGAGGGGGCTGCGCAGGCTGACTTTGACGCGGTGCTCGGGGGAGGCCAGGACGGCGTTACGGGTGACCTCGGAGCCGGTGCCGGCGGTGGTGGGGATCGCAATGAAAGGCAAGCCGGGGCCAGGCAGGCTCTTGCCGCCGCCAATGACTTCCAGGTAATCCAGGACGTCGCCGGGGTTTCGGGCCATGGCGGCGATGGCTTTTCCGGCGTCGAGCGCGCTGCCGCCGCCAAAGGCGATCACCCCCTCGGCCGCCATCTGGCGAGCCTGGTTAACACCGGTTCGGACGGTTTCGATTTCCGGCTCGCCCGGCACGCAGAATCGTTCGGTCGAGACGCCCTGGTCGGAGAGGGCCGCGCATAAGGCATCCGCGCGGCTGGGGTTGCGGCCGGTGACCACCAAGGCGCGCCTGCCAAATTGAACCGCGATTTGAGGCGCCTCGCGGACAGCGCCGGGGCCGAAAATGATTCGAGTGGCGGTGGCGAATTCGAAACGCATGGGGGTCCTTTTACCAGCCGTCATCCGCGGGGAACAGGTTGTGGAACTTCACGCTGGTGCGCGGCGTGGCCATCATCGGGGCGACGGTGTCGCGCCAAAGCTGGTAGTGAGAGGTCTCCTTGTGCGCGGCGGGAGCGTCGGGGGTGCGGTAGGCTTCCACGAGCACAAAGCGGGTGGGATCCTCCTGTTGTTGGACCACGTCGAAGCGGGCGATGCCCGGCTCTTGAATGCTGGCGCGGGCGTTGGCAAGCGTCGCGGCCTTGAAAGCCTCCACACAATCGGGCTTGACCTGGACATGAACGTGAACAATGAGCATAGTCGTCTGGTTCGATTTGACGGCAGCAGGGCTACCCGTTTTTGGGGGCAAACGCAATGCCGGAGAGTGGCCCCGCGGGAACCCCTGAAACTACTCTTTCTTCCCGACCGGCGGGTGGAGGCCCGCTTTGACAAACGGTTCGAGGTAATCCGCATAGCCTTCCTTGGCCATCTCCTCGACCGGGATGAAGCGCAGCGACGCGGAGTTGATGCAGTAACGCAGCCGGGTGGGCGCCGGCCCGTCGTTGAACACGTGGCCCAGGTGGGAATCGGCGGTCTTGGAGCGCACCTCGGTGCGGGTCATTCCATGCGAATAGTCCGCCCGTTCGATGATTTCCTTTTCCTCGAGGGGCCGGGTGAAGCTGGGCCAGCCACAGCCGGAATCGTATTTGTCCAGGGAGCTGAACAACGGTCTGCCCGAGACGATGTCCACATAAATCCCCGGCTTTTTGTTGTTCCAATACTCATTGCGAAACGCGGGTTCGGTGCCGGATTCCTGGGTGACGTAGTACTGCATGGGGTTGAGCTTCTGTTTGAGCTCGGAAGCCGGAGGTTTGGCAGGATTGCTCATAGAGGCGTTTGTAACGGATGCCGGCGAGGCGTTGCGTTTTGCGGCGTCCGAAGGGCCGGCTTGGGAACAACCGGACAGCGCCAGGCCGATGGCGGCCGCGAGCGCCAGAACCGAACCATTGGGTCGTGCCTGCATCATACTCCATAATAGCATAGTTCCCGGCGGCACCCAACCCACTCCCGCCGGGGCCAACGGAAGCGGCGGCGGGAAAACGGGGCGGATGAGCATTCATTTCACCGGCGGTCGGGTTCGAATACGGTCGGATAGGTTCGGGCAGGTTTGGATGGGGGAGAAAGGATGAGGGATGAAACCTGAAACCTGAAGGCCACCGGGCGGCGGCCTGTGGAGAAAACCATCCGTCCGATTCCCAACCGCAAAGCAGTAGCGCAAGAGCGCTGAACAGTACCAGCTCAGGCTCCCTGCTCGCCTCGCGGCGCGCGTAGCGGTTGCCCCGGCTTCTCGACCTTCGGCCGCACTTGAACAATTCGTTGGTTCCATTCCTTCCAGCTCGCTTCCCAAGCCGGGCCGGCAAACTCCTTGCGTGCCTCGGGCAACAGGGCGTCGAGAGCCTTGAGTTCCCGCACCGCCCCGTTGCGGTCGCCCCATCTCAAATACGATTCAATCAGGTTGAGCCGGTTGTCCGGGTAGCCGGGCGCCAGTTCCACCGCGCGCTGCAAATGGCGCCGCGCCTTGCTTCGGCTGCCCACGCTGGCAATTGGCGGCGCGTCCCGGTAAAGCAGCCCGAGGGTGCGCTCCGGCCCCGCGTAATTGAAGCGCGCGTCCAGCTCGCACGCCCGCTTGAACAACGCTTCCATCTGGTCAACCAGTTTCAACGCCCCAATCCCCCGGGTCCGTGCCAACTGGCCGAGATTCAATCCCAGGTAATAGAGCCCCGGGACGGAATTGGAATCCCGCGCCAGCACTTGCCGCGCGGCCGCGATGCCCCGTTCCGCCAGCTCGGCCCGTTCGGTGTTGTTGGTGGCGTACTCGGCCACCTCGAATGCAGCCCGCGCAAAGCGCCAGCCGGCTTCGGGGTCTTCCGGCTGGCGGACATAACGCTCGCGGGCCTCCGCATATTGGCGTTGGAGTAAAGGGGGGGCCTCTGTGCCGGCCGCGGCCAGAATTCCCAGCCAGCCGGCCAGCAGGAGAATCCCGAACTCTAATACACCGGGGCTCCGCCTTTCCGGCTTCCACAACCGCGGACGGCGGCAAACGTCCCCGGGACCGGGCCGGCCAGCCTTCGGACTCGGCTCAACTCTGGCCGCCTCCCGCGGAGGCCGCTGAATGACAACGTCCTCGCTCCGAACCGCGGTTGGGCTGCCGTCCGACAGGCTGGCGCCCCAATTATTGGTTGCACGCACGATATTCAAGTTTATAGTGTGCTTCAGTGAGATTGAATTGGAAAGCGTGGGCGCTGCTGCCTTTTTTTGCCTGGCTGGCCGCCGGCTGCGGCGGCTTCTCGGCAAGCCGCAGCGTTTCACCCGCCTCCATTCTCCTGCCGGGCCTGCTCAAGGCTGAACCGCCCCCGGCGCCACCGGAACCTGATTCCCCGGCCGAACAATCGCCGCGGCAGGTGGTCCGGCTCTGATTCCCGGTCCGCCGCAGCCAGACCCTCGAGGACAGACCAGCCAACAACCTATGCGATTTCCGCTCGCCCTGACAGCCAAAATTGCGCGCCACATTATCAAGCACAAACTGAAGCGCACCCCGCGGTTCGCCCTGGTGCTCCAGTTGGAGCCGCTGCACACCTGCAACCTCACGTGCACCGGCTGCGGGCGCATCCGCGAGTACTCGACGAGCCTCAAGGATATGATGAGCCTCGAGGATTGCCTGGCGGCCGCGGAGGAATGCGACGCCCCGATGGTTTCGGTCTGCGGCGGGGAACCGTTGATCTATCCCAAAATCGAGGAGCTGGTGGCCGGTTTGCTGGAGCAGGGACGCATCGTCTATATCTGCACCAACGGCGTGTTCATGCGCAGGAAACTCAAGGACTACCTCGCCAGCATCTATTCCCCGCGCCTGGAAAAGCGCCTGGCCGCGCTGGTGGCCGACCAGCTTCTCAGCGACCAGGACCTCGCCGCAATCCGCCGCGGGAAAAACGACGGGCGGCCCGTCATCTCGCCCACGCAATGGCTTTATTGGAACGTGCATGTGGATGGCCTCGAATACACGCATGATTTGATCGTGGAACGCGAGGGGGTATTCAAGGAATGCGTGGCCGCCATCCGCCTGGCCAAACGCCTCGGCTTCCAGGTCGCCACCAACACCACCGTTTACAAGGAAACCGACGTCCGGGAACTCGAACAAATGTTCGAGTTCTTTTCGTCCCTCGAGGTGGATGGCCACACCATCTCCCCCGGCTACGATTACGACGCCGCCAAGCAGGACATGGTCCGGCGCCTCGGCAAGAAGCCCGAGGATTTCTTCCTTACCCGCGCTCTGACCCGCGAGAAATTCGCGAAAATTCAGGAGTGGGGCGAGCGATTCACGATTTTTGGCACGCCCGTTTACCAGGAGTTCCTGGCGGGCAAACGCGAATTGACCTGCACCGCCTGGGCGATTCCCACGCGCAATATCAAAGGCTGGAAGGCCCCCTGTTACCTCATGACGGACGGCCATTACGCCCGGTACCAGGACATGCTCGACCAGGTGGACTGGAACCGTTACGGCGTGGTCAACGGCGTCGTGCGCGACCCCCGCTGCGAAAACTGCATGGTCCATTGCGGTTACGACCCCAGCGGCGCCCTCGGAACCAATTACCAGCCCGGCGACCACTGGAAGAATTTCAAATACAATTTTTGGCCCCGGCCCGCCCCCTCCAAAACCGGCCACCTGGTTCAGGCGTTCAACGGTTGTTCCCTCGGCAAAGGCCACCTGGCCGAGGCCAAGGCGGCCCTCAAATCGGGCCTGGCGGGCGCCAGGTCCGCCTTCGGCAACAATGGCCATGGGGATGCCAAGCCCGGCGCCGGCACGTGCGGCGTCGGGGACACCTCCCAGCGCGACCTCGTGCTCGCGCGCCTGCGTGAAAACGGCCAATCCAAATCCTAGTTTCCGGCTGCCTTGAGCGCGCTCTTCCTGGCTCCGCCCTCCTTCGACGGCTTCGATGGCGGCGCCGGCTCCCGATACCAGGCGCGCCGCGAGGTGACCAGCTTCTGGTATCCGACGTGGCTGGCCCAGCCCGCCGCGCTTGTCCCGGACAGCAAACTGCTGGATTGCACCCCCCACCACATCGGGCTGCGCGCCTGCCTCGACGAAGCCAGCCATTACGACCATGTCATCATTCACACTTCCACACCCTCCCTGAAGAACGATTGTCGAGTCGCCGAGGCGATCAAACAAAACCGCCCCGAGACGACCGTCGGGTTCATTGGCGCCCACGCCGCCGTGCTGCCGGCCGAAACCCTTCAGGCCTCTCCGGCGATTGACTGGGTGGGGCGCAAAGAATTCGATTTCACTTGCAAGGAAGTTGCCGAGGGCCGTCCACTGCCTGCCATTGCCGGCCTTTCCTACCGCGATGCCAGCGGCCGCATCCACCATAATCCCGAGCGGGAACTCATCGGCGACCTCGACGCCCTGCCCTGGGTGGCCGACGTCTATCACCGCGACCTGCGCATCGAAAACTACTTTATCGGCTACTTGCTTCATCCCTATCTCAGTCTCTATACCGGCCGCGGCTGTCCCGCCCAATGCACCTTCTGCCTGTGGCCCCAAACCATCGGCGGCCACAAGTACCGCGTGCGTTCCGCCTCCAACGTGGCCGCGGAAGTGGCGTACATGAAAAAGCTCTTTCCCGGGGTGAAGGAGTTTTTCTTCGACGACGACACCTTTACGGCGAACCTCCCTCGCGCACGGGACATTGCCCGCCGGCTGGCCCCGCTGGGTGTCACCTGGAGCTGCAACAGCCGGGCGAACCTGGATTATGACACGGTCCGGACCTTCCGGGATGCCGGCCTGCGTCTGCTGGTGGTTGGCTACGAAAGTGGCAACGAGCAGATTCTCAGGAACGTCAAGAAAGGCGTGACCCTCGACCAGATGCGGCGCTTTACCCGGGCCTGTCACCAGGCCGGCGTCAGCATCCATGGCACGTTCATCCTGGGGTTGCCGGTCGAAAGCCGCGAAACCATCGAACAAACCATCCGGTTCGCCCAGGAGCTGGACCTCTTCAGTGTCCAGGTCAGCCTGGCGGCGCCCTACCCGGGCACGGAGCTGTTCGAGATGGCCCGCCAGAACGGCTGGTTTGCCAGTCGGGACAAATCCCACCTCGTTGAGGACTCCGGGTTCCAGCAAAGCACCCTGGAGTACCCCGGCTTGAGCAAGGAGGAGATTTTTGAGGCTGTGGACCGCTTTTACCGGGCCTATTATCTCCGTCCAAGGCCCATTCTGCGCATCCTCAAGACCATGCTGGAGGACAAGACGGTTCTGGTGCGCCGCTGTCGCGAGGGTTTCGAGTTCTTTCGCAGCCTGCAGGAACGCAAGCACAGCCTGGCCGCAAGGGGTTCCTGACGCTCCCTCGCTTGGACCCGCCCGTCACGGCAGCACCACCACCCGGTAATAGCGCTGCGGCGCGGCCGGCGCCGGCACCAAGACGCTCAACGAAGTCCCGGTGGCCACCTGCGAGATTCCGACCGAAGTCCATTCCGCCGGTCGGAGGCTTTCGCTTTGCTCCACCCCGTAGCGGCTGCCGACGGTGGTGGTAAAGGTGAGTTCAAGGTTCTGGTTGGTGAGCGCGAACCGGGAGATGACTGGCGGTGTCAGCGAAATGATGACGACCTTGACCACCGCGGACGTGACAGAATGGTAATTGGCGTCCGTCGCGACGGCGGTGAGCGACCAGGTTCCCGGTGTGGCGTTGGTCCAAAGGACTTCGCGAGCGCCGCCGGTGGCGGCAGCCAGCAGGGAGCCGTTGGCGAAAAAGCTGATCTGGCTCACGGGCGATGCCCATTCGACCACCGCCGCCTGCACCTTGATTGGGCCAACCCCTGGAAGAACTGCCCCGCCTGGCGGGGTGGTAATCGCCACGGCGGGTTGGGTTGCGGCCTCGAGTTTAACCAGTTCGATGCCGTTGGTGGCGCCCAAATTGCGGCTGTACTGCCGAAGGGCCGCATTGTTCCAATGCTCATGCACGCCAAGGCTGGGAAGGTTGGTCCCGTCCGGCCGGTAGGGCTTGCCGGAGGGCGGATTGCCCGCCAGCGCCGCCTCGTGGAGATAGTTGTCGGCATTGGCATTGTGCCCGCTGGCCAGCCGGTCCCCGAATTCGGACCGCAAGAAGTCCAGGCCGACGGAATCAATTGCCACCGGGTCGAGCGAGAGGAAATAGCTGGCCGACCATCCCCCGCCAAACAGGTTGGTCCAGCCGGCGGTGGAAAAGTCCACGTACGATTGCACCTCGAGCACGCCGTAAAGCCCGTCAATCATAAACAACAGCGTCTTCCCGCCCAGGGCGCGCGCGCCCAGCAAATCCACAAACGGATTGTAGGTGCCCATCGGCAGTTCCCAAACCTGCGCGTAGGTGTGGTAGGGCTTGTCTATCGAGCCGAAGTGGTTCTTCCCCGTCAGGCTTACGCCGGCCCGCCAGTGGCCCTTGAGCAGCGCCATGTTGATGAGGTACGTCGCCTGGAACACCCGTTCCGGGATGTTCCGCCCGCAGCCGGTGTTGTTGGTTGAATAGTTGAAAGCGTTGGTGTGCCAGTCGGGCGGCTGCCGGCCGTTGCTGCCGTTGCCCAGTGAATCCAGCCACACCACCCCCGGGAACTCCGCATGGCAGGGTTCATAAATCCGGTCCGGCACCACCCGCACCGCTTCATAAACCAGAATGTTCTCCTGCGGCACGCCTGCCTCGTACACGAGCTGGCGCAACAGCGCCCGAACCGTTTGCGGCGCGGCATCAATCTGATTGTCCACGTCGCCATACCCGCTGTAGTTGTTGTTGCAGTTGACCTTCACCGCAAGGGTTTCCCCCACGCGATACCCCGTGTCCCCGCGGCCGTGGGTCGCGTTAAAATGCCGAAAAATCCGCGCCCACGCCTCGGCATTGTTCGTCGCCGCCGTCAACGCCTGCAACGAAGCGGCCAGCATGCGGTCCACGGCCGCCTGTTTCACCCCCGTTTCATCATCCCACCAGTGCCCCGTCGTCCCATTCCAAGGCGTGGCATTCGTGTCGCGCATCCAAACCACCCGTCCCGGAAAAATCCCTTTTGCCGTCCCCATCGGCGAATTGGGCGGATCGCTCGGCGTCCAGCCCAATTGCGGTCCCGGCAGGGGGCCGGAGAGCCTGGCCATTTCCCCGGCCGCCAGGGCCACCAGCGCACAAAGCCCTGCCGCGCCGCAGACAAGGCCGGCGGGTCGCAACGCCTCCCGCCACCGTTTCCAGCCCAGCCACGCCAACAATCCGCTCTTGATGCCCAGCAGCCAGATCACGAAGGCCGACGCCAGCGGAAACGCCGCCCGCTGGCAGGGGTAGGTCGCCCGAATCGGCTTGGGCAACACCCGAACCAAAAACCACGCCAGCGCCGCCGCGCTGAGCAAAGGAAACAGCAAACGTGCCCAGCGCTGCCGGGCCCGGCGCCCCGCCTCGCCCTGCCACGCCGCAGTCATCTTCTTCGACAGCCTGCCAATCGCTTCCATGGAGTTCCCCGCCTTCACAACATTTTCAAGCAAGCCAGGTTCACGTGGAGTCCCGTTGCCGGCCGACGGGGCATCCTATTGGAGGGATTGAGGGAGGCGTCATGGTGGCCGCATTATGTCGAGCGCAAGCCGCTTTGTCAATGAAATACAATACACCGCCGACCACGGCGCTGCGCGCGCGTGCGCATCTCAATTTCCTCGAGGAGCAAGCCGGGCGCATGAATACGACGGCTGCTCCGCCCGCTCCCGACCTGGCCAGCGCTCGTGGCGCCCGCGCGAGCGCGTCCACCGAGCCAGTCCCTCAAGCCCTGGCCGGGCTGGCAGCCTGACGGCCTGATCCCGGGCTGCTGTCTGGAACCCCGTCCGGGGTACTTGGAGCCAGGTTCGGGAAGTAGGAATGGGGCAGCGGCCGGATTCCAACCCGCACACCGGGACAATCCAAAGCGCCGCGGCGGCGGCGACGGGACGTCGCCCCCCGCCACTTGTGAAATCGCGGTTCGCAATGGAGGACGCGCCCGACCACTCCAGACAGCGCGGGGCTCGCAGTCCGCTGCGAACCGTCAGACCCAATCGGTCTGTTTCCTCTTTCCGTATCATCCGTATCATCCGTATCATCCATGGTTCATAAAAAGCGTTTCCGCGTGGTCAGCGTGGTCTGCGGGCTGGCTTCCAAAGCGCCGCGGCGGCTGCGCCCTCCCTGGAGCCGCTCAGGCTTCGAGCGCGGGGGAGACTCTGCTCGAACGAGGGACAGCGAGTGGAAGGGGCGACGAGACGTCACCCCCCCAAGAGGGTGGATTCGACCGCGCATGACGCGGATGACACGGATAGGAAAGAGCAAGCGAGAATGGCGGCCAAGCATGGTGCTGTCCCGGACGGGCGACTTTGCCTGCCACCGCCAGCCCTGCGCGGCGTCTCCCTCATCCGCGAAATCCGCGAAATCCGCGGTCCCTTCTTTGCTGGGTCACGCGTAGGGCATCCTTCCTAGGCTCCGCGCCCCACACCTCAGCCTTTAGCTTTCGTGGTAGGAAGCGCAGGCCCGCAGACCACGCAGACGCACGCAGAACTGGGCGGACCCGGGCTGCGCCTCGGCGCGCACAGAGTACGTTCGCCAGAGCGAGGCTCCCTCACACTGACCTTTCCTTCGTCGCCGTGGAATCGCGGAGCATCACGATGCATCGGGACTGACGGCTTGCGGAAACTCCGGGATGCCGCCACCCCCCACCCCCTCCGCAAGCGGAGGGGGCTGGACGTTTTGGGGACGGGGGACCGGGGGTGGTGGCCTGACGGCCTTACCCCCGGCTACTGTCTGAAACCCTTTCAGGGTTTTGAAGACGGGTTGGGGAAGGGCAGGGAAAGTGCCGAATTGATGACGGACGTTGCGAGGGCGTGGGAGGCTGGAGACGGGACGTCTCCAACCCCGAGGTAATTGACGCTGCGGGTAGGGGCTGGGACGTCTCGTCCCAGGAAGTTTTGGGTTGCGACGGGGGCCACGGCGACGAGACGTCGCCTCCCCCGAGGTGATTGAGGGTCTGGATGGGGGCTGGGACGTCTCGTCCCAGAAAGTTTTGGGTTGCGAGCGGAGGCCACGGCGACGAGACGTCGCCCCCCCCAAGAGGGTTTGCTGGTTTCGGGCCTGGGAGGTGTGGAGACGGGACGTCTCCAACCCCGAAGTAATTGATGCTGCGGGTAGGGGCTGGGACGTCTCGTCCCAGGAAGTTCTGGGTTGCGAGGGGGTAGGCAGGTGTGGCGACGAGACGTCGCCCCCCCGCCACCTCTGAAATCGAGGTTCGCGGCGGAGCGCGCCCTACCCTGCCGGAGGCGGGAGCGGGCGGTTTGGGCGTGACTCCTTCATGATTTTTTGGAATGCTAGAATCGAAGTCATGATGTGCTTGAGTTTCAGACCGGCAGCCGGCCTTCGCGGCAGTTTGTTTTTGCTCCTGTTTTCGGCCTTGCTCTGCCCGGCCCAGGTCCGGATCACCGAGTTCATGGCCGCCAATTCCGGGTTTTTGCTGGATGAGGACGGGGATTCCTCCGATTGGATCGAGTTGTTCAACTCCGGCTCCAACACGGTGAACCTGGCCAATTGGTGCCTGACAGACTCGGCGTCGAATCTGAACAAGTGGCGGTTCCCGGTCACGAACCTGCCGCCCGGCCAGTTTCTGGTGGTTTTTGCGTCCGAGAAAAATCGGCGGGTGCCGGGCCGCCCCCTTCACACCAATTTCAAACTGGACAAGGAGGGGGAGTATCTGGCGCTGGTTGAGCCGGACGGGGTGACGGTGGTTTCGGAGTATGCCCCCGCGTTCCCCGTTCAAATGGTGAATGTGTCCTATGGGCTGGGTATGCAGCAGTCGCAAACGCTGGCCTTGACCACCAACGCGGTCGGGCGCATGCGGGTTCCCCCCGACGGTTCGCTCGGGTTGACCTGGACGCAGCCGGATTTCGATGACACGGGATGGAGCCGCGCCACCAACGGGCTGGGGTATGAACTGGGCACGAGCGAACTGCCGCCGGCGGCGATTCGCATCCTGAACGCGGGCGCGATCGGATACTGGCGTTTGAATGACACCTCGGGCACGGCGGCGAATCTTGGAACGCTGGGCTACCAGGCCAACGGCGCCTATGGCGGCGCGCCGCTGTTGGGCCAGGCCGGCCTGCGCCCTCCCACCTACGGCGGGTATGAATCCAACAACCTCGCGGTCCGATTTGGCCCTTCGACCGGGTATGTGACCACCGGCCAACCCCTGCTCAGCGGCCGTTTCGCGTTTACCCTTTCCGGGTGGTTCAACGCCCAGTCCCTCAGCACCTCCCGCATCGGGTTGTGGGGGCAAAACGATGCGATTGAATTTGGGTTCATCAACCCGACCACGCTGTCGGTCTGGACGGCCGCGGGGGGCAGCCTGGACGTGAGTGTGAGCATCGCCCTCAACACGTGGCATCATGTGGCCGCCGTCGGCGACGGCAGCACGCTGAAGATTTATCTCGACGGGCAGTTGCTCGGCACCGGCGGCGGCAACACGCTGGATTACGGCAGTTCGGACTATCCCTTCAACATCGGCGGCGGCGGGGTGTGGGATGCCGGCGGCAACCAGTTCGACGGCTTGATTGACGAGGTGGCGGTTTATGACCGGGCGCTGAGCGCGGACGAAGTGTTGCTGGAATTCCGCTCGGCGGCGGGCGGTTTGGCCGGTTTGGATTACCTCAGTTATTTGAACCCGGAGGGGTGGTGGCGGCTCAATGAAACCAGCGGCAGCATCGCCCACAACGCGGGGAGCCTCGGTTCGGCGCTGGATTTTCCCTACGTGAACAGTCCGGTGCTCGGGGTGGCGGGCATCCGGCCGCCGTCGCAGGCCGGTTTTGAAGCCAACAACTACGCGGTGCGGTTCAACGGCTCGAACCAGCGGGTCGAATCCAGCGCCTTCCAGCCCGACCTGAGCACCCCGGTGTTCTCCGTCAGCGCCTGGGCCCGGCTCACCGGCGGCAGCGGCGAGCGCGTCGTGGTCAGTTCCCGCGATTATGGCACTCCCCGGGGCTACATCCTGGCCGCTTCGACGTCCCGCTGGCGCTATTACATTGCCGACACCAATGGCTTCCGGGCCCTGGAGGGTCCGCTGCTGACCTCCAACACCTGGGTTCATCTGGTGGGAACTTTCGACGGCGCCACGGCGCGTTTCTACGTCAACGGCGCCCTGGCCGCCTCGACCAACCTCGGCCAGTTCCAGCCCAACGTGGCCAACAAGTTCCGCATCGGTTACGGCAGCTACACCAGCTCCGCCGGATTCTTCCCCGGCGAGGTGGACGAGGTGGCGTTCTTCAAGCGCGCCCTGAGCGGGGCGGAGGTCACCAATCTCTACACCTGCGCCGTCACGGGGGTTGCCTCCAGCGCCGCAACGAATTTCTATTACACCCCTTTCATCCGCACCCCGGTCCAATCGGCCCTGTTCGGCATCAACAGCGGCCTGTACTGGCGCGCGCCCTTCACCGTTCTCAATCCCGCGGACATCGCTTCCCTCCGGTTGCGCGCGCGGTACGACGACGGCTTTGCGGCCTATCTCAACGGCGTCGAAGTGGCCGCGGCGAACGTGCCGCCCACGCTGGCGTGGAATTCGTCCGCGCTGTCGGAGCGGACGAGTTTCCAGGCGGTGCAATGGCAGGAGTTCGATCTCACCGCCCAGCGGGGCTGGCTGGTTCCAGGAACCAACTGGCTGGCCGTTCACGCCCTGAACCTCAGCCCGACCAACTCCGACTTTCTGTTCCAGTGCGAGCTGGAGACAGGGGTGGCGGGGACCGCGTTCTCCGCCCCGCGCTACTTTTCGGCGCCCACCCCCGGCAGCGCCAACGGGTCGGGCGCGGCGGACCTGGGGCCGATTCTCAGTGGCGTTGCCAGCGTGCCCGCCCTGCCCGCGCAACCTTACGCCACCAATGCCATCATCGTGACCGCCCGGGTCCAGCCCGCCTTCGCCCCCGTCGCCTCCGTGACGCTCAACTGGCGGGTCATGTTCAACCCCCTGACCCAAACCCCCATGCTCGACGATGGACTGCATGGGGACGGCGCGGCGGGGGACGGTGTTTATGGCGCCATCATCCCCGCCGGCGTGGCCGCCGCCGGCCAGATGATCCGCTGGTTCATTACCGCCTCGGATGGCAATGACCGCACCTCACGCTGGCCCGTGTTCAATTCGGCCACCGACTCGGAAGAGCACTTGGGAACGGTGGTGGCCGATCCCTCCATCCAATCCGCCCTGCCGGTCCTGCATACCTTCATTCAAAACCAGTCGGCGGCAGACACCCGGACCGGCACGCGGGGTTCGATCTTCTACCTTGGCGAGTTTTACGACAATGTTCTGCTGAGCCTTCACGGGCAGAGTTCAGCCGGCTGGGCCAAGAAGTCCTACAACCTCGATTTCACCAAGGAACACCGGTTCAAGTACCAGCCGGGCAAGGCCCGGCAGAAGGATGCCAAGCTGATGTCGAACTGGGGCGACAAATCGCGCGTTCACAACGCCCTCACCCACGAATTCATCGCGCGGGCGGG
>Ga0116147_1001578_pt1 | contig 24770 bp, 15 predicted proteins | sample AD_JPNHG3_MetaG_FD_89749 | JGI IMG/M metagenome (GOLD analysis project Ga0116147, IMG submission 89749) | Active sludge microbial communities of municipal wastewater-treating anaerobic digesters from Japan - AD_JPNHG3_MetaG | ecosystem: Engineered > Bioreactor > Anaerobic > Digestate | place...
AGCGGAGCGAAGGGAGCCGAAACGTCCAAGCCGAAGATTCAAGGTTTGGACGAAACGAAAAGCGGCGCGGACGAGAGTCTCGACTGGATTCCATACGCCGACCGCAAGGTGCGCGTGGGCATCGCGGGCGAAGGCGTCTGCTCGTTCGGTTCAGCGTTCGGTTTTCAGAGCCATCCCTACGTGGAGGTGGTCGCCTGCACGGACCTCGACCCCGCCAAGTGTAAACTGCTGCAAGAACGCGTGAAGGCACAGAAAACTTATCCGAGCTGTGAGGAGATGATCAAGCACGCGGCCGAGGATAAGCTCGAAGCCGTGTACCTCGCGACGGACGCGCCGAGCCATGTGTCGCTCGCCATCATGGCCCTCGAACACGGCCTTCACGTGGCGAGCGCCGTGCCGGCATTCCTCGGCGAAGGGCAACTCGAATACGTCCCGCGTCTCCTTGACGCCGTGAAGCGCAGCGGCAAGCTCTATCAAATGAACGAAACCTCGGCATTCCGCGACTCCTGCTTCAAGATGCGCAAGCTCTATCAGGCGGGCATGCTCGGCGCGATCACATACACCGAGGGCGAGTACTTCCACTGCGGCGACAACACTCTGGACGGACAGGGCACGCCCTCCTACAACGGCTGGCGCATCGGATTGCCGCCGCAGTACTACCCCACCCACTCCAATGGTTACTACACCTGCGTCACGCACAAGCGCTTCACCGAGGTGGTCTGCACGGGCATTCCCTCGCTTAAGAAACGCTACCACAAGAACAAGTACAACAACCCCTACGGTAGCGAGTTCGCGATGTTCAAATGCGAGGATGGCTCCGCCGCGCGCATGCTCGTCTCGTGGGACACGCCATCCTATGGCGGTGAGGACGGCCGCATCTGGGGACAGAAGGGGTGTTTCGTCCCCGAGAAGGGCGGCTACCGCGGCTGGTTCTCAAAAGAGGTGAAGGAAAACGCGAAGAAGTGGAGCAAACGGGCCCTGCCCAAAGGAATGACCGGCGGCGGACATGGCGGCTCGCACGGCTACCTCACGGACGACTTTATCCACGGCATTCTCGTGCCGGAGCACAAGGTCTGCGTGGATGTGGTCACGGCGCTCAATACCACGATCGCCGGTGTCTACGCCCACATGAGCGCGATGCGGGGCGGTGAAACGATCAAGATTCCTGAGATCACACTATAGGCGTACGGAAGAAGAGGACAGCTTGACCAGCACGACAATGAACAAAAGGAGAGACAAGACATGGCGCACATCCTATCCAGACGGACTTTTTTCCAAACGACCGCCGCAGCCGCGCTGACAGCCAGAACGCTGGCGCAGGCGCAGCAGACCCAAGCGCCGAAGATTGCGGGCTTTGACGAGACCAACGCAGGCAAGGTGAAGACGGCGGCTTGGACGCCCTTTTCAGACCGCAAGGTCAAGGTCGGCATCGCGGGCTACGGGGTCTGTAAATTCGGCGCGTCATTCGGGTTCCAGAACCACCCGAATGTTGAGGTCGTCGCGGCGACCGACCTGAACCCCGACGCCTGCGCGGAGTTGGCAAAAGTCACGGGCGCTAAAAAAACTTACGCCTCGTGCGAGGAGATGTACGCGAAGGACCGCGAGATCGAGGCGGTCTTTATCGCCACGGACGCGCCGAGCCACGCCAAGCTCTGCATCGAGGGCATGAAGCGCGGGCTGCATGTAGCTTCGGCCGTGCCAGCGGTTTTCGGCGAGGAACAGTTGGCGTTGGCGGACGAACTGCTGGCAACGGTCAAGAAGACGGGGCTGGTCTACGCGCTGTTTGAAACCACGGCGTTCCGCCCGCAATGTTACGCGATGCGCGAGATCTACAAGGCGGGCGGCTTCGGTAAGATGATCTACACCGAGGGCGAGTACTATCACTACATGGACAAGCACATCGGGTCCTACAACGGTTGGCGCGTCGGCTTGCCGCCACAGTACTATCCGACCCACTCGAACGGTTTCTACACTTGTGTCACCGGCGGCTCCTTCACCTCGGTCTCGTGCCTGGCCATACCGAGCCTGCTGCCCGACAACCAGCCGGGGAAGAACCGCTACAACAATCCGTTTGCCTCCGAGATCGCGCTGTTCCGCACCAGTGAAGGCGGCATGGCGCGCATGGCGGTAAGCTGGGACATGCCCGGCGCAGGCGGCGAGAAAGGGCGCGTCTATGGTCAGAAGGGCAGCTTTGAAGCGCGCTACTCCGGCCAAGCGGATATTTCGAAAGTCGCACAAGAGAAACCGCCGCTGCCGCCAGGCGTACCGGCCGGCGGACACGGCGGATCGCACGGTTACCTGAGCGATGACTTTATCCGCGCCATCCTGCTCAAACAGAAGCCGGTCTGCGACGTAGCCTGCGCGTTGAACACGACGGTCTCGGGCATCTACGCGCACATGTCCGCCATGAAGGACGGCGAGACGTTGAAGATCCCGCAGTACGCGCTGTAATCACTACACCGAGGTCGAGGTCTTCGGCGAGTGACAAATCTCGTTTAGCGCAGCCATGTTTGAGGGGTGATTATTTTTTCTGCCACACCCTGACATAATCCACTTCAAAATCCATCGGATACGGCAAGTTCTTGTCGATCTCGCCCACCCATCCGCCTGTTTGGAACATAGCCATCAGCAGATACATCTTGTGTTCCGGGGTCGGTCCCTGATACACATGGACCGGCTTCCCGTCAAAAAACCAGGTTATCCTGCCCTCTTCCCAATTGATTGCCCACGTGTGGAATTCTTTCGTCATGTCATCCGGGCACTTAAAAACCTTGTGGCCATTTTTGGTAAAATGAACGTTGAACTGATTGTGTCGCGGGTCTCTGCATAGCCACTCGAAAATATCAATCTCTATAGCGGGCGATTTACCGGCCGGGTTTCCTTGCCTCACACCTTCCGGCGAGTATTCCTGGTTTCGCGCCCCTACCGAATGCAGCCAGAACGCCGTGTACGCCCCGCTACCCCCTACAGGCATCCGGCAGCGTATTTCCCACCAGCCGTATTTTTGCGCGAACCGAACCTCGTCCTTGAAATCCCCGGTCGCTTCGTCATAACGGTAAATTGCGGACGTTAAACCGGAAACCGTCTTGGTGTCCTGCGTGTCACGTTTAGGCAAATCTCTATCCACCCGCAGTTTCAGCACACCATCCTTTAGAACGTAGTGCGCAACAGGCGGACAGGGTTGCCACCCTCGAGCGTGTTGATTAGGAAAACCGATACGCTTGTAATACTCCACACGGCCTAAACGGTAACCGGGAAACCATTTGGATTCATCCAGTTTATCACCATCGAAGGTATCCTCAAATGTCAGCGACCAACTGGGGTCTTCTGAGGGATGCGGCACGTTTTTTTCTGCGGTGTCGCACATCCCCGTAATCACCGCAAACACCAATGAACCAAGAATCACAAATCGCATTTTTACCCTTTCACTCGTTGTTGTTATACACACGTCCATCGCAAAACTTATTCGACAAAGGCTTGTCACCGCACCAGCAACAATGTGCCTTTCTCTTTTTGTTTGATGTGCGCCGAGTTCACGACCGCCTCCGATAGACTCTGCGCCCTGTTATCGACCGCCGTTCCTACCGTGAAATGAAGGTCGGACAGCGCGGCGCAAATCTCCATGCTGGCCTGCTGCATCTGTCCGGCGGCGTGAGCGCTCGCTTCGCCCGCATTCCACGCTGATCGGTATACGCACCAGTCTTGGTAACTTGCCCGCTCGGGGCCTTGCATGCGACCGCTTGCGGCTTCGCCCTCCCCGCCAAGGACAAATACGGATGGATACAGGCGTTCAGGCACACTCCCTACCTCGTCTCCGTTCAAAAACAATCGCGTTCGCTGAGCCGCGAAACTGTGCGCGACCGCCACATCCCGCCAAACGGTGCCGTCAAGCCTGACCGGAGCTTTGATCTCGTGCCCTGTCGACGCAACATACGCTATTTCGTTAGAACGCACCTCTACCGTGCCCCATCCAGTGCCAACAACCGAGCACTCCTTTTTGACTTCCATAATGCTAATGTAACACTGCGTGCCGGTGACATTGGCGATGTCGACGTAAATACAACCAAGTTCATCAGGCACAAGCCCTGTCAACTCGGCGATCGTGTCGTTGTTACCATCGTAACCTCCGGTTCCCACATCCGTTCCGGTCGTCACCATATTGGTGGAATAATTGCCGTTCCCCGCTTTGGCCGTAAATCGCGTTACCCGTAATTCATCGCCTTCCCTTGTCCCGAAGAAACGCAAAGTATAAACGGATGCCTTATTCAATCCGTATATCTTCAAGCTGGAACCGCCGGTCTGAGTGTGGAAAAAGTCCTCGGTGGCATACACTTGAGCGAAATGGCCAAGCAGACCATAATCCGGGGTAAACAAACCTCCATGGTTAATTCCGTTGCAGCTCACAAACCCCTTGGTGATGGCGAGTGCTACCGTGGTGGTTCGGGACGAATGTGAATCCACAAGGTTTTTTAAAACAGCCCCGGCGTAGTACGGCGGCACGAAATTGTTCCAATACCTACCGTTGCTGTCGGGGCTCGTCATGGCATGCCCGTTCACGCCATCATTGGGCCCGAAGTCGATCAACAGCGAGTCGGGATCAGGATCAATCACCTCGGAAGCCTTAATCTCCATGATGTTGAGATAGGCGTATTCGGCGACCTTTGAAACGATGACCTCCATCTCGCCATTAGCGTTCGCGCTCAAACCTGTCAGTTCGGCGATCGTGTCGTTGTTGCCGTGATAGCCCCCAGTGCCGACATCCGTACCGGTAGTGACTAGGTTGGTTGAGAATGTTCCGTTGCCGCCAGCCACGGTGTATCTGGTCGTGCGGATGGGGGCGTCCCATGAACGTGAACCGAAAAACCGAAAGGTATAAAAGAAGCCACGGTCAAGTCCTGTGATCTTGAGTCTTGCAGTCGACATAGTTCCGAAATAATCCTCCGTGGCTTGCGCCACCGCAAAGTCTCCCAGTAGCGCCGGATCAGGCTCCAACAGACCCCCGAAATCGACACCTCCGTTGGTCGCGAAAATCTGAGTGACCTCAAGGGCAACCGGTGCGATCTTGCCGTTTGTCCTGACCAACCACGGCAAGCTTGTGCCGACTTCCGCATGCGCATCTTCACGCCAACTGTTCCAGTGGTTGCCGTTCTGATCCGGGGACGGCGCGGCACGGCCTTTCGCGTGATCCGCTGGGCCGAAGTCTATAAGGAATCTGTCCGAAACCGCTAATGGCTCACCCTCACTCTCTTCGAAACGAATCTCCATGATGTTGAGGTATGCGTATCCGTCAACCTTTGAAACACTGACCTCCATCTCGCCGTTCATATCGGCCATCAGACCTTTAAGTTCAGCGATCGTGTCGTTGTTCCCGTCATACCCCCCAGTGCCGACATCCGTGCCGGTGGTGACCATGTTGGTTGAGAATGTTCCGCTGTAGCCAACCACAGTATATCTGGTCGTGCGGGTGGCCCCCTCCATTACGCGCGTACCGAAAAACCGCAAAGTATAGGAGAAGCGGCGGTCAAGTCCTGTGACTTTGAATTTTGCAGTCGAACCGGTACAAAAATAATCCTCCGTAGCTTGAGTCACCGCAAAATCTCCCAACAACGCCGGATCAGGCTCCATCAACCCGCCGAAACTGCTTCCGCCATTGGGCGCGTCAAAAGAACCCGTGACATACAGCGACACCGGTGTGATGTCACCGCTGGTCATGACAAGATTCGAAATTGCCGATCCGGCTGGAACGGCGGTCAATCGCCAACTATTCCAGTGGTTGCCGTTCTGATCCGGGGACGGTGCGGCACGCCCTTTCGCATCATTCGTTGGACCGAAATCAACCAATATCCTGCCACTACGTGGCCCAGTTTCAATTCTCCCGGATTTTACCGCCGCCACCGTTCCCGTGCAGTCTGAAAGTACCCTGAAAGCGGTTGTAAACGAGTGGACCGTATCTTGAGGCGTGAAGCTAATGGGCGCCCGGACTTCCGGATCACGGGTGATGGTGGCATATCCGCCGTCCTCGTCCACAGGACTGGGACGCGCAGTCTTGCCGAGACGGATCGCATCGAAGAGCGACGGCACGATCGTGTAGAACATCTCTTCGTGTCCCTGAACGTTGGGACGTCCTACGTCGCTGTTAAAGCCCTCAACCCAGTGTCCTGTGCCATCGTCGACCGCACCGAGAAAATTGGCGCTGGGCAGATCATAGGTATTGATCAGAAGATTCATCGCCTTCAGATATGCATATTCTGACGCGGAATAATTATTGTGGGGATAAGACAATCCGGCAATCGCAAACATGCCGCTGGCGCGGGCACGGCCAATGACATTGGTTAAGGTGGATTGGAAACTTTCTGACACCGCCGCCGGATCGGCCGCCCCTGCCAGTCCCGCATCGGCCAAAGAAAGACCTACGAACAGGTGATCCGGTGCAGCGGGAACGACATCCGTTTCATAAACGCTCAAAATATCTGCCGTACTTTCTTCGCTGACTGCAAAATTCGTAACTCCCCACTCCAGTGGAGCGAGGTGCGTTGTCAGCAACCCCGCATAGCCTAAGGCATACGATCCGCAAACCGTTTCGCCGCCAGCGTCGAATCCTTTGGCCACGGCACTCCCTAAAACAGCCACCGTTCCATTAGTGGCAGTGGCATTCCTGGCGTACAGCGTGATGACGCAAACTGAACAAGCAACGAAGCCGCACCGGACAAGCAACAACAAAACATCATTTTTCATCGCCACCTCGCATGACATATCCAGCTCAAGCGTCAAGGGCATGGTTTGGTTACTTGATCATCGTTAACACCGCCCCGCCTTGAACTGCCTGCATTGTAGCACTTGACGTGGCCGGGGACAACACACTTTTCCGCGACACATATTTTTGCGCCCGCTAGCCAGTATACATAGGCACCGGTAGCACGACCGGCGTGTTACGCGCTACAACACCGCTAACCCTAACGTCATATTGGACACGATCCCCGACCGCAAGCGGATGTTGCACCGCAGCGGGGTTTCCGTTCAGTGTGACACGCCCTTCGTCGATCAGCCGACACCACGCCGCATGGTCATGATACGTAAAGCGCGACGCCAGATAAGCGGCCAGCGGTTGCCCCGCCTCCGCCTCTTTGACGTTGAGCCGCATGTCGCGCGTCAACAATGTCTCCGGCTGAAGGATGTCTCTATCGTCCATGCACTCAATTAAAGAAGGCCGTTGCGTCAGCGGGACGGATCTCGGTCAGGGTGCCTTTGTAGTGGCGGAGCGAGATCGGTTGATAGGGATGTTTCGCAATGGCCGCCTCGTTGATGTCCACGCCGATCCCCGGTCGGTCCGCCGGGATGTGCATCTCGCCATCATACAACGTGACCGCTTCGTCGCACACGTCGCGCCGCCACGGCACATCGTTGGCCATAGTCTCCAGCAGATAGAAGCCGGGTTGCGACGCGGCGAGCTGAAGCGTGGCGGCGTTGGCCACCGGCCCGCTGGGGTTGTGCGGACAGAAGGGGATGTGATGCGATTCGGCAATCGCCGCGATCTTGCGTAACTCGGTGATGCCACCGGCGTGCGAGACGTCCGGCTGCACGAAATCCGCGCCACGCGCCTCCAGCAGCGTACGGAACTGCCAGGTACTGTAGAGCCGCTCGCCGAACGAAAGCGGCACCTTGACGCGGCTGCGCAGATCGGCGATCGCTTCGACGGTATCGGGGATGATCGGCTCTTCAAACCAGAGGATATTGAACGCCTCCAGCGCATTGGCGATGCGCAGCGCGGTCGGCAGATCGAAGCGCCCATGTCCCTCAATTAAAATTTCCGCGCGGCCGTCGACCGCCTCATAGACCATTTCGACACAGCGCATCGCCTTGCGGAACGCCTGTGGTTCAAGCTGCCGGTAGGCGGTGCCGAAGGGATCCCACTTCAGTCCTTTCCAACCAGCGGTCTCGATCGCTTCGGCAGCTTTTTCCGCAAACTCTTCCGGCTCTTTCGCGCCTGCGAACCAGGCGTTGGCGTAGCACGGTACCTTGTCGCGCACACGCCCGCCCAGCAACCGCCAGACCGGCACGCTCAGGCTCTTGCCAAGAATGTCCCACAGCGCGATGTCGATCGCCGAGATCGCGCTCATCAGCACTGGCCCGCCGCGCCAATAGGCGTCGCGGTAGTTGCTGTGCCAGATCGCCTCAATGTCGCGCGGATCTTTGCCGAGCATGTCGCGCTCCAGATCCTGGCACGCGGAGACGATGGTAGCCTCCTTGTACTCCAGCGTGGCCTCACCGACCCCGTAGAGACCGGCCTCGTCGGTCAGCACTTTGACGAACACCCAGTTCGTTCGATAGGCGTGACAGACAAATGTTTTGATTCCAGTGATTTTCATAAAGCACTCTCCTACGAAGCTCTTGCCAAACCCTTCGTGGCATGGGCGTCCCGCCCATGAAACACGGGCAAGATGCCCGTGCCACACCTGCAATCAAGGGGTTTTGCAAGAGCCCCCTACTCTAACACGCGGTCACGGTTGAACGTGAACAACATCGAACAGAATATCGCGATTGCACCCAGAACGTAAGCGAACGCCAGCACCGTGAAGCCCTGCTGGATGCCGGCCACCTTGCCGTGCAGGTCACAGAACTTGCCGATCATTTTGGGCGGTACTGTGCCCAAAAAGAACGCCGTCATCGTCATCAGCCCGACTGCGCTTGAACGGAATCTCGCCGGCACCACGTCGAACAGTGACGCATGGGTATTGACCTCGAAGAGACCGCGGAAAATCCCGTATCCCGCCATCGCGATCCACGTGGCCGTGACGCCGTTCGCCACGCCGATCCAGTAGATCATCGGTGCCCCCAGCAACAACGCCGTGCCCTGCAACAACAAGCGAAAACGCGGATAACGTGACACGGCCCAGTCAGTCAGAACCCCGCCCGCCATGATCGCCGCGAACGCCGCCAAGTGATGATAGAGCATCGTCCCACCCGCTGCCTGCGTGAGCGTCATCGGCGTCGCGGAACTCTTGAACTTTTCCATCACAAAGGTCGGCGCCCAGAAAACGTAGGCGTTGTTCACGAAAACCACAGCGCAGAATCCGGCAGTCGCCAGCAGCGCGCTAGGCGTCTTCACCAGCACGCGGATCGACTCCCAGACCGACGGCTTGCTGACCGCGACGGGTTTATCCGGCTGCGACTCCGCAGGCGCGTCCTTCAACCGAAAGATGAAAACAAGGCCGAGAAGAACACCGGCACCGCCGAACAGATAGAAGACCATACGCCAACCGAAGGCCGCTTCGATCATACCTGCCAGATAGCCGCTACACATCAGTCCGACATACAACGCAGCCTGATGGACAGAAAACGCCAAAGAGCGCGTTTTTTTATGGTACGACGCGATTAGCGCATAGGCGGAAGGCGCGTAAAAAGACTCGCCACCGCCCGTCGCCACGCTACGGAAGAGGATCAGACCGACAACCCCCGTAGCCATTCCCGTGAGAGCCGTCGCGCAACTCCAAAAAATCAGGCTGCACGTGATGATCCACTTGCGGCTCAGCCGGTCGCCCATAAATCCGGCTATCGGAACCATCACCGCCAGCGTCGCGAACATCCACGAGCCGATCGCGCCCATCTGGCCGTCGGTCAGACCCAACTCATTTTGAATCGGGATCAACATAACGCTGAACAACGCACGGTCTGCCTGATGGAAAAAGAAGGCAACCGACAGCAGCGCCAGCAACTCCCACTTGTAGCTTTTTGAAACTTTCATGGTTTTTTGTTATCGGGATTATCGGACAGATTGGACGAATTAGACGAATCGGACAGATCAGATATCCACATCCACCGGCATGTGTTGCGCGCTGCAACCGGCATCCACCACCAAGCGCTCGCCGCAAATGTTGCGCGATGCATCGGACGCCATAAAGGCCACCGCCTGCGCGATGTCATCGGCTGTCGCCTCGACGCCGAGCGGACAGTTCAAGCGGCGGCGCTTGATCTTATCGTCATCCAGCTTTTCCCAACGGTCGGTGAAGATGTAGCCCGGTGCCACCATGTTGACGCGGATGCCTTTGGGCCCCAAGTCCAAGGCCATCGAGCGCGTCAACGCATCCACACCACCCTTGCTGGCCACGTAGGCGGTGCGGTTGCGAATCGCGCGCATCGACACATTGGAGCCTAGGTTGACGATCACACCGCGGCTTTCCTGACGCAGCATCATCTTGACCGCCTCCTGCGACACCTGAAAGGTGCCTAGCAGATTGGTCTTGATGACCGACAGGAAATACGCCGGATCCATCTCTTCAAACGCCGGCCCGATACCTTGGTTGCAGGCGTTGTTCACCAGGATGTCAATGCGGCCGAACTTCTCCTGGATCACGCGAAACATGGCGCGGACCTGTTCGGTGTCCGAGATGTCGGCCGGCGTCTCAGTAAACTCAGTCAACCCCATTGCACGTAACTCTGCCGCGCCCTTGGCCGTGCTCTCCGGCGTGGAACTGCACACGCAGACGCGGGCTCCCTCGCGGATGAACAACGCAGCGATTCCGACACCGGTGTTGCGGCTCGTTCCGGTCACCAGTACAACTTTGTCTTTAAAACGCATCGTGATTCTCCTCGATCCATTCCGATTTTGTGTGGACGCGAAGCGGTCTGGATCGACGCTGACCGCTTCGCATCACCCTCTCAACTCGAGGCTCTTGCAAAACCCCTTGCTTGCAGGTGTGGCACGGGCATCTTGCCCGTGTTCCATGGGCGGGACGCCCATGCCACGAGAGGGGTGGCACGGGCATCTTGCCCGTGTTCATGGGCGGGACGCCCATGCCACGAGGGGTTTAGCAAGCGTCTCAACTCATTTTCCGCCGCGGATTTCGTACATACGGTAACCAACCTCGCGGATGCCTTTGATCGTTTCCGGATAGGGCGTGTTACAGCAGTCAACAAACCCGACCTGGAAATTCTCACCGTCAAACCTTCCGGTCGTAGCCTGATCTCCGAACTGATGCCAGTGTACGCCCACCACATGCGCATGCTTCAATGCTGACGTGACATACTGCACGTAGACCCGGCCGCGCTCTTCTTGGTTTTCCAGCTTAATCAGACCGGGGTGGAAAAGGCCACGATCCAGCGCACCGAAATGGAACTCGCCGATGATCACCGGTTTATCGATGCCCTCCGGCAACTTGAAGTCATTGAGGTGGCGCGCGTAGATGTTGTAGCTGAGCAAGTCGCAGTGCTTAGCCGCCACACGCACTGCAAACTCCGGCCCGCGTCCGGCAAAGCGGCACCCCATGTAGAGCTTGTTCGGTGCCGCAGCTTTGAACTCTTCGCGGATGTTCTTGAAGTAGGCATCGGCAATCTCCAGCGTGAACGCCTTGAGATCGGCAGTGGCTCCCGCTCCCGGCCGTCGGCAGACAGTGAGGAACGCATCCCAGTCCGCATACGCTGTGCCCCATGCCGCGTTGAGCTTGTCGATCGTGCCGTATGCCTTCTGCATGCGCTCGCGGAAGACGCGCTTGGCCGCCTGATCCGCAGGCGACTCCAGCGTCCATGCCGCCAGATCGGTCTCGCCGCCCCAGCTTAGCTCGTTGTCAACAAAGAAGCCGAAGCACCACGGATCTTGCATCTCGGCCTTGTGTTCGTTCATCAGCCGCCGCACATCGGCGCGGAACGAGGGATCGAACGGATCACGGAAAGGCCACCAGCCGTCATGGCTGCCGGCGAGCGGCTTCGACTTCAGTTCAAAACGGTCGGTATACGGCGTGCGATCCATCAGGCAGATTTTCTTGTCCGAACTGTTGGCGATGGTATTCATCCCCCAGCTCCGCAACCGGCGGTGCGCCAAGTCAGCGAAGATTTCGTAATAGCCCGCACCATATTTGCGGTAACAGTTCGCCGACGAAAAATCGTACGTTCGCTGAATGTTGCGTTTGACGTAATATGGATAGAGCAACTCATCGCGCGTGGTATAGAACTTGGCGAACGGTGAATCCGGTGCAGGTAGGTCCGTGAAGTAAAACTCGCGGTTATCGAGCGGCGTGATCGCCGTAGAGGGTGTCACACGCACCGGCCCGTGCGACCAGTACAGATACCCTTCGGGATCCACCATCCACCACTTGCCCTCGATCTTCTCCACGCGGAAATGTCCGGTCGCCTCGCGCCGCAGCCCGCCCGCCCAGCCGCCGAAGCGACTCCAGCCCGTCGGCCCCGGATGCGCCGCCAAGTCCGCCTCTTCACGCCGCGCCGCCGCCTTCAACTCCTCGTCGGAGTGGATCTTTCCCGGCCACGTCTTGTGCTTAAACTGACCGTACACGTCAATGAAGGGGAAAAACTCTTTCTCCGTCAGCTTCATCCAAGCCGGAGCGTCCGCGACCGGCCCGGTATGTGCCACGATGCGCCGGACGCCCCACTTCCAATCCAGCTTGTTCAACCGCATGTAGACGGCCACGCCGACCACGTGCGCAGCGTCCAGATCCGCAACCACGCCGGTCGTCTGAAACGGCGTGGCGCGCATACCGGTCAGCTTGCTGCTGATCGCACGTCCCGATGGCAGCGTTGGCGGCAGTGCGACCGTACAGGCGTGCACGCCTTTGCGCGGCATTTTGATGCGATCAACAAACACGCCAGTGTGTTTACCGGGATCAGCCCCCGGATTGTCAAAGCGCACCGTGAGCGGCAACTCCCCCTTCCCGTCGCAGTGCTCCAACTCGAAGGTGACGCGGTTGCAGCCCGACAAATCCCATTCGCCGGCGATACGCACACCCGGATAACCTAAGTTGCCTTTCGTCTCGATCGCGAGCAGCCCGTCCGTGAGCGCGAACGTCCCGCCCGACTGTGCTGCGACCGCCGACAGCGGCGTCTTCGTCGCATCAAACAGCACGATGTCTCCCGCGTTCGCGATCAAGGTCCCGAACGCCAACGTGATACCCAGCAGATTTCTCATCCTGTTTCCTCTTTTAGAGGCACTTGCAAAACCCCTTGATTACGGGTGTGGCACGGGCATCCTGCCCGTGTCCCGTGTTTCATGGGCGGGACGCCCATGAAACAAGAGGTCTTGCAAGAGCCTCCGTAACCTGAACGTTGAACGTTAGTTCTGTCCCTCAAGACATCGCAACTATACCGAGAATCCCACACCGTCTCAACCTCGATCATGCGAACTCAACCCTCGATTTTGCGAACACGCGCAGCCAACTCCGTCAGATCAACGCACTCTCCCGGCGCGGGATACCGCCATGGTAGCAACGACCACTCCTCGCTAAAGCTGAACGACGCCCCCGGCGCCAAGCGCTCAAGCGGACCAATCGGCTCCAACTCGCACATCTCGTCCTTGAAGTACCAGATCGATATCGTGAGCCCGGCCATCTCACCGTAGACCCGTTCGGGCTCCACTGCATACCGTTTGGTGAACAGCAGACCGGCCCGCGTCAAATAGCTGAACCACCCCACCGCACTGTCCATGCCGAGCTTAGGTCGTTGCGGCGTCCCGAGTACCTCTAGGAACCCCTCACGGATGCGAATCTGCGGATCATCGGGACGGAAGTTCATGACCGGCCCAGGACCGTACTGAATGTAGTGTTTCGGGAAGCGGCTCTCGGGCGACAAAGGGATCAGGACGATACCGCCGCCGGTCGCGAGCGTACGGCTCCAATGGCAACAGGAGATCGGTCGCGCAGAGTCGTTGGTTACGCGCTGCTCGACGCACAGGCACGCGCTGTCCGCTGCCAGCGTGAAATCGCGTGTCATCCTCAACCCCGTCATGCGGTCGCGCGGACTCGTCAGCCGCGCCCGACCCTCTCCCGTGATCTCGCCGGTCCAGTCCCCCAACCACAGATCAGGGTGCGGCGGAATCGTCCACTCCGGTCCGACATCAAGCCGTCCGCCGCACGGATCGACCGACGGAACGCCGGGTTGGTGACGCCATCCCTTCTGCGCCGGATCAAGGTACAGGGCATTTACGCCATTCAACGCGTATTCCAGCACGCGCCCACCGGCCAGCGGCGTAAGCACCACACGCACGCCGACATCATTTTCCAGCACCAGACATCCATCGTAACCGAAAAACTCTATGACGTTTGACTTCATATCCCCCATCGTACACGCAAGAGGCTCGCGGCTGTATGAGGCACATTGTCCGTCGCGCCGGGACGTGGGACGCCCCTCAGGCCATACTTGTCCGGAGGCGTTTCGAAAAAGAGCAGATAGCTGACAACTCCGCTCTGCGGATCGACGTACTTCGCAAAAAGCTCCGAGTTTTCGGGCGTCTTTATAGAATTGGGGGTGGCATCCGCGCACGTCTGTTGTCCCTCGGCAACGTAGGGAACTATAACTGAGCAGTAGGTTGCGATCAAGGCCGCCAGCCGAAGTGTCGTCATTCCATCTGTCTCCGATCGACAGACGAGTATCACAGGCGAACTGTCGAAAATCAAGCGTATTTTGTAATCGATTAGTGACAGGGGGCATGCGAGTTTAGTGCGTGGTTTGTGTATGCGCAGTCGGGCGCGGGCGTCCCCGCCCGCTCTGTGAAAGGCCGATTGAGATTCCGATGCGCGGTATGGTTCCCAGGGGAGCAAAAACCCCGTAGCATGGGCGTCCCGCCCATGAAACACGGGCAAGATGCCCGCGCCACACCCTTTTGCAAGACACGTTGTTGCGGGCGAGGACGCCCGCGCTCCGACTCCCTGCTCCCCTTTTCACCAGAAACGCAGTGTCTTCGCACACTCCTGTCACTAACCGATTACGAAACAGCCTTGCATGAAACATTGCCAGCGAGTACGTTTCTGTCGTAAACTGCCCCCATGATTGAGCGAGGTTTCTTTTTCTGTCGAGTTGGGTTCTGTGTCCTGTTCGCAGGCGGTTTATCCCTGTTTGCTTCGGATGCGAAGCCTTCGGTGCGTGTCGTGTTTCCAGCGTCAGGCGCATGGGTGTCAACCTCCTCGCAAACCTATCTGATCGGTTCTATCACACCGCCTGACACGCCGCTGACGGTCAACGCGCAAACCGTGACCCCGTGGCGCACCGGCGGCTTTATCTGCATGGTCAAGGTCGTTCCCGGCACCAATACGGTCGTCCTGCGTGCCGGTGCCACCGAGCTTCGCCACACGTTCCGCACGCCCGACCCCGCCGCTCGTTCTGATGACGAGGTCGGTCTGCGTGCGCTCGAACCGGTGCAACCGCTCGGCGTCTATACCGGCGAAAACGTGCGCCTCGTCTGCCGCGCTCCGGCCGGCCGCCAGGTCTTCGCCGCCGTCGGCGAGCGTACGGTGCCCTTGGTGCCCGACGGCGCGACCCCCTCCCGTTATACTGCGACGCTTTCCTTCCCCGCGCCGACCGAGGACGTGCCGGTGGTTTTCTATGCGGATGGTCTCGCGGATGCCCCGGCCGCCTCGATCACTGCGCGTGCGGCGTGGCCCGCGCATACGGTGACCGGACCGCTCTTTGCCGCGCGCGCCCGCACAGAACCGGGCGGGGGCGATACCGCCGCCTTCCTGACGCCCGGCCTGCATGTGCAGGGTGCCGGTTTTGTCGGGGGGCATACCCGCTTCTGGTTGGAAGGCAAGCGATGCTTCACCGACAGCGGCCATCTCGCCGCGGCGCCAGATGTCCCGCTGCCGCCGCGGGATCTCGTCCCGCCTGACCTGACCGCCGGCTTCGCCATGCGCCCGCCGACCGGCCGTCCACCCGCCGAGATTCTGATCGTGCTGGACCCCGGCCACGGCGGCCCTTCCACCGGTGCGATCGGTCCCACTGGCGTGACCGAGAAAGAGGTCAATCTGAAACAGGCCCGCCTGATGCGCGAGGTCCTTGAACGCGCCGGTTTCCGCGTGCTCATGACACGCGACAGCGATGTTGATGTCGATCTTTACGAGCGCGTGCGTATCGCCTACCGCGCCAAGGCCGACGCCTTCATCTCAGTGCATCACAACGCGACAGCCGCGCACACCGATCCGCGCAACGTGCGTCACATCTCCACCTATGCGTGGAATGCGATCGGTCTGCAACTGGCGCGCGCGCTCCACCCCAAACTCGCCGCCGTGACGCCAATCGCCGACCGCGGCGTGATGGCCGCAAGCTTCGCCGTTTGCCGTAACCCCGCGATTCCCTCCTGCCTGCTTGAACTGGACTTCATCAACTGCCCCGAGGGAGAAGAGGCCATCCAACGCCCCGAACAGCAGCGCCGCGTGGCCGAAGCCTTGCTGGAGGGGGTCCGCGCGTGGCTGGCGTCGGGTGAAAACTAATCCTGCCCGTGCATCACAAAAATGTGGCGTGAATGGCATATTTTTTCTATGCTTGGCGGCGTGTGAGATAGGTGGAAAAGTCAATTGTCGGCCGTACCCTCGCGGGAGCAGCCGTGATGTATGGAGGCGTAAGGATGAAGATGGATATTGTTACACGTCGGTGCTTGACTGCGGTTACCGCGGCGATCTGCATGAACGCGAACGCCACGCTCGTCTGTGACGGCTTCGACACGGCACACAACTTTCTGACGGACGGTGTGGCCGGAACGATCTGGGACGGCTTTCTCGTCAACTTCACCAACGGCAACACGGTCGTCACACTTGCGGACGCGAACGTCAGTTCAGAGCAATGCCTGACCTTCCAGTCGGCCAAGGGCAGATGGGAGCATGGTAACGCCGACGGCATCCTGCTTTTCAAGATGGCCGCCGGTGATTTTGATGCTCAGGTACGGGTTGTCAGCATGAACAACGTGCAGTGGCACGATGCGGGACTCATGGCGCGTGTGCCGGAACCGGACGACGCGGGGCCCGGCGAAGATTGGGTCACCATCAAACATGCAGCGTTTAGCAGTCAAAACGGCCATCGTAGCGACGACAACGGCGTGACCAGCACGAGGGAGGCCGCCGGTCTGCAACCCTGGCTGCGTCTGGTCCGCAGTAGTAATCTCTTTACCACTTATCGCAGCCAGGATGGCGTGACGTGGACGCTGGTTGGTGAATCCGTGCGCAACGACATGGACGGGTTGGCCGTTCAGGTCGGTATCTGGCACGCCACTTTCAATGACAACTCAGGCACCGCCGTGTTCGACAACTTCACGCTGCGTAGCCCCACAATCTGGCTCAGCGCCACCAACAGCAGTTGGGCCAGTGCCGCCGACTGGAGTCTGGGCGCACCAAGCGGACAAGGCGATTGGGCGATCCTACCCAGCAACTTTATTGGAAGCGCCGCCATCACACTGGACGGCGACCGCACCTTAGGGCGCCTCACCATTGACAGTCCCGCGCTGTACAGCATTGATCCTGGCGCCCTCACACCCGACGCCACCCTCGCCCTAGATGACACCGCCGCAGGTGCCCCGACACAACCCAGCATCGCTGTCCTGAGCGGCAACCACGCCGTCAACGTGCCGGTCGTCCTGTCGAACGGGCTCAACGCATCCGTGTCGCTCAACGCCGGCCTGACCCTCAACAAGAGCGTGTACGGCACCGGCTCTCTGATCAAAAGCGGCGCAGGCTCGTTAATTCTCGCCTCCACCAATCGGTATGACGGCGACACCGTGGTCAACGGTGGCTTACTCAAGCTCGTGCCCCTGCCGGACGGCACGCAGGCGTACTACACCTTCGATGATCCAAACCATCTGGGCGCGGACAGCAGCGCGCGCGACAACCACCTTGTCGTCGGCACCGGTTCGCCAACTTACTCCGACGCCGGCGTCTTCGGCGGTGCCCTCTACGTGGACGGTTCAAGCACATTGATCCGTCAGACATTCCCGGCCGGTGTGCCGACGGGGAACACGCCCTACACCATCGCGCTCTGGATGCGCGACGACGGCTCGCCGAACACCGGCGGTTTCTGCGGCTGGGGCAACAACGCCAACAATCAGTGCAACAACCTCCGTCTTAATGGCGCATACGGTCTCAACAATTACTGGTACGGTAATGATTTCATATTGGGCGGCCTCAGCACCAACCTCAAAGATGGTGAGTGGCACCACATCGCCGTCACATGGGATGGCTTGACTCAGACCATGTATGTGGACGGGGTACCGGTCGGAACCTCGTCCCGTACCGGACTGAATGCGCAGGGTATCAATTTCGTGGTCGGCAAGACCACCAGCGATGCCGGTTTCAAAGGATACATCGACAATCTCCTCATTGCCGACCGAGCCTTCACTGCGGCGGGGATTGCGGCGATCATGCAGACCCTGATGCACAGCGGCAGCAACGACCTGTTGCCACCGGAGAGTGCCCTGCATCTCGCTACCGGCGGTGTGCTTGATCTCAACGGCGCTGATCAATCGTTCAGCAGCCTGAACGGCGTGGGACGCGTCATGAACAGCTCGCCCGCTGCGGTCACTCTCACCGTCGGCAGTGGCAACACTGACTGTACCTTTGGCGGAACGATCGATGGACCGGTCGCACTCACCAAAATCGGCTCCGGCAGCCTGGCGCTGTCGGGCATCAACGGCCATCAGGGCGGCACGACCGTCGCGACAGGCACGCTGGTTCTCACCTCGCCCTCCATCGAATCGCTCTTGGCGACGAGCCACGCTTGGTTTGACGCGGCGGACTCCGCTACGCTCACCACCAACGCGGCCGGACAGGTCACATTGTGGACAAACAAAGGGGCGGCTGGCGCCGCGCTGGATGCGGAGCAGATTGTACCCGGTGCGGGCCCCACGGTGACCCAAAACGCATTGAACGGCCTGCCGGTACTCTCGGTTGACGGCACCACGTCCTTGAAAACCAAAACCAATCTCGGCATTGCCGGCGCGGCCAACCGGACGCTTTTCGCCGTCGGTAACCGTCGCAACAACAGCTCTAATTTCATCGCGCATGTTGGCGGAAATACCGATAGAACCGCCTTCGGCCTGGCCAGCCAGCGGGAGCTTTTCTTCGCCTACACATGGGGCCCCAAAAACGATATGACCTTCCCCGCGCGGCCGAACGGCGTCTGTGAACTGTATGACTTCGTGATCGATAACGGTACGGCCACCGCCACTGCGATCGGTCCCGACACGTTCCTCAGTAAGTCCATTATCCTGACGCCCAATACGACCGACACGCCGATGACGCTCGGCTCGCGTTTCACGGCGACGTGTTGGGGCGATGTCGCCGAAGTGATCCTCTTCAACCGCGCACTCACACCGCCTGAGATGATGGGTGTGAGCGCCTATCTGCGTGCGAAGTGGCTGATCAGCGGCGCACAGCCTATGCTGTCGGCGGGCAACTTTGATGTGGCAGCCGGTGCCTTCGTGGACTTGGACGAGACCGCACAGACCATAACCAACTTAAGCGGCGATGGGTGTGTCTCCAACGGCACACTCACCGTAAACGGTCTGCTGACGCCGGGCGGCATTGACACGCTGGGCACGTTGACCCTTGCGACTGACACCGTCTTGGATGGCGCGACGTTGCTGTTCGATGCCACTTCCGAAGGCGCGTGCGACCGACTCGTCGTGCAAGGCAGCCTGTCGTTTGTCCAAGCCACACTCACCTTCCAGAACGAAGAAGCGCTCGTCCCTGGCAAACGCTACCTGATCGCGACCTTCCCGCCCGGCATGCTGTCCGGCTCTCTGACACCCGCTTTCACAACGGCCAACAAATGGACGCTTAGCGCCAACGCCGAAACAGGAGAGCTTTCGCTGATCAGCCGTGGCCTCCTGCTCATACTCAAATAAGGAGTCTCGTCTAATGAAAAAAGTACTCGCCGTTTGTGCGCTCAGCGTAACCGTCTGCTGGGGCGCCGCGACCCCAGACTACCCCTATCAGCCCGTGCCGCTCAACCAAGTTGTGATTCGCGAAGGCTTCTGGCTACCGCGCTTCGAAACCAACCGTCTGGTCACGGTCTGGGCAGACTTTCGCAAAAGCGAGGAAACCGGACGCATCTCCAACTTCGCGCGTGCCGGGAAGTTGGAAGAAGGCCCCTTCCGCGGTATTCCCTTTGACGACTCAGACGTCTTCAAAATCGTGGAAGGCGCGGCCTATACACTCGCGACCCATCCCGACCCCAAACTGGACACCTATCTGGACGGACTGATTGCCAAGATGGCCGCCGCTCAGGAGCCCGACGGCTATCTCTACACCGCACGCACATTGGGCTTCACAAACGGCATGACCGGCCCGACGCGCTGGAGCAACCTGGCCCACGGCCACGAACTCTATAACGTCGGCCATATGTATGAGGCAGCAGTTGCCCACTTCGCCGTCACCGGCAAGCGCGCACTGCTCGATGTAGCCCGTAAAAACGCTGACCTGATCGATAAGACCTTTGGCCCCGCCCCCGACCAGCTCAAGGGTGTGCCGGGCCATCAGGAGATTGAAATCGGCCTCTGCAAACTCTACCGCGCCACGGGAGAGACGCGCTATCTCAACCTCGCAAAATTCTTCATCGACATGCGCGGGCGCAGCGATTTGCGCGGCAAGGTCTTCGGCCCCTACTGCCAAGACCACATCCCCGTTGTCCAGCAGACGGAAGCCGTCGGCCATGCGGTCCGCGCCGGTTATCTTTACACCGGCATGGCGGATGTCGCCGCACTGACCGGCGATCGCGCTCTGATTGCCGCCATCGACGCGCTTTGGGAGAATGTCGTTTCGAAAAAGATGCACCTCACAGGCGGCATCGGCGCGCGCCGCAGCGGCGAAGCGTTCGGCGACAACTACGAACTGCCGAATGAAACGGCCTATCTGGAGACTTGCGCCGCCATCGCCAACGCCCTCTGGAACCAGCGCATGTTCCTGCTGCACGGCGACGCCAAATATATCGACGTCTTGGAACGCGTGATCTACAACGGTTTTCTCTCCGGCATCTCAATCAGCGGCGACGAATTCTTCTATCCCAACCCGCTGGCCAGCCGCGGCGGCTATGCCCGCTCCAAATGGTTCGGATGCTCCTGTTGTCCCGTGAACGTCGTGCGCTTCATCCCGCAGATCGCTTCGTTTACCTACGCTCAACGCGACGAGACGGTTTACGTGAATCTCTTCGTCGCCAGCCAAGCCGCGCTCAAAACACCCGCCGGCGCCGTCACCCTGATCCAGACGACCGACTACCCTTGGAACGGTCATGTGCGCATCGAGGTGAAGCCGGACAAGGAGCGCCTCACGTTCCCGCTCAAGATCCGTATTCCCGGTTGGGCCATCGGCACGCCGGTACCCTCCGACCTCTATGTGCAAACCGAACCCGGTTCGCTCAAAGATGTCTCCGTCGCGGTCAACGGGCAGTCGGTGCCGATCACGCTTGATCGCGGGTATCTGACGCTCGGACGCGAATGGCGCGCCGGTGATACCGTCACGCTGACTTTTCCGATGCCCGTCCGCCGTATCCGCTGCCATCAGGCTGCCGCCGCCAACCGCGGGCGGCTGGCGGTGGAACGCGGCCCGTTGGTTTACTGCGCCGAAGCCGCCGACAATGACGGACGCGTGTTAAATTTAGCGATCGCGCCGGACACTGCGTTTCGTGAAAGCACTGTGGAGGTGCTGGGGCATCGGCTCGTCTCACTCACGGCCGACGCGCGCGCGGTTAGCGCAGACCTGCGCGGGAAGCGTTCGTCGCGGCCAGTCACCGCCACACTGATCCCCTACTTCGCTTGGTGCCATCGTGGTGCCAGTGAGATGCAGGTCTGGTTCCCGACCGATGACGAACACGCCGAGCCCGGCAGCGACCTTGCCTTCACTGCATCGCATTGCTATGAGAACGACACCCTCACCGCGCTCAACGACGGCTTGCTGCCGAAGTCTTCTAACGACCACAGCATCCCTCGCATGACTTGGTGGCCGCGCAAAGGCACACCGGAGTGGTTGCATGTCGATCTGGGACGTCCGGAAACACTAAAAGGGTGCTCCGTGTATTGGTTCGATGACACCGGTCGCGGCCAATGCCGTCTGCCGACCTCTTGGACAATCCAGATTCCCGACGGACAGGGCGGCTGGCAGGATGTTCCCGCTAGCTATCCCGTGGACAAAGACAAGCTATGCGAAGCGCGCTTCTCCACACCGGTGACCGCGCGTACCCTGCGTCTCCGCGCCGTGCTCCAGCCCGATTTCTCAGGCGGTGTGCTGGAGTGGCAGATTCACGTCAAGTGACGCGATCAGCGTAGCTTGCCGAGCACCGCCATCGCCAAGTTGCGCGACAGATCCTGCTCACGCCACGGCAACTTAGAGTAGAAGATGCCGAAGTGGCGGTAGAGTTCAATCTCGTTACGATCGAGCGTCTGCAAGCCCAAAACGATCACCGGCAACCGTTTGGTCTTCGCGCCTTCGCGCAGTTGCAGGATGATCTCGCGCACATCTGCGCCCTGGATGCGTCGGTCGAGCACCAGTACCGCCGGTTGTTTGCTGCGGCAAGCCTCCAGCGCCTCTTGGCCCGACTCGGTCAACAACAGACCGTAACCTCGGTCGACCACCTTCTCCTGCAGAAACTGAGCGGTCTCCGTATCTTGCGTCACCGCGATGACCAGCGGCTTGGGCGCAAGCGGCAGCCCCACGTACACCGCTGTGCCGCATGTGCTCCCCGGCACCGGACTGGCAAAGGACATGCTGCCGCCATGCAGGTCGATGATCTCGCGCGAGATTGCCAGCCCCAAACCGGTGCCGCTCACATGGTCGCCGACCCTGAAATAACGCTGAGAAATCTTGGGCAGCACATCGGGCGGGATGCCCGCGCCTGTGTCACTGACCGTCAACAGGGAGAGCTTGGGATTTTCTGGATGCTGCCGGAGCGTCAACGTGATCGAGCCGTTGGCCGGTGTGAACTTGACGGCGTTACCCACGATATTCAAAACCACCCGCTCAATCTTCTGTGCGTCACACAGACAGAACAACTCGCGTTCCCCCAAGTCAAACGTCATCGTAATCCGTTTGGAATCAGCCTGTACCTGAAGCGTTTCAGCGCCGTCGCGAATCACCTGACCGAGCGGTACCACCGTTTTGGTCAGCACCAGCGTCTTGTTCTCGATCTGACGCAAGTCCAGGATGTCATTAACAGTCGCCAGCAAGCGCTGGCAATCGGACTGCAACCGATCCAAGTAGTTCAGTGCCTTCTCCGGCATGGGGCCGACCACCCCGCGCAACATGTTGTTGACCGCATAGATCATCGAGGTCAACGGCGTGCGCAGTTCGTGAGAAACGTTGGAGACGAACTCCATGCGCATGCGGTCGTGCGCTTGCAGCCGTTCCACCGCGTCTTCGAGTGCCTGCTGTGCTTGTCGCCGCACCGTGATGTCGCGCACAAAGAAACAGAGCTGACCGTGCGTGTCGAGATCCACCTGATTCACCGCGATCTCCGCCGCGAAAGAAGTTCCGTCGAAACGTTTACAGCGCGCTTCGACCAAGGTGTATTTTTTACTGACGAGGTTCTTGTTGATGGTATCGAGCAGCGCATCGGTCGCGCCGGAAATCAGTGTCACTGCACTCAGCCCGATCAGCTTTTTCGCTTCAGCCTGAAAGAACTCGCAGGCACGTTCGTTACACTCGATGATCTTGCCGGTGCGCGTGGTGATCAGCACTGCGTCATAGACGCTTTCCAGCAGCTCGTAAAACGGGGTATCGCGTTGTTGATGTTGCGTGTGCCATGTATGCGCCTCTCCCCGCGCAGGTGAACGGGATGTCGTTGCCGCTTGTTGATCCACGGTAGCCGGATCGATCCCGATCCTCATGGTTCGCTTCGCTCTCTGTTTCTCCGCCATCACTCGCCTCTTCTGAAAACGAAAAAAGCGTCCCGTTACCGGGACGCTGCGCTGTTCTTATTCGCGCGATTTGTTTTTGGCCTCATTCACGCGCAACTTGCGTCCAAGCACATCCTTGTCATGGAGTGCCCTGATCGCCGTTTCGGCTTCTTGCCGATCAGGCATCTCCACGAACCCGAAACCCTTGGACTTATGGTTGAACCGGTTCGTGATGATACGCGCAGACTTCACCGTGCCGTATTTCTCGAACTCCTTACGCATCTGCGCTTCGGTCATGTCATAGCTGAGATTGCCGACATAAATCTCCACGCAGTCACCATCGCCGCCCGCATAGCAGCGTGAACCGCCGCCGCACATTTTCGCCACAACAAAACCGGCGATGAATCCAATCACACCCGCCCCGATACCCATCGCAGCCGGGTTCGACATCAAACAACACTGTGCCAAAAGGAACCTCCTTGATCCACTTGACGGTTACACACGGCTCTGCCAGAGGGGTCGCACTGAGTCTTTGCACACACGCCCAATCGGTGACAAGACCCGCGACCGGCACCCCATCGCATACGACGGTGCCGGATCCACTTCAGCGCGTCTCCAGAAAACCCTCCAGCTTGCGCAGCCGTGTGGGGTGACGCAACTTACGCAACGCCTTGGCTTCGATCTGGCGGATACGCTCGCGCGTCACATTGAACTGCTTGCCGACCTCCTCCAGCGTGCGCGAGTAACCGTCGGTCAGCCCGAATCGGTTATCCAGCACCTGGCGCTCACGGTCGGTCAGGGTTGTCAGCACCTCCTGCAGACGCTCCTTCAGCATGCTGTAAGCCGTCATCTCTGAAGGGTTCTCTGCGGATTTATCCTCGATGAAGTCGCCGAAATGCGCGTCATCACCATCCCCCACCGGGCTTTGCAGCGATATCGGCTGCTGGGCCATGCGGTACACGGCGCGCACGCGATCAACGGGGATGTCCATCTCCTCGGCGGCCTCTTCCGGCGTCGGTTCGCGTCCCAGTTCCTGCACAAGCTTCTTCTGCACACGCAACAGCTTGTTGATCGTTTCGATCATGTGAACCGGGATGCGGATGGTGCGGGCCTGGTCAGCGATTGCCCGGGTCGCAGCCTGCCGGATCCACCACGTGGCGTACGTGCTGAACTTGTAGCCACG
>Ga0116147_1001584_pt1 | contig 24666 bp, 16 predicted proteins | sample AD_JPNHG3_MetaG_FD_89749 | JGI IMG/M metagenome (GOLD analysis project Ga0116147, IMG submission 89749) | Active sludge microbial communities of municipal wastewater-treating anaerobic digesters from Japan - AD_JPNHG3_MetaG | ecosystem: Engineered > Bioreactor > Anaerobic > Digestate | place...
AATCAGCTTAATCCCTGGAAGGACGATTATTCTTCCGTATCGGATATGAGCGATTATCTAAAATGGGGCACCTATAATGTGCACGATCCCTCATTCAAACAATTTGGTGAATATTTCTACATGTATTCAACCGATGCTATCTATCGCGAAAACAAGAAGAAAGCTGCCGAATTGAATGTCCCGATCGGCTATATTCAAGTGCGACGATCAAAAGATCTGGTCCATTGGGATTTTCTCGGATGGGCTTTCCCGGAAATTCCACAGGAAGCCATAGATTGGGTACGCACTAACAACAATGGCAAAGGTGCCACAAACATTTGGGCCCCATACATCACAAAACATGGCGAAACATATCGATTGTACTATTGCGTGTCGGCTTTCGGCAAAAAAACTTCGTACATCGGACTTGCCGAATCTCGGTCTCCCGAAGGACCTTGGACACAAAAAGGATGCGTCGTAAAGACAAATAATGAGTCGCCCATGAATGCTATCGATCCGACTATTGTCGAAGATTCTGAAACAGGAAAATCTTGGATGATTTATGGTTCGTTTTTCGGCGGTTTGTATTGCGTCGAAATCGACCCAACAACCGGATTAACCAAAAACGAGAACGATATGGGGCATCTCGTCGCCCGACGAGCCAATTACAAAAAGGATAATCTCGAAGCTGCCGAAATTATTTACAACCCCGATTTGAAGGAATATTTTCTGTTTGTCTCTTACGATGCACTCATGACAACCTACAACATTCGAGTAGGAAAATCGAAACATCCCGAAGGTCCTTATTTTGACTATTTCGGGAAAAATATGGCAGACACTACCGACAATTTTCCGATTCTTATTGCCCCTTACAAATTCGAAAATCATTCAGGATGGGCAGGAACAGGACATTGCAGTGTCATCCGCACCAATAAGGGAAAATATTTCACGGCTCACCAGGGCCGCTTATCTCCAAGAAACGAATTGATGGTACTGCATGTTCGCGAAACATTTTTCACTCCTGACGGTTGGCCGGTCGTGTCTCCCGAACGCTATGCGGGTGAAATTTCAGCCAAAATTTCAAAAAAAAATATTCCGGGCCGTTGGGAAATAATCAGGGTTCATGAGCCTTTGCTGAATCGTAGTCTCGAAGCCGGTCAAGTACTTTGGGGTGAAGGAGAAACGATAAAGGGAGAAGTCAATGTTTCAAAATCTTACTTTTTCGGTAAAGACGAAAAAATAAATTACGAAGGAAGTTGGAATTTTGATGAAAAAAAACAACTTTTATCAATCGAAATCGAAGGGGACAGCATTGATAATTTGATTATTTTTGCCGGACACGATTGGGAAAAACAAGCAAATACGCTTATGTTTACCGGATTGGACTGCGACGGAAGAGCAGTTTTGGGAAAAAAAATTGAATAAAAATCATAAATATAACTCTCATGAAAAAAAATCTTTTATTGGCACTCATTATTTGTTGTGGAATAACTTCTTTTATTTCCACAAACGCACAAAGCAATCAATTTGTGATACAAACGAATAAAATCGGTCCCGAAATTCAGCCCACAATGTACGGCTTATTTTTCGAAGATATCAATTATGCCGCCGATGGCGGACTGTATGCCGAATTGATTAAAAATCGTTCTTTCGAATTTCCTGACAATTTTATGGGTTGGAAAATATTTGGCAAAGTTAGCTTGAAAAACGACGGCCCATTCGAGAAAAATCCACACTATGTCCGGCTCGAATATCCGGGACATGATCACAAACGCACCGGATTGCAAAACGAAGGATATTTTGGTATAGGTGTGGAACAAGGAAAAGAATATCGTTTCTCGGTTTGGGCTCGTGTTGCCAATGACGCATCCAAAATACGCATTCAGTTAATCGACGAATCATCGATGAAGGAACAACAAGCCGTTGCTTCTCAAGATTTGATTATCGATTCCAAAGAATGGAAAAAATACCAACTTATTCTGAAACCTTCCGAAACGCTTTCAAAAGGACAATTACGAATCTTTCTCGAATCGAAAAATCCGATCGATCTCGAACACATTTCTTTATTTCCTGTAGATACTTGGAAGGGACACGAAAACGGATTAAGAAAGGACTTAGCACAAGCGCTTTACGATATTCGTCCGGGTGTCTTTCGTTTTCCGGGCGGATGCATTGTTGAAGGAACGGATTTGAATACCCGTTATAATTGGAAAAACAGCATCGGGCCAGTAGAAAACCGTCCTCTCAACGAAAATCGTTGGCATTATACCTTTCCTCACCGATTCTTTCCCGATTATTTTCAAAGTTACGGTTTGGGTTTTTACGAATATTTCATCCTTGCCGAAGAAATTGGGGCCGAACCTTTACCGGTTTTGAGCTGTGGACTGGCATGTCAATTTCAAAATAACGATTCGAGTGCACATGTACCCGTTTGCGATTTGGGAAGCTACATCCAGGATGCTCTCGATTTGATAGAATTTGCCAATGGCGACGTCCATACCAAATGGGGAAAAATCCGTTCCGAAATGGGACATCCCCAACCTTTTAATCTAAAATTTATAGCCGTGGGTAACGAACAATGGGGCAAAGAATACGTTGACAGACTGCAGCCTTTTGTTGAAGCTATTCGCAAAGCATACCCAAATATTAATATTATTGGAGGCTCCGGTCCCGGATCGGAAGGCGATCAGTTCGATTATTTATGGCCTCAAATGAAAAAATTGAAAGTCGATTTGGTGGACGAACATTTCTATCGTCCCGAAAACTGGTTTCTTTCTCAAGGAGCACGATACGATTCGTATGATCGAAAAGGCCCAAAAGTTTTTGCAGGTGAATATGCTTGTCACGGAACAGGGAAAAAATGGAACCATTTCTACACTTCATTGCTCGAAGCAGCCTTCATGACGGGCATGGAACGCAATGCCGACGTTGTACATATGGCCACCTATGCTCCTCTGTTTGCGCACGTGGATGGTTGGCAATGGCGTCCCGACATGATTTGGTTCGATAACTTGCGTAGCGTGAAAACCGTTAGCTATTACGTTCAACAACTCTATTCACAGCACAAAGGCACAAATGTTCTTCCTATGACAATGAACAACAAACCCATATGTGGTGCACCTGATCAAAATGGGTTATTCGCAAGTTCAGTATGGGACAAGAATACTAATGAAATCATTGTGAAAATTGTAAATACGTCTTCCCAGCCGCAACAAATCGATCTTTCTTTTCCCGCATTGAAAAAGAAAGAAACCCTTTCCGGAGGAAAACTCATCACGTTATCGTCCGATAATCTTGAGGGAGAAAATACGCTCGACAATCCATTGGGTATCGTGCCTAAATATTCCGATTTCGATTTTGCGGGTAATCATCTCAATATTAATGTCAATCCGTACACATTTGTCATATACTCCTTCAAATTCCATAAGTAACCGGTATGAATAAATCAACCATTGTAGCCGCATTTGCTTTGCTTTTCGCGACCTCAATATTTGCAGTTGAAAAAGACACTACTTTTGTTGCTCAGGGCAATCCTGTCGTTCGATACAAGTATACGGCGGACCCTGCAGCACTTGTGCATGACGGCAAAATATATATTTATGCCGGTCACGACCAATGCCCGCCGCCCGAAAACAGATATGTAATGAACGAATGGTGCGTATTTTCGTCTTCCGATATGAAAACATGGACTGAACACCCTACCCCACTCAAACCCACCGATTTCGGTTGGGCCAAAGGCGATGCATGGGCAAGTCAGGTGATCGAACGGAACGGTAAATTTTATTGGTATGCCACAGTAGAACATAAAACCATTCATGGAAAATCAATCGGAGTAGCCGTTTCCGATTCGCCGATCGGGCCTTTCAAAGATGCTCGTGGATCGGCTCTCATCACAAACGATATGACAACAAAATTCACACACATTTCGTGGGACGATATCGACCCGACAGTCTTTATTGATGACGACGGACAAGCATATCTCTTTTGGGGAAATACCCAATGCTACTATGCCAAACTCAAAGAAAATATGACAGAACTCGACGGACCAATCATGCCCGTTTCGCTGCCGCGTTTCACCGAGGCTCCTTGGATTCACAAAAAGGGCGATTGGTATTATCTCTCCTTCGCATCAGAATTTCCCGAAAAGACTTGCTATGCAATGAGTAAAAATATCAACGGACCTTGGGAATATAAAGGAATCCTCAACGAATTGGCCGGCAACTGCAATACCAACCACCAGGCGATCATCGAGTTCAAGGGCAATTGGTATTTTATTTACCACAATGGAGGAGCGAATGTCAACGGAGGAAGTTTTCGCCGATCGATTTGCATCGATCGTCTGTACTATCGGAGCGACGAGACGATGGAGCGAGTGAGAATGACTTCCGAAGGAATCTGAACAATGGCAAAATACTTGTCTGAAAGAAGTACTATTTGTCAAACCTCTTCTGTTTACGTCTCTATTTTCTGAAAAGAAAGTACTACCTTTGCACCCAATTCATAAAAACGGAAAAATAAGAACGATATGAATTTTGTAGAGGAACTTCGTTGGCGTGGCATGATTCAGGATATTATGCCTGGGACAGAAGAACAATTGATGAAAGAACGCACTGCCGGATATCTTGGAATAGATCCGACTGCAGATTCGCTGCACATCGGACATTTAGTGGGCGTGATGATGTTAAAACATTTTCAGCGTGCGGGCCACACTCCGATTGCATTGGTGGGAGGCGCAACCGGCATGATCGGAGATCCTTCGATGAAATCGGCAGAACGAAATCTGCTGGATGAGGCCACGCTCCGACATAACCAGGAAGCCATCAAAAAGCAGTTGGCCAAATTTCTCGATTTCGATGGCAATGTTCCCAACAAGGCAATCATGGTGAACAACTACGATTGGATGAAAGACTACACTTTTCTGAATTTCATCCGCGACATTGGAAAGCATATCACCGTTAATTATATGATGGCAAAAGATTCGGTCAAAAAACGTCTGAGCGGCGAATCGAGTGAAGGAATGTCATTTACCGAATTCTCTTATCAGCTTTTGCAAGCTTACGATTTTCTTTATTTATATCGCGAAAAAGGTTGCCGTTTGCAAATGGGCGGTTCCGACCAGTGGGGCAACATCACTACAGGAACAGAACTGATACGACGCAAAGAAGGCGGCGAAGCTTTTGCACTTACCTGTCCGCTTATCACAAAAGCAGACGGCGGAAAATTCGGAAAAACCGAAAGTGGCAATGTGTGGCTCGATCGCCGATACACTTCTCCTTACAAATTCTATCAGTTTTGGATTAACGTCAGCGATGACGATGCCGAAAAATATATCAAAATATTTACGGCACTTTCAAAAGAAGAAATTGATGCTCTCGTCGCACAACAAAAGGAAACGCCTCATCTTCGACCGCTACAAAAGCGATTGGCTGAAGAAATCACCATAATGGTTCATTCACGCGAAGATTATGAATCGGCTGTCGATGCCTCGCAGATTCTTTTCGGTAAATCTACATCAGAAACGCTCCGATCGATTGACGAGGAGACCTTTTTGCAAGTATTCGAGGGAGTTCCGCAATTTCATGTCTCGAAAGAAAAACTGACAGGAGGCGTCAAAGCCGTTGACTTACTCACAGAAATTGCACCCGTTTTCCCGTCTAAAGGCGAGATGCGCAAAACTTTACAGGCCGGTGGAGTTCTAATAAATAAGGAGCGCCTCGACAATGCCGATAAAATTATTGATGCTGCAGCGCTGATCGGTGGAAAATATATCGTGACACAACGTGGCAAAAAATCATATTTTCTGCTCGTAGCCGAATAAGAATCTCAGATAACCCATGGTACGGGAATCTCAACGTAAGCATTCGGTCTTCCCCGTCTTAAATTACCTTTTCAACCTTGCTATATTTGCCCACAAAAAATTATGTGGACATTAAAGCAATTTGAAACAGTTTATGATCGTTACCAATCCGGCGGCCTTCGTGTAAAGGAGTTCTGCAGGAATGAGCGCATTCTGGAATCCAAATTTTATTACTGGCAAAGGAGATTACGTGAACACAACCAGCGAAAGGAACAACCTCCCGGTTTTGTGCCAATAGTTTTTACCAATGCAAATCAACAGTTAACGGCAAAAAAGGTAGTTCAGCAACAATCCAATCCGGAGCATATGCACCCATCGGGTGGCAATGTTTTCGAGATTGTTTATCCCAACGGTGTAAAATTACGTGTTCCCATTGAAGCTGATCTGACCCAACTTCGATCTTTAATACTTTTAACCCAATAAGCCATGTTTAACCTAAACGACTCTATGCGTTACTGGCTTTATCCTTTTCCAACGGATATGCGCAAAGGTTTTTACACTTTAAGCGGATTAGTCACAGATCAGATGGGAAAGGAAGTTAGCAGTGGAGATGTGTTTATCTTTCTGAATCGTCATTGCACAAGTATGAAAATCCTGCACATGGAACATGGAGGGTTGGTCATTTATTACATGAAGCTTGAAAAAGGGAATTTTTTATTACCCTCTTTTGATGAAAACGAAAAATTCCACCCTTTTTCCTGGCAAAAACTCATGCTGATGGTACAGGGAATTGACACCGGGAAATGTAAATATAAAAAACGCTTGAAAGTCTCGTAAACAGACGATTTTAGCCTCTTTTTTCTTGCATATGTAATGCTGTTTTTGTATCTTTACTCTCGTTATCTGACAAGGGGAAAAGATGCAAGAAATCAAAGAAAATCCGAACGAGCTTTTAGAACTTCTGCTGGAGAAATGTGACCACCAGTATCAGGAGATTCAACTCCTGAAAGGTAAGCTGGAAGATCGTACGGATGTTGATGCATTAAAATCCTCATATGAGCATACCATATCCTTGAAAGATGAAAAAATCCTCAAGCTGGAGGATGAGGTTGCTTATCTCAGGCGGCGTATATGGGGTAAATCCAGTGAACGCTTTATTAAAGAAGACCCGCGTCAGCGCCGTATCGACTTCGATGGCTTGGACTTGTTGCCTGCAGAACAAGAGCAGGCAGAAGAAGCGAAAGCTGAAATAGAGTCTTTCAGGGAAAGGCGTGTAAAGCAACGTGAAAAAAGAAAACCTGTCCGCAGACCCTTGCCTGAAGATCTGCCCCGCGTTGAAGAGCATTTCTACCCGGAGGAAGTATCAGGTGACATGGATGCATGGACTGAGCTCGAACCGGAGATAACCGAAGTGCTGGAGTATGAACCGGCGAAATGCTACGTCAGGAGGATTGTGCGTCATAAGTATGTGCTAAAGAACAAAACTTCACAGGAGTCTCAAAAAGAGTCTTCTCCTATTGTTACAGCTTCGCTTCCTACAACATACCGGCCTATAGCACGCAGTTATGCCGGAGCATCACTTTTGGCAGAACTTATGATAAACAAGTATGTTAATCATCTGCCATTTTACCGTCAGATACAGATGTTGAAGCAGATGAAAATCAATCTCCCGCCACCAACGGTGAATGGTTGGTTTAAGGATACAGCCGATTTACTGAGGCCACTTTACTACCGACTCAAAGAACTGGTTCTTGCCACCGATTATATCCAGGTGGATGAAACCACTGTGCCTGTTATAAATAATGAGAAGCATAAAACTGTCAATGGATACATGTGGATGGTACGTTCCGTCATGGACAAACAACTCTTCTTTCATTATGACCATGGCTCAAGGGCACAGAATGTTGCATTATCCCTGTTGAAAGACTTCCGTGGTGCTATGCAGACAGACGGGTATGGTGTATACAAGATGTACGAGTACAAGAAAGGGGTATTACCCCTGGGTTGTTGGGCTCACGCGAGAAGAAAATTTGAAGAGTCCCTGAAAAATGACAGGCGCAGGGCAGAATATGCTCTTGAACAAATCGGCCTTCTCTACGAGGTAGAAAGAGAAGCTGATGACAGGAACCTATCCTATGATGAAAGGGCCAATCTCCGAGAGAGTCACGCCTACCCGATCATAGTTGTCTTTGAAAAGTGGCTGGTGAATGAATACAAAAAAGTATTACCAAAGAGTCCGATTGGCAAGGCCATAAAATACACTTATGACATCTATCACCGATTAAGCCGGTATCACCTGGATGGCAGGTATCGTATAGATAATAATCTGGCTGAAAACAGCCTGAGAGGCTTAGCGCTTGGCAGAAAAAATTACCTGTTTTGCGGTAACCATGATGCTGCGGAAGATGCTGCAGTTATCTACTCTTTACTTGGTTGCTGCAAGGCTGCAGATGTGAACTTCCGCGACTGGATGGTTTACGTGTTGAGTCATATCCACGATTACGACGAAGATTATACAATAGATCTGGCAGAACTACTTCCTTCAAACTGGGTTAAGAGAAACTTCTAAAAACTCCAAATCGACTCCGAATGTTTTCCAAGTTTTTGAAAGTTTTCTTTCAGAAAATAAAGAAACTTGAAATCAAATACGGACTTCACCGAATGCTTACATCTCAACAAAAAAATCCCTGTATATTTGGCCGATTACGATAAATATTATACTTTTGCACTGCTTTTCACGAAGCAATAAGGATTGTCCCATGGTGTAATGGTAGCACATCTGATTTTGGTTCAGCCAGTCCAAGTTCGAATCTTGGTGGGACAACAACATAGGAGGAAGTAGTGATTGAAACTACTTGTTCCTATGTTTTTCTGGAAATCTTTTGTTTCAAACAAAGATACTCGTAATCATCACAAAAGCTAATCCGCAAAGTGCGATTACCGATTCCATGATGGTCCAACTTTGCAAAGTTTGCTTTTCGTTCATCCCCAAATATTTCCCGACCAGCCAAAAACCACTGTCGTTGACATGCGAAAGCATAGTTGCTCCCGATGAAATGGCTATAACAATCAAAGCTCGCTGAGGATCACTCAACCCAAACTGTTCTATCACTGGAGCTATGATACCTGCTGCCGTAATCATGGCTACCGTTGCCGAGCCTTGCGTAACGCGCACAACAGCTGCAAGTACCCACGCCAGCACCAAAGGTGGCAAGGGTGAACCGGCCATCGATTCGGCCATCATTTGCCCTATTCCGCTATCCACAAGCACTTGTTTGAGCACTCCGCCTGCTCCGGTTACAAGAATGATAATTCCGGCAGGTCCAAGTGCCTTGTTGCTCAAGTCGAGAATGGTTTTCTTATCCATTCCACGTCTGATTCCCAAAAAATACATAGCCGCAAGGGTAGCAATAATAAGAGCAGAAAACGGATGTCCCACAAATTCCAAAGCATCAGTTAATACGGATTTTTCAATCATACCCGACGAAACAGCTACTCCTGTAAACGTATTCAATAAAATCAGCAACAAAGGAATTGCAACTATCCAAACAATGAGTCTGAAAGGGGGAAAATCGCCCGAATCTGTATCCGGTGAAGTTACATTCATTTCGGGAGGTACTTCCAAATAAATTTTTTTTGCGATAAATTTCCCGAAAACAGGTCCCGAAATTGCAACAGTCGGCAAACCCAGCAATATTCCAAACAAAATAATCCATCCGAGCGGTACATCAACTATATTGGCTACGGCAACCGGACCGGGCGTTGGTGGTACAAAACTATGAGCGACAGCTAAACCTGCAAGAAGAGGGATTGCATAATAAAGTAGCGACTTCCGGGTATCGCGAGAAAGAGAATAAACAATTGGAACAAGAATAATGAACCCAACATCGAAAAAAACCGGGATGGCAACAATGAAACCTGTAAGTGTAAGCGCCCACGGTGCACGATCTTTCCCCAATTTTTTGATCAGGTAATGAGCAAGCGATTCAGCGCCACCCGAACTTTCGAGAATTTGTCCGAAAATAGCTCCAAGGCCGACAACTGTCGCCACGAAACCAAGCGTGCCTGCCATACCTTCTTGAATGGACTTTGTGATGGAACTCAGCGGCATTCCCGCGGCTATCCCTACAAAAATGGCTGTGATGAGCAACGCTATAAAAGCACTGATTTTCAGCTTCAACACCATGAAAAGCAGCAATGCCACAGCCAAAACAACAATTATAAACAAAAATATGGGAGACATGGCAAACGAGTTTATTGATTCAGGGGGTAAAATTAGAATTAAGTAACAAATAATAAAAGATTAATCGGATTTTTGTAATAAACAATCTGTATAAAAAAGTTGTTTTTTTACTCTCCCCCGACAACTGAAACATGATAATTATTGGTTCAGAAAAAAAGAGAAAGGAGTCCGGTATATCTCGAACTCCTTTCATATTTCATAATTTTTCCAACGATTCACTAAATTCTCATCTCAAAATCCAATTTTGCTTTTTTCATTGCTATCAAATATTGTAACGAGAATTATAGAATAAACATCGGCATAAATTTATTTTTTTAATTGAAAATATATCTCAATCCTAATTGCAATTTCCACGTCTCACCATAATAGTAATTTGTTGTGAAAGTTTGAGTCGGATATACATTATTTCCGTCTTTATCTTTTATTTTCACAAAAGAAAATGTAGGTACGTTCGATGCATCTTTTCCTTCATATTTGAGAATGGCTCCGCCATTGGCCGACGACATATTTTTAGAAATGCCCCATTCACTATTAAGCAAATTGCCAAAGTTGAGAATATCTACCGTTAATTGTAACGTATTGGTCGAATTCCCTGCTTTTACCTTGAAATCTTGAGCAAACCTCAAATCGAAATTATGTACCCACGGAGCCATAACAGAATTAGCTCCTGCATATTCTCCTTTATGCTTTTTCAGATATTTATCCTGACTCATAAATTTGAAAAATGCATCTTCATCCTCCGTCGTCTTAAATTTTATATCACCTTTAGCCTTTGGGATATAAATCAGATCAGTATTATATCCATCGCCATTCATATCGTTTGAGTATGTAAAGCTATATTCTCTCGGAGACGCGCCTGAATAAAAAATGCTGATTGACGATGCCAAATGATCATTGGCATAAGGAATACGATAAGAAACAGACCCGATAACCTTGTGAGGAACTACATACTGCGAACGTTGAAGAGAAGGAAGATGTGGCCCGTTGATAGCCAAAAGGCCACCATAAGCCGAACCGGCATTACTTCCCGGCATTCCTGTAATTTCTCTCGATTCGGTAATAGTATAAGCCGCCATCAAATTCAGCCTTTTAACGGGTTCAGCCGTTACGGTGATATTTCCGATAGCACCCCAACCATCAGTATTATTGCTTAACACAAAAGCGTTTCTCGATTGGTATCGGTAATTTGCGGGATAAATATATCTGTTATCGGGCCCCGAAAAACGTTGCCAAGTTTCGTCCACAGGTTTTAAACTGTAATTCTTAAGCATTACGCTGTAGATACTTTTAGTAAAGATGCCTTCTACGGTCACGGCCATTGGGAATGAAAATGGCAACTGATAATCAACGGCCAACGAAGTTTTAAATATCTGAGGCATTCTGAAATCCGGATCAATTCCTGCTATTTCGCTCGGAAGTGCTCCATCTTCGGGTGAAATTGTTTTTTTCAATCCCAATTTGTCAATCATTTCATTGACATCGGTAATCATCGGTCCGGCCAAAGTTGCCAAGATTGGATCAGACTTGTCTATCATCCCATTTTTGTAGGTTGTAACTGCTCTGAAACTCCCCTGCACCATGCCCGAGTTGGTAGGCATATTGGTAAAGAATACCAAAGGTAACCTTCCGGTAAACACACCTAAACCTCCACGGAGTTTTAAAGACTGATCACCTTTCAAATCCCAAGTGAACCCGACGCGGGGGGAAAGAAGTACTTTGGCATCAGGCCATTTGCCGGTATCTATTTTTTTCCCGCCAAAATCCAAATCATAAATGGCATTGTTGCGAATAAGATTATCAACGTAAGTAATATAATCGGCACGAAGTCCATAAGTTACTTTTGCATTCTCAGAAACACTGAATTCATCTTGCACATAAGCCCCAAACTGATGAAAAGCGACTTCTGCGGCAGGTTTTTCCTCACCATTGTAACCATAAGTAAGTGCAAAATCAATAGGAGCAGCCTGATTCAGAAAATCGTCAATACTTGCATATCTATAATAGCCCGTGCCATTTCGCATGTAGGCATTATTAGCCATCTGATATTCGTAACTTAATCCAGCAGTAATTTTATGATTGTTTAAATAGTAGGTGAAGTTATCGATTGCAGTGATCACCTCATTATTAACTCCATTATTCCATGTAAAGAGTTCATATCCTGCCGAAATATATGGTTCTACGATAGGAACCCCATTTGCATCTCGTCCGGCAAGAATATCGATAAATGGGAACTTGGCAGAATTAGAACCTCTTACATCTTCTATTTTGGAGTAAGTCGTGATAAACTGATTTGAAATCTTATCTGAGAAGCGACTGTTTAATTCACCCGAGAATGTATTCACAATGTTGTCCATCGAATACAAAGAATTGGAGAAGGCCATTCCGTACTGAGAAATACGGTCATATCCCGTTGTTCTGTTCCTGTATCCGGCATCCGTAGAATTCCCGTTAGTAGGATTCCATGCTTCGTTTTTTGTATAATTATAGCGTAAACTGAGTTTGTTTTTAGTATTAATGTTCCAGTCGATGCGGGCTAGCAGTTTCATATTGGTTTCATCTCCGGGATAATCTGTATAAGATCCCGGATCGTAACCATAATTTTCCAAGAGATGATTTTTTACTCTCTCCATATCTGCGACACTTACACGCGAAAGAGACTTATCGGGATCGGCAACTCCGTTTGGAGAAGGACGCCAAGTAACTACTTGGCCCGGCCTTTTTTCATACTCACCATTAACAAAAAAGAACAATTTGTTTTTGATGATGGGACCGCCCAATGTCATACCATAAATTTCTTTCGATTCTTCGGCTCTTTCTCCAAAATCTATATCACCAATTTTGTTTCCTCTCAAATCCTGATTATAATAGTAAGTATATGCCGATCCTTTAAAAGTGTTTGTTCCCGATTTCGTAATAGCATTGATGCCTCCACCGATAAAGTTGGTTTGACGAACATCATACGGAGCAACAACAACCTGAACCTCTTCAATTGCATCCAACGAGATTGGATTTCCACCTCCCGGCAAGCGATCGCTTAACCCAAAATTATTGTTGAAATTAGCACCATCGATGGTGAAGTTTGTACTGCGTCCGTCTCCGGCAGCAATACTCATCCCCGAAGCATAAGGCGATAATTTGGCAATGTCTGTTATGCTTCTGGTCATTTTTGGCATATTTTCGATTTGTGAAGTCGAAACATTGGTGGATGCACCCGTTTTTTCGCTCGAAAACCGAGTTCGCTGAGCTGATACCACTACTTCGCCAAGCGTAACCGCCTCTTCGCGGAGTTCTACATTCAGGGCATAAGTTTCGCCCAACGAAAGGGTAATATTTTCAGCAACAAATTTTCCGTAACCAATGTAAGAAATTTCAACCCTGTAAGGACCCCCTACACGCATACCGTTCAACGAAAAACGGCCTTCGGTATTGGTTACTGTACCATACGTAGTCCCCGAAGGAACGTGAGTTGCAACAACGGTTGCTCCAATTACCGGACCTTCTTCGTCGGTAACACGTCCACTCATGCTCGAAGTGGTCACCTGTGCATGTACCTGCAGTGCCGCAACGATCGTCAAAACAAGCGTTGCTGCAAAAAATCTGATCTTTTTAATCATAATAGCCAATTATTAATTAGAAATTTTAAATTAAGCGCTACAAAAGTACAATAAAAAATTGTGAAAAGCGTTACGAAATTGTTACGTTTTATCAGCACTTATGCAAAAAAATAGTTCGTTATTTGAATGTTAATTAAAAGCATTTAATGCCTCCAAAATAAGTTATTAAACAAGCCGCAAACCTATATTGTTCCCGTAAACAAAAAAAGCGCAGAACATTCGAGATGGATCTCTTTGTCCTACGCTTTCGTCTGTTTTATCAGAGGTTATACAATTACATCATTCCTCCCATTCCGCCTCCACCCATTGGCATTTGTGGAGCGGGATTTTCTTCTTTCTTGTCGGTAATCACACATTCTGTCGTGAGGAACATTCCTGCAATGGAAGCTGCATTTTCCAAAGCAACACGAGCTACCTTCGCCGGATCTATGACACCTGTTTGATATAAGTTTTCATATTTATCGGTGCGAGCATTGTAGCCAAAATCGTCTTTCCCTTCGCGAACTTTCTGTACTACCACGGCACCTTCTTTACCGCTATTGATGACAATTTGACGAAGAGGTTCTTCAATTGCACGTTTCACAATTTCGATGCCGGTAGTTTCGTCATCATTCTCGCCTTTCAATCCCTCGAGATCTTCGATGGCACGAATATAAGCCACGCCACCTCCGGGAACTGTTCCTTCTTCCACAGCTGCGCGGGTTGCAGAAAGTGCGTCTTCTACACGATCTTTCTTTTCCTTCATTTCAACTTCCGAAGGAGCACCTACATAAAGCACGGCAACACCACCGGCCAATTTGGCAAGACGTTCCTGCAATTTTTCGCGATCGTAGTCCGAAGTAGTTTTATCGATTTGTGCACGAATTTGTCCGATACGACTTTCGATGGCTGCTTTGTCTCCTTCACCGTTTACGATGGTTGTAGTATCCTTGTCGATCGTAATTTTTTCGGCACTACCCAACATGTCGATCGTTGCATTTTCGAGCATCAATCCCTTTTCGTCCGAAATAACCGTACCGCCTGTCAAGATGGCAATATCCTCAAGCATTTCTTTTCGACGGTCGCCGAATCCCGGAGCTTTTACGGCAGCTACTTTCAACGATCCGCGCAAGCGGTTAACGACCAAAGTAGTAAGAGCCTCGGAATCGATATCTTCGGCAATGATAAGGAACGGACGTCCGGTCTGAACTTCTTTTTCGAGAATAGGAAGCAGATCTTTGATCGCCGATATTTTTTTGTCGTGAATCAGGATAAAAGGATTTTCAAACTCTACTTCCATACTTTCGGTATTGGTTACGAAATAGGGCGAGATATATCCGCGATCGAACTGCATACCTTCAACTACATCTACATAAGTTTCGGTTCCTTTTGATTCCTCAACGGTAATGACGCCTTCTTTGCCGACTTTCTGCATGGCTTCGGCAATAAGTTTACCGATAGTTTCATCGCCATTTGCAGAGATTTTTGCTACATTTTCAATTTTTTTCAGATCGTCTCCGATTTCAACAGCCTGTTTTTTGATGCTTTCTACTACTTTTGAAACAGCTTTGTCGATTCCGCGTTTCAAATCCATCGGGTTGGCGCCGGCAGTTACGTTTTTCAATCCAACACCTATAATAGATTGTGCCAATACGGTAGCGGTAGTTGTACCGTCTCCGGCATCATCGTTTGTTTTCGAAGCAACTTCTTTAACCAATTGTGCCCCCATATTGCTGAACGGATCATCCAACTCTATTTCTTTTGCAACTGTTACACCGTCCTTAGTGATTTGGGGCGCACCGTATTTTTTGTCGAGAATCACGTTCCTTCCCTTTGGGCCTAATGTTACTTTCACTGCATCGGCCAGCGCGTCAACACCTTTTTTGAGAAGATCGCGCGCATCCATTTCGAATTTAATTTCTTTTGCCATATTATTTTTTGTTTGTTGATTGTTAAACTAGTTGATTTATATTTTCGAATTTTCCATATTCATTATTCGAAAATATCAAGCGAAGATTGCTAAAATGTCAGATTGACGCATGATGAGATATTTTTCGCCATCGATCTCGATTTCGGTGCCTGCGTACTTTCCGTACAAAACCTTGTCACCTTCTTTTACTACCATTTCTTCGTCTTTTGTACCGTTTCCAACGGCAATTACGTCACCTTTCAAGGGTTTTTCTTTTGCTGAATCCGGAATAATGATTCCACTTACTGTTTTTTCTTCTGCGGCAGCCGGTTTAACCAACACTCTATCTGCCAATGGTCTAATATTCATACGCTTCAAAAAAATTAAAGTTTATACTATTATTGAATGAATTAATTTTTAAATCGACATTTCCTATATTGCGAATTTTGTGCCAAACTTATCGGAATAGATCTTTTTTTATTCAATATCATTTTATATTCTTACCAACTGACATATTTTCAGATTTAAGTTGTCATGTTTTGTGTTTTTCTGTCGAACGAAACAGATAGAACATTAAATCTATAATAAACAGAAGAATAAACCTGTGTAAATTGTTTGATTCGTATATAAAACACAGGCCTTTTAGAATCAGGAAAATCTATAGGAGAATCTGCGAAGAAATTTTTTTACGGGTAATTTAACTTTAGTTTCAGTAGTTTTCCATCCATTGCGGAGACATAAATTTCATTGTTGTCGGCCGGCAATATCATATTGATTAAAGCATCGGAAATACGGTATTTCCAAAGATAAGAGCCATTGTCTGCCCGATATGCATAAATCAACCCCTTATCGGTGGGAGCGAGGACCACTCCTTTTTTTTCGACCACCGCCGTTGGAGCTAATTCATAACCCATATTCTCTCCGGAGGAAATCCAATTAACATTTCTGAAAGGGACGGTTGCGTCCAAAGCGATGATTTTGCCTTCCATTGTTTTGGCATAAACGGTATTTCCGTTTTCGGAAATACCAATCGATTCCCGAACACGGTTTACAGGGTCAGAATATCTCCAAATGACCTTCCCTGTCTTTTTATCAAGAACGGTCATATAACGGTCGGGTGAAACCAGATAAATTCTTCCATGCGATTCTATCGGCCACACCTGTGCAGGCGAAAACATTCTATTGGTCTGACCGCTACTCCACTTCCATTTAAGCCACCCATTGCGTAAATCAAGAGCGTAGAATTCGTTGCCCCAACTTCCAAAGAATACCTTTCCGTCATTGACAAGTGGGCGAGTAACTACGAAATTTCGAACACTATCAAAATCCCATGCCAAATGTCCATTGTCAACACGCCATGCTCGACAATGGCCATCACCTCCTGCCACAATCACCTTGTTTTCGACACATACAGGGGAAGAAACAATTGCTTTATCCGTTTTTAATTTATGCAGCAATTTTCCGCTTCGGACATTCAAACCATAAATGCACGAATCTGTAGAAGCACACCATACTACACCTTTATATACAGTGGGAGTAGAATAAATTTTTCCCTTGGTTTGGTACGACCATACGTTTCTCCCGTTTGAAGTATTCGCAGCCTTTATTTCTCCACCCGTATTGGTATAAATAATCAGATTGTCTTCTACAGTCATGCCTCCCCCGATATCGCTTTTTTCCTCTATACTCCATACTTTTTCCACAAAAGGATTTTCCTCATTTAACGAATAATCGGGTCGAGGAGGATCTACAATCCACTTTGGCCGCTCTGTAGTCGAGTAACGTACCCAAGGCAACAAAGTTTCTCCCGAAACAAGACGTTCTTGAAGAATAATCGAATCAGAAGAGACTGTAATAATATTGTATCCGCCATAAGCATTATTTGCCCTCAAATTAGAGCGACACATTGCAGCATTCGCCCCTTCAAAATTCAAAGGTCTGTTTGCGTGACCATGTCCGCAAAGCAGTAGTTTAACATTGTAAGGGCGTAAAGCATCCAACACCTCAAACCAATTATTCAACGAATGATCCATTGGATAGTGATTTATATAAATGATGGGTGTTTCTACATTGGTTTCACGAAGTCGATCGTGCAACCATGCGATATTTTCACGCGGAATCTGACCCGGCCCCATACGCATATTTGGTCCGGAAGCTAAACCGAGAAACTTGTATCCTCCATATTCAAATCCGAAGGTTTCACTACCGAAAATCTGTTTAAAGCTGTTCGTTCCGCTTTCCGACCAATTGGAATCGTGGTTGCCGGGAATTACATAATATGGCTTTCTCAATGCCAAAAGGAGCTTTTTGGCAGTCATCAATTCTTCATCGGTTCCAAATTCGGTAACATCACCCGATACTATCACAAATGCAATATCCGATTGCGTATTGATATCGTTAATCGTTCGCGAAAGGTCTTCCTCGCTCGTCGAACTTCCGATATGAGTGTCGGTGACCAATGCAAATCTGAAAGGTAAATCGGACGATTGAGCGAAAATACTGACCCCGACAATCAAAAAAACTTGCAAGAGAAAAAGCTTATTCATTTTTGTCGGATGGTTGAATTAAAATATTCATCGAAGAATAAGGCCTGAAATTTTATCGCATTTCTCCAATAATTCCAGTCGTGCTGACCCGGACGTGAAATAAAATCATGTGGAATATTTTGATAGATCAATTTTTCATGCAATTTTTTATTCACTTCGTAAAAGAAATCTTCTGTACCGCAATCAATAATAATTTTGAGTGAATTGGGCGTAAGCAAATGAAGCTGATTGATTACGGAATTTTCTTTCCACCTTCGGGGAAATTCGCGTTGCGAGCCCAGTCGCTTAGCGATATCCCAATTTTGAGGAAACGGCCGTATATCTACCCCTCCGCTCATACTTCCACAAGCACCGAACACATCCTGATGTCTGAATGCCAAATAAAGTGCGCCATGTCCTCCCATACTCAGTCCGGTGATTGCTCTTCCTTCACGGGTAGGATGTGTTCGATAATTTTTATCGATCCACTCAACCAATTCCTTCGAAATATAGGTTTCGTATCGAAATGTCGAATCGACGGGGCTATCAAAATACCAGCTTCCAAAACCACCATCAGGGCACACCACCATCATCTGATGAGTATCGGCTATCAGCCCGGCTTCGGGCGAACGTCCCCAATCGGCATAGCTGCCACTGTAGCCGTGTAGCAAATACAAAACCGGATATGGATGATCTGTTTGTGAGTATGTATCGGGCACGATAACCACTGCCTTGATACTTTTGTTCATGGCATTGCTGTGAGTAAATACAGTGTCGATTTTAACTCCAAAAGCCGTCGAACAGGTAGTCAATAAAAAAGAAAAAAGAAAAAAGAGATTGATTCGTTTCATGACAATGTCTTTATAAAGAAGTAAAAATACAAAACCTGTACAAAATCTTCATAACATTCCGAAACTTTTTCTTACTTTTGGATCATAAAAAAACAAAGAGTATTCGCTAAAACGCTTTTAACAAGAAAATATGGAAATCCAATTCAAAATAGACAATTATCAGCAAGGATCCTTTTTCATAGAGGAAAGCGGCAATCAAATTGCAGAACTCGATTTCGCAATCAACGGTGACGTGATCAATGCTTACCACACAGGCGTGAGAAAAGAATACGAGGGACAAGGTATTGCCGGTAAACTTTTCGACAAACTTGTGTCTTACGCACGCGAACATGGCTATAAAATCATTCCGACGTGCTCTTATATTCTGGCTAAATTTCGACGACATCCCGAACTTTTCGACGACATTTGGGTTCATAGCCAAGATGAACCGTCAGGAGATGCATGCGGATTGAAACCAAGATAATTTTCTCATAAACAACATGATTACAGTAGCTTCTCTTCTGAAAATAGCTTCCGAAGTCAATATCGAAACCATCAGTGCAATTGCACTCGGAATCGGATTAAGTGCTTCCACCGGCTTCAGGGTATTTGTCCCCTTATTGGTTGTGGGACTGGCCTCTCATTTCGGATTTCTCGTTCTCGACGATGCATTTGTATGGATGGGATCTACTCCCGCACTACTTTGCTTTGGAGTAGCTGCAATAGGTGAGGTACTGACTTATTACATTCCTTTTATCGACAACGTGATGGATAGCATCGAAATGCCTTTGTCGATAGCCGCAGGGACACTTTTGATGACATCGGTCTTTCCGTCCGACAGTGAGTGGATGAAATGGGTTATGGGATTTATCATTGGTGGAGGTGCTGCTGCAACTATCCAGAGTGGAAGTGCAATCTCGAGACTGATGTCGAGTAAGATTACTGCAGGCACCGGAAATTGGGTCTTTTCAACGACCGAAGGAGTATCTGCTATCATTCTTTCCACGTTGGCCATCATTGCTCCAATTTTCGTGGCAATTTTAATGGTCGTGCTCATTGTGGTAATCCTACGCATCGTATATTACAAACTTCTTCGCAAAAAGAAAAAGCAAGACATTCGAGAAGTAGAAGATATGGAGTAGGCACACATTCGTCATCCATCGCTCATTTTGCAGAAATTAGCAAAATATAAGTCACTTGAAGTAAGATAAGCTTCACAGACAATCTGAAAGCTTGTCTTTATCCGGATTATGAGTCACATTGCCATCGCAAGAATTTAAACCCCGGAGACTTGTTCTAAACCAAACGAGTTCAGAAATAATGAACTTCGACATTTTTTTACTCTGATAATCGGCAAACATCCACAAGGCAATGGAAGGCGATAAGCAAAAAAGTGAATCCGACGATCCACTTTTTTTAAATATCCATAGTCAAATAAGACAACTTATTTCAACGGGAAACTAACATTCAAATGTTTATTACTGCGAATATATGTAGAGACGACGTCGTAAGAAAGAGATGATTGTCCTCCGGCAGCAGAAATTATCTGAAAAGAACGCGGATACAATATGATTTGTTTCGTTGCATTGCCTTCCGATAAAACCAGCTCGAAATAAAGATCACTGTTATTCCGGATTTCATAATAATTTATTGTGTCTCCGTTGTCTTTTTTCTCCGTAAAATGAGAAGGCATTAATTGAACGCAAGCATCGAAAAGATTCCGTACATGCTCTTCCTTTCCGGCCAAAATTTTGCTTGCCCAAGCAACGGTTCGACCTTCATCAAGAGCTTCACGGATAGATTCGGGGGTTCTGTCTTTTGCCATCACCAGCGTCATAGTTCTGTGCACATATTCTTTACTGCGATCGTAATCATGATCGATCAGATTGTGAATATCGGAAGATCCCATCACGGTCAGGTCTTTATCCACACACCAGTCAAGAGCTTTCAGATGAACTCCGAATCCGTTAATTACCTCAATGCCGTGCAAGGCATTATTTTTATAAAGATCGTCTATCAATGGAAGCCATTCATAAGATCCCTCAATATTGGGTTGCCATCCGGGATGGTTCCAAAAGATAAAAGCATTTTGTTCGGCTGCTTTCATCAGAGCGTCTCTATCGAACTCTTTTTTTCTATCTTCGATAAACGGAGACGAATCTTTGATAAAAATAGCATTGAAATGTCCCGGAGGGGTATTGCGGGTAATCTCTGATCCTTTAACCAGGATGAGATTATTTTTTGGCGCCACATTTTTCAGCAACTCATGTGCACGATTATGATCGGTATTTACATCTGCCTTGTGGGGTTGATATTCGATATGATCGGTAATGGCGAAAGCATCCAATCCATCCTCCCAAACTTCTTGATTGCGAATGGTGGGCCACACCAGCCCGTCGGAAAAAACTGTATGCATGTGAAAATCACATTTCAGCACTTTATATCCGTTCACATCGGGGATGATGATATTTTCGCGCAATAGAGGGCGACGGTTTTCATCGAGATATATCATTCCATCGGTATTGGGTCGTTGTCCGAAAGCCAAAACAGACAACAATAAAAATCCGGCAAGTAAAAATTTTTTCTGATTCATAGCGCATAAAATTAATTGGGATTGTTGATAAGTTTAATTGTGGATATATAATTAGGTAAAAAAGCAATTCTTATCGCAAATTTAATGTTTATTTTATTTTTGCCAAATAAGTAGAATATTAAAATCGTCTCCCCCCATATTTTCTTTTGCAGCCAGATAATTATTCATGTTGTTTCGCTGAAGTATAGCGGGATATTTAAAACGTCTTAGCATCACATTACCGGTAGGCACACCATCTCCAACGGGCATTATCGGTAAACCCGTCCGATTGTATTCAAACCATTGTTGATAATCACAAAAAAACAAAGCATAAAATTTCTGAATCATAATTCTATCCAATGTATTATTATATTCAGTTTCGATGTTATCAAAGTAAGTTACCGGTAATGTCGCGCCCCATCTTTCTATAGTTGCCCGCACGCCACTTTCATAATGTGTCTTAGCATCTGATTTGATAATATTTTTAAAAGCCAGTTCAGCTTTTATAAATTCAAGTTCGGCATAACTCATCAGCGTAATTTTTAAGGGAGGTTTTACAATTCCCTGATTAGGTGATGAAGCATTGTAAGACGGGGCAATATTGTATCCACTCGGCCATCCGACATAAGATTTTTGCCCATTATTGGTTGCTTGGTTGGCAAAAATAGGTAACCTTGGGTCGTCCCATTTTTTCAGATTATCAATGAAAAATTCCGATAAAACTTTATAGGAGGTAAAATCTTGGGGACGTGTCATTGGCGCTTCTGCAGGAAAAACGCCCGAAATAAAGAGCTCTGCAGCGTCTGCATTAGATTCAAAAACAGGATAAACAGCAAGGTTATTAAACATCTCTTTCAGCTTTGTCTCCGCATTCAATTCCGGGACAGAGAGTACTCTTAACAAGACCCTGGTTCGAAGAGAATTTGTAAATTTTCTCCATTTGTTAATGCCAACCGACTTGCCCGAAACCAACGCATTATCGGTATTGTATAACATTTCACCTTCAGAATTATATTTGAGCCCGGAGGTTTCATCAAACAGAAGATTTGCCGAATCCAGATCCTGAAGAATTGTTTTGTACACTTCTATCTGCGTATCGAATTTCGGAGTAAAAATTCCTTCGTCACCCCTTGTTGCTTCGCTCATAGGAATATCCCCGAAACTATCGACCAAAATACTGTACATCCAACTCTTGAGAGTTTTGGCAATAGCACGATAGTTAGGTTCGTTGAGAGCTACGGCCTGTTTTTCCATCTCACGTATATTATTGAGCCACCGATAATAAACATTCCAATGGCCATCTCCTGCAGCATCGGTAATGTAATACCAACCCAATCCTCCTGTATTGTTTGTTGTTACGACACTCTGCATTAAGTGAAACGTAAAACCGTTATATCTGCTCCAGTTATAGCTGCCTACTTCATATAAAACAGGGTTCAGAAAAACGCCGGGATTGGATTCCTGCATTCGTGTAGGATCTGTATTCAAATCGTCAAAATTAGAACATGAAACAAATATTCTACCCAAAAATAAGATTATTGTAAGGATAATTATATTTACAATTTTTTTCATCTTTATTATTTTTTAAAAACTAATATTCAAATTTACACCATAAGATTTTGTAGAAGGGAGTGATCCGTTTTCAATTCCCACCACCATTGCATCGCCATCCAAAGCAGCAATTTCGGGATCATAAAGAGGAAAGTCTGTAATAGTCAAAAGATTTCTACCATAAAAACCTAGTGAAAATGCCGAAAAAGGAGATTTCGACAATAACTTTGAAGAAAATGCATACTCGAGACGGATTTCACGTAATTTAAGGAATGAGGCATCAAACGTGTTCGTCTCTACGTTTGCCCTTCTATAATACTCTTTGTTATAAGCCTCAACGGTTACCAGTTTTTCATTGGGACTGAATGTGCCATCGGTATTTCTGACAACTCCCGGAGCAACCATATATATACCGCCTAAATTTACCAAACCGGGATTGGAAGTAATCCGTGGATCATCGGCAGGAATATAGTATTCAGTTCCCGGTAGGCGTCCATTCAGCGTATGTGCCAGTTTTCCCTGTTCAGTCATCTTATGATGTGACTGAGAATAAACCAAACCACCCATTTGACCATCGAGAAGAAAATTAAAAGTGATATTTTTGTATTTGAATTCGTTAAAGAATCCGGCTTTCCAATCGGGACTTGCATTACCGACAAATTCAATCTCTGCTGCCTGTTCAGGAAGGCCATTCGGCCCAATTATTACCTCTCCCTGATCATTTCTTACAAGTTTGTAACCCCAAAGATCGGTTACAGATCCGCCAACAGTACCTATTAAAGAAACAACAGACCCCACAGTGGCTATTACCTGATTTTCATCAGACCCTTTGGCTAAAGAAAGAATTTTATTATTGTTTTTGGCCCAAGTAAGCATTGATTTCCATCGAAAATTTCGCGTGACAACGGGCATTGCATTAAGCTCAATTTCTAATCCATAATTCTGTACTGTTCCGGAGTTTATTGTTGCACGAGTATATCCTGTAGTAGGATCGATTGGCGCATCCAATATCTGATTTTTCGTTCTGTTATTATAGTAGGTGAAATCAATCCCCAATCTATCCTCAAACATTCTATAGTCAAACCCCAATTCATAATTGGTCGAAATTTCGGGTTTAAATTCTCTGTTGTAGAGTGTTGTAGGCAACTGAAGTGATCCCGGAAATGAACTGGTGTTGTAATATTGAGATGTTTTATAAGGATCCGTGTCATTACCCACCTGCGCCCATGAAGCTCTCAATTTCATAAAACTTATTGTTTCGGACATATCAACAATCTCATTCATAATTGCGCTCACACTTACCGAAGGATAAAAGAACGATCTGTTTTCTTTCGGTAAAGTAGATGACCAGTCGTTGCGTCCTGTAATATCCATGAAAAGAACATTATTGTACGACAAATTGGTCATAAAATACAAGCTATTAATGGCCTTATTTCGGATTCTCGTTACAACAAACGGATTGGAAACTCCATTTGCCAATTTGTAAACTCCAGGGGTTTTCAATCCATTTACGGATGCAGATAGAAGATCATATCTCGATTGCATCAGATTTCCACCGATAGAGGCATCGAAATTGATGCCGTCCTCGAAACGATCATGATATGTGAGTAATGCGTCAGAATTAATTTCATAATCGAATACATTCTCTTTTTTGAAAAATCCATTTC
>Ga0116147_1001600_pt1 | contig 24531 bp, 11 predicted proteins | sample AD_JPNHG3_MetaG_FD_89749 | JGI IMG/M metagenome (GOLD analysis project Ga0116147, IMG submission 89749) | Active sludge microbial communities of municipal wastewater-treating anaerobic digesters from Japan - AD_JPNHG3_MetaG | ecosystem: Engineered > Bioreactor > Anaerobic > Digestate | place...
AGCATTTGCGCCTGACCGTACACGATTCGTGGCCGGCGTTCCTTACCGCCGTGCAGCCGCCGCGCCTCTTTTTCCTCAGCACGCACGGTACACGCACGCTCTTTGACTGCTCCTTCCAGCCGTATGATGCGCTGGTCTTCGGCAACGAGGGCGCTGGCCTGCCACCCCACTTCTACAACGAATACCGTGACCACCTCGTCACGCTGCCCATGCCCGGCCCGCATGCGCGCAGTATCAACCTCGCCAATGCCGCAGCCGCTGCTGCGTATGAGTTCTATCGACAGGTGGGCCGGCCGCGCTACGCGCGGAGTCAGGAGTTAGGATTGAGGATTTAGGAGTTGCGCATCTTGGTGCGGTGACAAGAGCCGCGCTGTCCGCGGGAATACACACTTAGTCGATTACGCTTAGTCGCTACTCTTAGTCGACCGTATTCAACGACGAAGTGTTTGGACTAGGTGTAAACGACGACGTGTGGGCGACGAAGTGTCGCGACTAAGTGCGGCTCGTGGGGACACTCGCCCTCCAAAAAACCTCTGCTCCTCTGCGTTAAAAAAAGCTCAGCCGCCGTCGTTGCGGCTGACCTCAATCACTCGCGTCTCCGGGTCGTCAGTGAGCGACAGGCGGACGTGCAGCGCGTCTGGAGGAATCAGGTCGCCAGCGCGGTCCGGCCATTCAATGGCTACCACGGCTCCGCTCTCCAAATACTCCGGGTAGCCGATGGCCAGCAGGTCGTCCGGTCCGTTCAAGCGGTAGAGATCCATGTGCGCCAACGTGAATGACGCCGTACGGTGTTCTGTGCAGACCGTGAAGGTCGGGCTGGTCACTGGACGTTTCAGTCCCAATGCAAAGCCCAGTCCTTGGACAAAGTTCGTCTTGCCGGCACCGAGATCGCCATGCAGCGCGATCACCATGCCCGGCACAAGTTGTCGCGCGACCTCGGCGGCCACCTGCCACGTCTCTTCGACTGACCGGACGGTATAAGTTTTGCGGCTCATTTTTTCAGCCACGCGATGATCTCATCCGTGAAGCGGTCCATGTATTCGTCAGCAAATGCCGACGCATGAGGCATCCGTACCAGCCCCGGCAGGTCAGCCGCAAGCGGCGAGTCCGGCGTGAGCGGCTCGTCCGCGAACACGTCCAAGCACGCGCCGCGCAACGTGCCCTTCTGGAGCGCGCGCGCCAGCGCGGCTTCATCGACGCAATTACCGCGACCGACGTTGTAGAGCACCGCGTGGCGTGGCAGCTTAGCCAGCCGCGCGGCATTGATCATCCGGTCTGTGCCTGTATCGGAAGGCAAGACAAGAATCAGGTGATCGGCTTCAGGCAACACGGTGTCGAGTTGGTCGGCCGTGAGTTGGCGGTCACCCGGAGTGAACCACGGCGGCAATTGCGCGGGCGGCGTACGCCGGAGCCCGGTCACGCGCACGCCGAAGGGCTTGAGCAGGCTGCCAATCGCCTTGCCGATGTGGCCGAAGCCGAGGATCACTGCATGCGATCCGTGCAGCAGGCGCACAGTACCGTACAGCGCCGAATTCGGCCAGAGGTCGCCCCGGAGTTGATGCGCGTAAGCCGTGAAGATACCGCGCTCGAAGGCCAGCATCATTCCCAGCACTGTCTCCGCCATCAACGGTCCGTGGAACGTGCCGTAGCGTACCGTGACGCCTTGCGGCGGATCAAGCGGCGAGAGGTCACGCCCCGCAGCGCTGGAGAGTACCGCACGTAGCCGCGGCGCACGCGCGAACCACTCTTGGCGGAACGCCCAGGACACCACGATTTGTGCCTGCGGCAACGCGCGCAAACAGGAACGCTCGCTGTGGCACCACGTCACACGTGCCGCAGGAAACGCCTGGCGCAACCGTGCGATGTGCTCCTTGCGCATGCGGAAGTAGGGCACCGATGCCTCTTGGTACACGACAATTGAATCGATTTTCATCTTCTCTCACTCTTTTTTCATCAGGGTGCCGCCGAGATTGTATTGTTGCGGCGGCTGCGGCTCGCCCGTGCCGACACCGCGCGTCATGAGCCCCTTGAGTTCGTCAAGGTGCGTCGCATACACATCGCGCGGCAGGCAGTCGTGCTTCTTGCAGATCGAGGCGGCCATACCTATCACCTCCCCCATCATGCCGCCAGTCCGCATCACGCGCACCGTGCCGAGCGCCACATGCGTCACGCTGATGTTGCGGCCGGCCATAAAAAGGTTATCCACGTTTTTCGAGTAGAGGCAGCGATACGGGATCGGATACGGGTGAATCGCCTGATGTTTGGCGATGGACTTAAACTCCGCGCCCGGGAAGTTGCGGGTGTTCTTAGGATCGGGATAGTGCAGGTCGATTGTCCATGTCGTCACTGCTGTGGCGTCGGGATAGGCAACCCGATTCACCAGATCCTGCTCTTTCAGCACGAAGTCGCCGATCAGACGACGCGACTCGCGCTTACCGGCAACGTAGGCCACCCAGTCCAGTCGGAGCTTGGCATAATCGGCCTTGTGGGCTGAGTGGTTTTTGAGGAACGACCAGTTGGAAAAGACCACCAGCATGCCGTAGTCACGCACACGCTCGAACTCGTTGACCTGATGGTAATTCATGCCGGTTTCCCAAGTCCACTCCCCCATCTTGACGCGTTCGCACGTCTCGTCGGTGAATGGCAGCGCCCATGCGATGTCGGGGAAAGCGACCGGCTCTTGCGCCTCGCGCGAGTACCACTGCACCGACGAACCCATGGTCTGATTATCGGCTTTGTCAGGAGCAGTCTTCTCGCCGGTCTCCTCTTTACTCTCGCGACCGTAGCGGTACTCGGCACCGGCCAGCACGCCGATCACACCGTCACCGGTACAGTCGGCAACCAGCGGGGCAGTGAAGCGGGTCTCCTGTCCGGTCTCGATGTGACGCCCGACGACCGCCGTGATGCGCGCCCCCTCTTTCTCGACCGCCAGTGCCCGTGTGTTCAGGAAAAGCCGGATGTTCTTCTCGGCCTTGACCGCTTCGATCTTCCGTTCGTCCTCGTAGAAGTCGCCGGGTTGCGCGTTGCCGCCGCGACGCGGACCGATCTCGCTGACCACATCACCCAGCCGCGGATAGGGCGGCAGATTCATGCGCCCGGCCAGATGCACGCGCACCTCCGAACTGTTGTTGCCGCCAAGTACCGGACGGTCCTGGATCAGTGCCACCGTCAATCCGAGCCGCGCCGCCGAGATCGCCATGCAGACGCCGGGAATGCCGCCGCCGGCGATGATCAGGTCCACCGCCTCGGTACGTTGCGAAGCCTTGATCGCCCCCACCGAACGGCGATAGCTCTCCAGCTTCGAGACCTCATTCTCCGGTGTAAACTCGGGGTCGGTCGTAAGGATCAATGCATCGCAGCGTCCGTTAAAACCGGTCAGGTCATGCAACGACAGTCGCGCGGGACCTTTTTCAAGGCGCACGCTGCCCGCCGTCTGCCACGCCCACTCATTGCCTTGCGTGCCCAGTACCGTCGGCAACCGCACGCCGTTGACGCTCACCTGAAACTTGCCGGGCGCGTCTTTCTGCGTCCAGAGTGCGGCCCAGTTGCGCGTGCGTGCCAGCACACGGTAGGCGCCGCTCTCCGGCACCTCTATCGTTGTCGTGGCGTCTGCCACCGGCGTACCCAATCCGTGCGCCATCAAAAAGGGCGACCCCATCTGATCCATGAACTGCTGGTCCACCACCCAGCCGCCCTTATCGGCAAAAGATTCCGTCTCCACAAACAGCGTGGCCGCCTGCACCGCGCTTGCGCAGACGATCACAACACACCCACTCATAAAACGTTTCATCATATACCTCATGCTCCCTTTCTCTTACAGTTCTCTTTCCGGCCGTGACGCGGCACGCCGCGCCTTCTTCGAACGTTCATGGTGTTCATCGTGCCATATCGTGCGTTTTCACGCTAGGCAAAAACGTGCGGCTTAAAGGAAACGGACTATTCCGCGATGAACAACGGCGCGTCACCAATGAGCAGATCGCGCACGACGGTCGTACCGCCGTCCACGGTGGCATTCAAACGCTGACGCACACCGTTAATAGGATCGTAGGCATAAAGCGCGGCCGTTGCGAAGGGCAAGGTGAGTGTGACGGTTTTTTGCCGATAGGTGTCCGCCCGCTGGTCGTCCTCATACCATACGGCCACGCCACGGCGCGCACCGTCTGCGAACGCGAACGCCGCCACGGCACCGGGCACGGTTCCGGCGACATCGGGCGTGAAGGCCGCCGGCTCAAAGCCGTCCATCTGCGTGGCGGCATTGCGCAACGCGTAATAGGCGGCCGTCGGCTGGAGCGGAGCCACCGGATCCTGCAGCAACGATCCTTTGAGAAGGCTCAACTCGGTTTGTGCGTAGAAGGCGTTGTACGCTTCGCAGAAACAACTGGGGATGCCGAAGCCGGCATGGCGCACCATCTGCTGCAGAACCTCCTTGGCCTTGGCGATCTCGCTCTGCGTGTAGATGCCGCACCAGACGTCCCGTGCGTCCTTCGGATCGATGGGCGCGGGACGGCCGTTGATGTTCCATTCGCTCGCGTGGAGCGTGCCCGAAAAGCCCTGGCGCGCCAACCAGGCGCGGAAGGCGCGGATGTCTGCCGAATAGTCCAGAAGCCAACCGGGTTTCGGATTGTAGAACGGGTGGTAGCCGATACCGTCCACGTCCTTCGCGAAACGTTTCCAGACGACGAAGCGCGAGTCTTTCTCTTCGCGCACGGCAATCTGCTCGGGTGTCTGCTGCGCCAAACCCCGGAAGTAACCGCTCGTACCGCCGAGCATCACCTTGCACTGCGGCGCGTGCGCACGGATGAGCGGAATGGTACGGCGCACGATTTCACAGTAGGCCTCTGTGTTCGGGGTGTCGCCCCAATACACGGAGATGTTCCACTCGTTCCAGATTTCGAACGAATGCACGCGGTCGCGGAAGTGGCGGCACATGAAAATGACGTAGCGGTCCCACGCCGCGAGTGCTTCGGGCGTCGTGGGCGGATTGGGCATGCACCAGTTCCATTCCGGCAGTTGCGTGAACGGCCGTTTCTCTGGCCCCGAATAGAGCCGGTTGCCGAAATTGAGGCACATGATGACGTTCTGGCCGTGTTCCTTGCAGGCGGTGATCGCAGCGTCCGCCACCGGATCGATTTCCAGTTTCCCCTTGATGCGTTCCACGCGATGCCAGTTGATCGGATCGTCATGATAACCCACGCGAATCCACTTCACGCCCAGATCCCACTGCACGGGCCAAAGCGCCCGCTGTTGCATGTTGAGCGGCATTTCCTGATGTCGCGTGGCGTTCACCGCGATGGTGGCACCGCGCGAGACGAGCGCCACGTTGCGCCCCTGCGTGTCGAACACCTCGATTTCGGCAAGCGACAGCGCATACAGGAAGAACTCCACCTGACGCAGTTTAGTGGCCGTAAGCCGGATTTGCTTCGCGCGACGCGGCGTGAACGCCACTTCGAACGTTTCTTGTTCGGACGCCGCGCCGAGAGGCCCCGTAAAGACATCCGTCCAACGCCATGCGTCGCATGAGAGGGCGAGAGCCATCTCCACGGGAAAACCACGCCCCACTTCGCAGCCGTCTGGCGCGGGTTGCCGGTCGGTAGCACGGCGTTTCGTCTCAGGGGCAAGCGGACGTTTCCTGAGGACGATCCTCGCCACGTCCGTCTCCTTCACAAGGTCGATACGCACGACGATGGGCTGCATGTCGCTCCGAGGTTGCGCCTCGCTCAGCCAACACGTTTGGTCGTCCCCGTCGATAAGATGCACCGCCTCCTCAAGGAGTTCGAGGTTTTTGTTCAGACACGGCATGCGCGTCGTGTTCACGCCGAAGTAATTGCTCTTGAGCGCCTGCGCAGGCTTAGGTGCCACCTTCTCGCGCGGCGCGACATTACCCTGCTGGAACGAAACGTCGTCGAGGAGATCGGGCGCGGCGGCGTAGATCCATGTGCCGCCGTAGGCCGTCACGCTCGCACCACCGCACATCGTCTGCGGCACCCCCTCTTCAAACACAGGAACGCGCTCCGCCTCCGCCCTCGCCGCGAGTACAGCCACCAGAGTAAGGCCGAGTCCAGACAGCTTTAACATTGCCATGTCCTTCCCCGCAGATGTGGAATCTTCTGTTTCATTTCAAGCGGATCAGCGTACCGCCGGTGCCGTGGCGAACCCTTAGAATACCGCTACCCGCGAAGTGCTCGTCATCAAGGGTGAGCGCACCGCTGCCTGTCGCGCCGTAAGTGCCGCCCCTGCATAGCTTGTCGCCGAAGTACAGATATCCGACGGTTTCGTTCACGCCAGCCGCGAGATTGATCTTCGCTCCACCGCCGTTTGCAATGCGTAGCACAGCTTCGTCGTCCAGCGCCGTCGAGCTTTGCAGCGTCAGGGTTCCGGCTGCGACCGTGATGTTGGTGCAGTTCGGGCCGAGGCTGCCTGATGCGCTGATCACCACGGCGCCGTTGCTGACGATCAATCCGCCGGAGGTGGAACTGGCGCCTGACAGTGTCAAGGTGCCGGAGCTCGTTTTCACGATGTCAAGGTTCCCTGAGAACTCACCTGCGAAGGTGTAGGCTGACGTGTTGTTGATCGTCAGCGTCGACGGGGGCTCTTCGGTGTTCGTGACACAATGACGGTTTTCGGCTCCTACATCTTGCACGCCCGCCACAATTTGGTTGAAGCCGGCGAGGTCGAGCGTTGAATCCGTCACACCCGTCTGGGATGCACCGAGTCCCAGCCGAAGCACGGAATCAGGCGGAAGCGCATTGTCGATACCAAGCTTGATGGTCCCGCACCTGAGCCATGTGTTGCCGAGCCATGTGTTGTTGGCCGAAAGCAGGAGGGTACCGCCCACATCGTTCGGCATACGTACTACGAACTCGTAAGAACTGGAACCTGAATCAATGACACCACCGACCTTCAGCATACCCCCACCGATACAGCCGATTCGCGCCTGATTTTCTGCGATGGTGATAGGGCCGTTCCAAGTATTGGTTGTGCCGTTGACGGATCTGATCGCACCCTCGCCCGAGGCTGTGGCACCAACGCCTCTGATGCTGATCGCGTTTGTGATTGTCAGGTCGCCGGTCAGATCTATTTCTCCGTTAGCAGCGGCCATCACGACGGCACCCGCGCCCAGCGCATGGCTGTGGTTCACCCGCAAAACGCTACCTCTGGCTAGCATCGTTCCCCCGCGGTAACTGTTCGCCCCGCTTAGAACCAAAGTGCCGTTTCCATACAGGGAAAGGCTGCCGCCACCACTGATCGTATTGGCGATGGTCAGCGTGCCCGACGGGAGATCGAGTCCGCCATTGAATGAATCCCAGTTCACGGCGTACGCATCGAGCGTCGTCGGGGACGTTCCGGTGAACTTGAGGGTACCGCCCCGAAAGGCGAGCGGGCCGAACGGCAGATTCGCTACGGAACCCACAGTCAAGGTTCCGCCCGCGAGGATCGTGCCGCCGCCGTATGTATTGGCCCCGGACAACGTCACCGATTTCGCCCCCGTCTTGAACACCGTGGTCTCGGCCCCAGCAAGGATCGCGGATATCGTGTAGTCCTTGATCGAGTTGTCGAACGTCACGCTGGAGGGCTCGACCGCACTCGCCGCGCTGATCGTGAAGAGGGCAGCGTCATCGTTGAAGAGGACCGCATCGCCCGCTGTGTAGGTCGAAGGCGCGCCCAGCAACGTCCAGTTTACCGTGGTGGTGTCCCAGATGCCGGAAACGGCACCCGTCCAAGTCAGGTAGGTGATGCCGGGGCTTGCGACAGTCAGCGTCGTGGCCGTCGCCCCGACCGTCAGCGTCGCATTCGGATAGGGACGATCAAACACCAGTGTGCCGGTGCCGGATCGGGCGGCGTAGGTCAACAACGTGTAAGTACCGGCCGGCGGCATACCCTCCGTGAAGGCGAGTGCAAGTTGGTTCGTCCCATTTAGAATCAGCGTCCCCGCGACATCGATGCGGTCACAACTTCCGGCGACAGGTGCAAGGTCGCAGAACAGGCAAGCGCCGGAAAGCGTCAATGCGTCAGCCCCGGTGTTGGCGAGCGTTAACGTGCCGATCGTGTTGTTGTCGCCCGGTGCCAGCGCACCGTCCCCACTGACAGCGACCGGTCCATTGATCGTGCCGTCGCCGCCCAGCGTCCCGCCCGTCACTGTTACCGTGCCGGAACCGCTCAGTACACCGGGTGCGACAACCATCAGCGTGCCAGACTCGACCGCCGTGCCGCCGCTGTAGGTATGCGTGCCATTCAGGGCAAGCGCGCCGCTGCCTTTCTGCACGAGACGCCCGGTGCCGGAAACCGTTCGGTTGAAGAGATAGGTGTTGGATCGGTTAAAGGCCAGCGTGCCGTTGATTATCGGATCGACAAAGATCGCGCCGGTCGTGCCGCCCGCACCCACTTGCAGCGTAGCATCGTTGCCCACTGTAACCGTTGCGAAGTTCACCCCCGCCGCGTTGGTCGCGCTCGTATTCCAAATCAGCGTGCCGACCTCGATGACGCCATCAACGGAACGGGTCGGCGCACTCGCGCCACTCCAGTCCAGACCATTCACCTGCATCACACCGGAACCCCGCTTGACGAACTCGTATTTGCTCACCGTGGAACCGGGCCTGAAATTCATGAAGGGGACCAGCAGGTCAATCGGAGCGGCGGGACTATCCGCGATATCCATGACAAACGTAAAGTGGCCGCTCGAACTCCCGGGACGCAGCGAAAAGGCTCGGCCGGAATCGGTTCCGATAGAGAGCCCCGGACCGGTACCGTCAAAACGCAGCGTCTGCGTAGGGTTGGCGCCACCGTATGGTTCGAGAATGATGCGCGTAAGCGATAACGAACCCAGCGTCGAGACCGCTGTGTCACCAGAGTCTACGGCATGCAACGACAGGCAGCCGTTGCCACCCGCGACCGTCGCACCGCTAACGGCATTGAAGGTACCGCAGGAGATTGTGGGCACGTCGGACAGAATCGTACCGCCGCTTTCGACATGGATGGACGCGGAGTCCGGCAGAAACAGTCCGTGGGCTTTCCAGTCCCAGAGTATCCGCAGAGTGGCCCCATTCTTCACGGTCAGGCTGGAACTACTCATAGCACTACGCGCGGACGACGTACCGATAGTGAGCGTGCCGTTCTCGACACGCGTGGCTCCGGTGAATGAGAGTGCGCCATTGCCATTGGTCGCACAGAGCATCTCGCCGGCACCGGTTTTGACCAGACCGCCCGAGCCGGAGACCGGGCCGACGGTGAGCACACCGCTCGCCACGTTGAACGCCGTGTCGGCCGCTAGAGAAAGCGTACTACGGAAGGTCGCCGAGCCCTCGCCCGCCTGCACCACCTGCGGGCCGGCCGCGCCGGAATCCACAAAGGACAACGTATTACCCCATAGCGTAACCGTCCCCGCCGCAGACTCCAACCGATTGAGCAGAAAGGTTCCGCTCAGGTCGTTGGTACTCGCGATATCGCCCGTCCCGTTGAACACGATGGTAGCGTCCGCCGCGCCGCCTGCGGTCGGCATGGCGCCGCTCCAGCTTGCAGCCGCGCTCCAATTGCCGCCGGCCGAGAGTGTGTAGACATCGCCCGCCCCGGCTACCAGCGCGACAGCGCACGCCCCCGCCAACACGCCGCTCCGCAGAAACGTCGTCATGCGTCGTTCATTTCCCGGCAACCGTCTCGTACCCATAGCGACCTCCTTGATCATCCGTGTCCGTATTTCGGCGCGCGTATTCAAATCGCCCGACTCGGATGTCAATATCTTACACCATTGATCGCTTTAGCGCAAACGAACCGAGTGCGGTGCCTCGCTATGCTTGGCACCGCACTCAAAATGTGTCTCATTCATCCCGCTTCCCGGAGAAGGGGTTGGGACAGAGAAGTATTACTTGTCAAACTGCGCATCGAAGGCGATTGCGCTCGGCGGGAAGTCCACGCCCCGCACAAAGTCGCACGCTTCCTGTGCGCCGTGGCAACGGTCCATGCGCGAGTCTTCCCACTCGACCGACAGCGGCCCCTGATACTGGATGTCGTTGAGCGCCACGATGATCTCTTCGAAGTTGATATCGCCGTGACCCAGCGAACGGAAATCCCAGAAGCGCCGTGGATCGCCAAACTCAGTGTGTCCGCCGAACACGCCCACCGTGCCGTCGCCATGACCCCACCACACGTCCTTCATGTGCACGTGGAAAATCCGATCCTTGAAGGTGTGGATGAACTTCACGTAGTCCACGCCCTGATAACCGAAGTGCGAAGGATCGTAGTTGAACCCAAACGCCGGATGGCCATCCAACGCATCCAGTGCGCGTTGCGCCGAGGCAATGTCGAACGCGATTTCGGTCGGATGGACCTCCAACGCAAACTTTACGCCGTTGTCGGCGTACACATCGAGAATCGGACGCCACGTCTTCGCGAACTCCTTGTACCCCTTCTCGATCTGACCGGGCAGGCAGGGCGGGAAGGAGTAGAGCAGATGCCAGATCGGTGAACCGGTGAATCCAGTCACAATCGACACGCCCATGTTCTTGGCAGCTTTGGCCGCCTTCTTCTGCATCTCGATCGCCCACTTCTTGATGGCTTTCGCGTCGCCGCGCAATTTAGCGGGCGCCCACGCATAATGCCGCTCGTCCAGATTGTCGCACACAAGCTGTCCCGTCAGGTGGTTTTGGATCGCCCAGCATCCCAGACCGTGCTCCTCGAGAAGCGCCCGCTTATCGTCGCAGTAGGCTTTGCTCTTGGAGGCCTTGTCCAAATCCAAGTGATCACCCCACGTACAGATTTCGAGTCCGTCGTATCCGAAACCCGACATCAGTTCACACACCTTAGCGAACGGCAGATCCGCCCACTGTCCGGTCACAATCGTCACTTTCCTCGCCATGACATCTTCTCCTTTTTTCGTGTCGGCTGGCACCCAACACACTTGAGCACCACACCGACCCTCAACCTTACTATGGAGATACCTTACTCCGTTTTCTTCGAAGCTTCAACTCGAATCGTCACCCGCCCGCAAGGTTCCACGCGAAGCGTGCGTGTGGCGTTGTCCCATTTCACGCCAACGCCGTTATCCGTTGTGACAATCGGATCATCGCCAGTATTTCTCAAGGTCAGCGCCGATGCGCCACCGCGACCGTCGATTTCAAGCAGCAGTGCGCCCTGCGCATCGCGGCACGCCCTATACACCGGCGTATCGTCCGGCGCAACGCTCTCCAAAAGAATCCCGTCGAAATAGTTGCGCGGCAGCGGCCGCCGAATCATCGGACGTAGAGCCGATCCCCGCGCCTGCGCCAGCGCGATGAACCGGTTGGCGCTGGCGCCGATGCGCCACTCCCTGTGCGTGGCCAACCACATACGTCCCCGTTCAGCTTCCCGAAAATGGTGATCCAGCCACGTTTCCAGCCGCTCCGCCGCATCGTTATCACCGCAAGCCCGTGCAGCGGCAGCCAAAAATGAAACCGTGGCCGCCGTCGGCACCTTGACCGGATTGCAACAGTCGGAACACTCCACGCGCTCAGGTTGCTCGACAGGCGTCTGCAACAGTTCGTCCCAGTTGATTTTCTTTTTTGCGAGCCGCCACAAGCGTCGGCTGTTCGTCGGCCCGGACGCCCACGGTTCGTACCAGAGCAGGCACCACCCGTCAAAACCGGGCATACCGCGCGGCATCGACAGTCCGCTCTTTTCATGATGCACCAGCCTGAACGCGCCCCCGCCAGCCGTAGCCCGCAGTCCCGCGAGTGCCCACCGTTCCCACTTTTCACTTTCCGCCTGCCACGCTCCGTATCCCATGCCTTCGAGCAGACGGAACGTGACATGCGGATGGTTGTTACACGCGAAAAAAACCAGCCCCGGCTCGCAGGTGATCCCCCCCTTCCCGGCCCTGATCTGCTCCGCCGACACATCCGCCAACCGTGTGGTGGTATAGATGAAGCGGTGCGCATCATCCCAGACCAGTTCAACCCCTTCGCGATTGAACAGGGGGTGTCCGGAAAGTGCCTCGTGCAACGCCATCAGCATCATCAGATGACCGGTATACATGACGTTGCCACGCGCGCACGGATCGGGGAACCAGGGCTCGTCAGCCCAATAGCTCCCGATATAGCGCCACGCCTTTTTCTGTGCGATACGCGCCACCGTGTTGCTGAGAATCCGCTCTGTCAACCCTACGTAAGCAGGCGTGCGCATACCGAGCGCCGCAGCGGCATAACCTGAAAACGCGGCTTGGTAACGAATGGAGAAATTCCCGTGCTGGCTGCCCCCGACGTTCCAATACTCAGCCTCGTCCTTGGGCGGCAACCGACAGGTGATGTCCGCCAGCCACTGCTGAGCGGCGACCTCGTCATCCGTCAGCGGGGGCGGATCATGCCACCATTCCGGCTCGCACTCCGCCGCAGGCTGTTTTTCCGCGCGTGCTGGCAACGGATGACGCATCCACATCACGCCGAGAACCAGTACCACCAACACAAATGGTGCCAGCCCTGCCGTTATCCAAACCGTTCTTCGTTTCATGCGACACACCCCGACTGGCGGTCAGGGTTCTTCCGGGCGTAGCATCCGGATGCTTTCGACCGTGACCGAAGCTCCCCGCTCGCCGATCGGATCAAAACGCAATTGGGTGATCAGACCGCGCCAACGCCGGTGTCCTCCCACCTCAAAGACGTAATCATGGAACGCGCCGTCCGACACGATTTTCTTGCGGATCGACGCCTCTTCGTTGGCAGGCGCACCACCAACATGCCAAAAGAGCTGGCAGGTGTCGTCGGACAGCGTCGTCCCGGCCACCTTCATGCGCACCACGATCCGCGCCACCTGACGCGCCGGCACATGTTTGATCGCGCGCCCGATCGCCGGATCGCGCGAGGTCGTGGTGAAACTCAGACCATGCGCCCCGACCACGAGCGGCGAGGTCCCCATCAACGCGTACCAGCCCTGCGGGCCGTCGACAAACGACCATTCGCGTGCCTCGTACTTGGGCGGCATGGGCAAATCGTAGGGACCGAGCCCCACGTCCTGCGGGCCGTAATTGAGCGGCCATCCCGTCGCCGGCCGCTTGCAGAAGGTCTCGCGTACCGCCTCATACATGCCGAAGCCAAACTCCGCATTGGGTTCGGCATACGAGCCCTCACCCCACTCGTTAAGCGGCGCGAGTGTCATCCGCTTGATACCGGTTTCGTCCGCAAAACGTTTCGCGTCGCGGCAGATGCGACGGAAGTGCTCGACCGTGCGCCCGTAAATCTCGGTGCCGCGGTCACCATGCCACGGACGGTCATCCCATCCAGTTGACAGGTTGGGCAGGAACGGCAGAATGCCCGTCGCATGCAACCCCTTCCAGTGGTCATAGTTGGAGTCCGCCACCAAGTCAAACGAGAAGCGGCGCGGATTTTCAGCCTTACCGCCGTGGTGCATGTAATGGTAGATCGAGGTCATATCGAACCCCATGTCTTTGTAGCCCTGCACCACCGCCGGCTCAAACGAAGCCTCCGGCCACTTCATCGCGATGAAGGTGATGCCCTTGAATCCAGCCTCGACCGCCATCTTGCGCGACAACTCAAGCAACCGCTTACAGCCGTCCTTGTCGCCCAGATCGCGGTTCATGTTCTGCGCGCTCCAGATCATCACGACCGGCTTGTCGTCAATCCGGTAATACTCTGGCGTGTTGAAATAATTCTCGATCCAGAAGCGGGTGACTGCGCGTTGATCCTCCACTGAGTGACTTCCCGCCGCGTTGTGGTTGGCCCACATCACGGCCCACTTCAGGAACGACTTGTAGCGCGCGCGCTGAAACGCCTTGACCCAGTGGTCGTTGTACTGCGATCCCTTGTGCCAATACCAGTCAACCAGAAAGTAGGAGAGACCGTTCTCGACCGCCCACTTGATCTGCCAGTCCACCACTTCGGGATTCGCCTCGTCGTACCACCCCAAGACCGGTTTGCGCTCCGGCGCAACCGGCCAGATGCGCGCCCATCTCTCGATCGACTGCCAGCCGGGATAGTAGAGCGCGCCGATCTCATAATCGCTCTCGATCGGCTGCGGAACCGGCACATACGCGGCCTTCGGCTGTTTCAAATCCGGCAACACCTCGACACGCGCAACCGCCTCCAGCCCGTCAGCGCCGTCCCCCGTGAGCGTGAAAACCACTTCGTCCTTGAGGGCCCGATCAGCCGTCAGCAGCAACGTGTGTGTGGCGATGGCGGACGCCGAAACCTCCTCCACCTTCTCCCATCCGGGGGCCGACACGATGCGCAATCCGCGCGGCATTTTTTTCACCGCCAGCTTGAGGTTCTTTGCGTCCTGTCCACCCAAGTTCGCGAGCTGGATCAAGAGCGGAAGCGGACGGCCGGCCCGGTTGATCGCATCGGAGAGGCGCGCCTGCAACACAGAGACATCGGCAGCGCCCTGTGGCTCGTCGCACACAGCCACGGCGCGGATATGCGCCGATGCACCTTGCTTCACGACCGGCATCACTTTGAGCAGTACGATATCGCCGACCCATTCTTTAATACCCGTCATGTCAACATTGTACGTGTGGAACTTTCCGTCAGTTTTGATGCGGAAGCGTTTTTGGTGGAGACCGCTCACTGCTGAGGAGGCCCAGTAGATGATCGCGTCATCTCCGGTATCCGCAGCCATCTCGACCGAAACAAACACGTTTTCATACGACGGGATGGACAGCAAAGGACTGGCGATCCGTCCGGTCTGCCCCGCCTGCGATGCCACCACCAACGCATCACCGCTCATGGACGCGACCGCGCCATCCTCAGCGCGCCACGCGCTCAGTGCTGCGCCACGCCACTCACGCGCATCGCTCTTGGCCGATACAGCATCAATCACCCGCACCCAATCCACTTCATAGGTACCGAGCGTGTCGGCCGGGTTCGAAAAGTCGATCCGGAATTGCGCGATGCGCTTCTCACCCTGCCAGTAAGGGAACACGCGGTACTCGTGCCACTCCCCGCCACCGGTCCACATGACCGTCGTGTTCCACTTCGCCTGCGCGCCCGCCGCGCCTTCCGGTATCCAGTAGATGTTGCCGGAACCTGAGGTCGACGTCCGTACACGCATTTCGACCGCCTGGCCAGCCGACGCCTCGATGGAGAATTTCGGACTGGTGACGAACGGATCCCACGAGGTCATCGTCCCCTTCAGAACACCGTCCTCGATACGTACATCCTTGCTGTGGTTCGCGCCTCGCGTCCAAGCCTTGTCGGCATCGGCCGTAAAGTCCCAACTCACCAGCACGCGCGGCGATTCCGCGACCACGCATCCCGCCAACAGAACAACCGCCCCTGCTACACGCAATGTCCTCATCGTCATTCCTCCTCACGCTGGCTTATACGCCGGCAACTCTCTCTCCGACAACTCCTTCAAAAAAGGCTGCACCGTATCCTTCGCTGAAAGTACAGGGGTGTCCACTGGCCACGCGATACCGATGTCCGGGTCATTCCACCGGATGCCGCGGTCATCGCGCGGGTCGTAGAATTCTGAACACTTGTACTGGATCTCGGCGCTCTCTGAAAGCACGCAGAAACCGTGCGCGAAGCCACCGGGAATAAAAAGCTGGTGATGGTTCGTTTCAGAGAGCACAGCGGACGACCACTTACCGAAGGTCGGCGAGCCGTGCCGGATATCAACCGCGACATCCAGAATCTCGCCGCGGATGCACGACACCAGTTTCGCCTGCGGCTTGTGCAATTGGAAGTGCAGGCCGCGCAGCACGTTCCGCACGGAGCCGGAGCGGTTGTCCTGCACAAACACCGCGCGTATGCCGCCCGCCGCGTAATCGGCCGCGTGGTAGCTCTCCAAAAAAAAGCCCCGCGCATCACGGAATACCTCAGGGATGCACAGCACAACCTCAGGAATATCTGTCTTTTGGAAGGTCACAGGCATAGTCAATCACCTCTCCTTCACGCCCGGCCATGCGCGGCACGATAACGTGCGATCAACGCATTGGTCGACGTATCATGCCGCAACACCGGCTGTTCTTCGAGCGTCAGCTCGACCAACACCTTGGAGGCCAGTACTTTGCCCAGCTCGACGCCCCACTGATCGAACGAGAAGATGTTCCAGATGATGCCCTGCGTAAAGACCTTGTGCTCGTAGAGGGCGATCAAGGCACCGAAGGTCTCCGGCGTCAACTGGTCGGCGAGGAGCGTGTTGGTCGGGTGGTTGCCCTCAAATGTCTTGTGCGGCACGAGTTTCTCCGGCACCCCCTCCGCGCGGCACTGCTCCGCTGTCTTGCCGAACGCCAGCGCCTCAGTCTGCGCGAAGAAGTTCGCCATCAGCTTGTCGTGTTGGTCACCCAACGGATTGTGCGTCTTGCAGAACCCGATAAAATCGCACGGGATCAGCCGCGTGCCTTGATGGATAAGCTGATAAAAGGCGTGCTGGCCGTTGGTGCCGGGCTCGCCCCATACGATCGGCCCCGTCGTATACGCGACGCGATTCCCCTGCCGGTCGACCGACTTGCCGTTGCTCTCCATGTCGAGCTGCTGCAGGTAGGCGGCGAGGCGGGCCAGATACTGGTCGTACGGCAGCACGGCATAGCTTTCGGTACCGTAGCCGTTCGCGTAAAGAATGCCGAGCAGGCCCATGATTACCGGCATGTTGCGGCTGAAAGGCGCGGCGGCAAAATGGCGGTCCATCTTGTGATACCCCTTCAGCATCTTCTTGAAGTGGCGCGGACCGATCGCCAGCATCAGCGGCAGACCAATGGCAGAAGGCAACGAGTAGCGCCCCCCCACCCAATCCCAGAAGCCGAACATGTTGGCCGTGTCGATGCCGAAGGCCGCGACCTTTTCCGCATTGGTCGAGACCGCAACAAAGTGCTTGGCCACCGCCGCCTCGCTGCCGAGCTTATCGATCAGCCATGCCCGCGCATTCATCGCGTTGGTGATCGTCTCCTGCGTCGTGAACGTCTTGGAGGCGACGATGAACAGCGTCTGCTCCGCCTTGACCTCGCGCAGCGTCTCCGCCAGATGGGTGCCGTCAACATTCGAGACAAAGTGCATCGCGAGCGAGCGCTTCGCAAACGGCTTCAACGCCTGGCAGGCCATGGCGGGACCGAGGTCCGAACCGCCAATGCCGATATTCACGACATACTTAATGCGCTTGCCGGTATGCCCTAACCACTGCCCTTTACGCACACGATCAGCAAAGGCGCTCATTGCGTCCAACACCGCATGCACATCCGGCATCACATCCTTGCCGTTGACAAAAACCGGCCGGTCAGGCGGATTACGCAACGCAGTATGTAGCACCGCGCGCCCTTCGGTCTCGTTGATCGCCTCACCCGCGAACATCGCGTCGATCCAACGTTTCAGGTCACTCGCCTCGGCGAGTTCCACCAGACGGCGCATCAAGGCCGGCGTGATGCGGTTCTTCGAGTAATCCAGTGTCCAACCCGCCGCGTTCAATGTAAACCGTTCAGCGCGTCCGGGATCCTTTGCGAAAAGGTCGCGCAAGTGAAGGTCCCGCGTCGCCTCGATTTCATTCGCCACCGCAAGCCAAGCTTCTTGATTCATCATTCTCTCCATCAGTTCGGGATCAACCCAACGCGGGCAGAGCCCGCAATCCAAGTTAATTAGTGCATTAGTGCATTAGTTTGTCGTTTGTCTGGGAGTGCGCTACCCAAAAAAACCTTAGTGCCCTTTGTGCCTTCGTGTGAGGAAACAACTTGTTTTTTATCGAGCTTGTCGAGCCGTAAGGCACTAAAAACATCGCAAAAACGGACTTCAATTATACCATATTCCGCCACTGACAAAAGAACGAATAAAGGTTTCATGGTTTCATGGTTTCTGGTTTCAAGGTTTCAAGGTTTCATCCAAATCGGGATCGGGATCGCTATCGGGATCGATTGTTTAACCACGGAATACAGAACGTAATTCGGTTAGTGACAGGGGCCATGCGAGCCGAGCGCGTGTTTTGTGTGTGCGCAGTCGGGAGAACGTAATTCGGTTAGTGACAGGGGCCATGCGAGCCGAGCGCGTGTTTTGTGTGTGCGCAGTCGGGAGCGCGGGCGTCCCCGCCCGCTTTGTGAAAGGCCGATTGAGATTCCGATGCGCGGTTTGGTTCCCAAAGGGAGCGAGCGCATCAGCCTTTTGCAAGACACGCTGTTGCGGGCGGGACGCCCGCTCCCGACTCTCTGCTCCCCTTTTCATCAGAAACGCATGATCTTCGCACACCCCTGTCACTAACCGATTACTCCTGCAACGTTTACTGCGCTTGCTCCCTGCACCCTGAATGTGCTACACTGCACCCGATCATCCGGGGAAGGTGTTTCAACGCCGCCCCGTCCGTCTTTCTGGCCGTGGAACCACGGAGGTGTGTTCATGAGGCGAAAACTGAAGTTGATCGGATGCCTGGGGCTGCTGGCCGCGATCCCGGCGTCCGCCCAGACGGCGCTCTCAAGCTGGAGCGATCTCGACGCGCTCGTCGCTGCGGAATATGACGGCTTTGCGGACATCGCGCCCTGCTATCCGCCGGGGGATTTCCGTTTCGGCATCGCCGTGCCGCCGCTCCCGTTCGATGCCCCGGCCTTCGCCGGCCTGACCAACGCGTCCGCCCCGCAGACGCTTGCGGGCGTCCCGGCCTGGGCGCTGCGCGTCGTCGAAACCCAGGACGCGTCGCGCGCCTGGGTCGTCACCGCCGGCGACGCCGCCGCCATCAGGGAGATCCCCGTCCCGCCCTACGACCCGGCGGCCTGGTCGCGCGCCGCCTACGGCGACCCGCCGGCCTGGCTGGCCGGCGCGGATCTGGAGCGCTGGTACCGCGAGCGCGCCCGCGACCGCCTCGAACTACGGCTGACGCTGATTCCCGCCGAATGCTTCGACGCGTACCGGGCGAACCTGCAGGCGGCGGCCACCAACGGGCCGCCCCTGCCCGCCGGCCCCGTGCCGCCCGCCGACACCAGCCGCATCGCCTTCGCCCGCGCCGCGCCGTCGTCGCCGGGCACCTTCGGCTTCGACCTCTACACGCCCGCCGACCTGCCGGTGGACATCTTCTCGAAGACCAACCTCGCCGGCGGGGCGCTCTGGAGCTACGCGGGAACGGTGCAGGCCGCGCCCCCGTTCACGCCCGGCGCCGTGGCCGCGCCGCACGCCGCCCTCTTCCTGCACGCCGCGCGCGGCGACCTCGACAGCGACGGCGACGGCATCCCCGACGGCATGGAGACCCTCCACTTCGGCACGGACCCCCTGCTGTGGGACACCAGCGGCGGCGGCCTCTCGGACTGGGCCAAGATCTACCGCTACGGTCTCGACCCGCTGTCGCGCGATACTGACGGCGACGGCTACCCGGACGACGAAGAGCTGCTGGCGGGCACCGACCCCACGCAGGCCACGCCGGGGGCCGCCTCCGGCACCATCCGCTATTACCGCGACGGCGACGACCGCGTCACGGCGGTCCACGCGGGCGCGGACGGCGGGGCGGCAACCGCCACGCTCTCGCCCGCAGGCAACCCCGCCGCAATCCGTGAAAGGGGGACAGAATGAAGATCCCGCTCTGGACGCTTTTCTTCCTGGCCGCAGGCGCGGCCGCGTCGCCGACGCAGGAGTTCAACGCGGGCTGGATCGTCCGCGGCGTCGCCGGCCCGCTGCCGTCCGCCGAATCCGCCGCCATGCCCGCGCTTCCGGACGCCCCGCCCTCCGGTTTCACCGCAACGGCACCGGCGGCGCCGGCGGCGCCCGGCGCGCTCGCCCTCGGGCTGCAGACCAACGTCGCCGCAGCCGGCACGGCGGCCATCGCCGAGCTGGCGCGCGGACTGGACCACGACTGGATCCGCTGCTACCACTTCGTCCGCGACAACGTCGCCTACGCATCCTACTGGGGGATCATGCGCGGCCCCGAACGCACGCTGCTCGACCTGGAGGGCAACGACGCCGACCAGGCGTTCCTCCTGCTCGCGCTGCTGCGGGCCTCGGGGCACGCCGGGGCGACGATCGCCTACGAGCCCGTGGCGGAATCGGGCGGCTATATCGAGCGGGGCTTCTACCTGCCCCTCCGCGACGCCGCCGGGCAGTACCCGTACAACGCGGCCTCATGGCTCGGCGTGACCCACGCCGGGGACGACCTGGCGACCCGCCGCCAGGTCGAAGGCAAGCTGCTGTCGGCCGGGCGGCCCGCGCGCTTCTTCTCGGCCGGCAGCGTCCCCTGCGTCGCCACCGACCACTTCTGGGTGCTGCTCCCGCTGGACGGCTACGTCTACTACCTCGATCCGTCCGTGAAGCCCACCGCCGCCACGGCGGGCCGCGACGCGGCGGCCGACATGGCCTACTCCCGCCCGGCACTTCTGGCCGCAGCCGGCGGCACCGTCTCCGCGACCTCGGCGGCCGGTCTCGACGCGGCGTCCCTCGGCACCGCCCTCGACGCCCTCTGCGCCGGCCTGCGCGCGTCATGGACCAACGCCAACGCCGACGCCTCGGCCTACCTGGCGACGCGCACCCCCGTCCAGCAGACGGACGCATCCCTTTTCCACGGCTATCTGGTCGGTTCCCGCCCCTACGACTTCCTCTCGCTGCCCGACCACATCGTGAACGGCCTGCGCGCCGCCGTCGACATCATGCACGGCGAGTCGCTCTACCAGAGCATCTACCTCGACGAGATCGGCTCCCGCCGCCTCTGGATCTCCTACGCGGACGATCCCCCGCGCGCCTTCCCCAAGGCCGTGCTGCGGCTTGACGACACGCCCATCGCCGCAGAGCCCGAAGGCGCCGCCGACGACACAGACTTCCTCGTCGTCAACATCTCACACGGGACGACGCCCGCCTACACCTACTACGCGGTCAAACGCGCGGCGACCAACGTCTACGCCCTGATCGTGGGCTTCGGGGGCAGCCGCCCCGGCGGCATGCTCGCGAACGCGACGGAGGCGCTCGCGGGCCACCTCGCCCCGGGGGCGCCCGCCGACAGCCCCGCGGCCGTGTCGCGCGCCATGCACCTGGCCGGGCAGCAGTGGATCGCCCAGACCGACATGGCGATGCACTTCCGCGACCGCCTCTGCGGGAACGACAGCCGCCACGCCTACTGCGTCGGCATGGCGGGATATTCGGGTGCCCCCTTCCTGGACATCCGGGGCTCCGCCTCGCTCGGCTCGACCAACGACCCGGCGCTGGACCCCGCCATGCTCTTCGCCAGCGCGCTGGAGCACGCCGTCCTCGACCAGCTCAACGGCCCCGCCGCCCCCTCCGTCTCCACCGTCAAGCTCCTGGAGCTTGCCAACGCCTCCGGGAATCCGGTGCACTTCGCCGATTCCAACAACTACGCCGCCGTCGCGGCTTCGCTCGTCAACTACGCGCCCGGCCAGTTCGACATCTTCCAGGACGCCGTCTCCAGGGGCAGGACGCTCCTGCTGCCGCAGGACGCCCGGATCTCCCTCAACGACTGGAGCGGGCACGGCTACATCGACCACGGAGCCACGCCCTCCGGCTTCCACTCCACGTCCATGGTCATCTCCGGCGGCATGAACGGCGGATTCGGCTCCGTCGCCGGCGCCGGCCTGGACCCCCGGGCCTACGCGGAGAAGACCGCCCCGACGACGACGCGCGCCAACCCGGCCGTGCGGCCGACCATCCAGGCGGATCCCGTCGCCATGCCCGCCGGCGCCTACCTGGACGCCGCCGCCGACCTGCTCCTCAACGCCGGCGCCCCGCTGGCGTGGACCCGGCGCTACGACTCGCGCACCCGCCACGCCCAGGGCGATCTCGGCCGCGGCTGGTCGCACGGGTTCGAGGCCTCGGTCTCCGAGATCGCCGACCCGGGCGCCGTCTTCGGGCACGGCTCCGTCGAGGCCGCCATCCCGACCGTCGTGGCCATGACCGTCATGCGCGACCTTCTCTCCGCCCCGCCGCCGCCCTCCGCGGGGGAGTCGGCCCGCCGCTGGATGACCGCCGCGCTCACGGCGCAGTGGTGGACCAGGCGCCTCAACGGCGCCACCGTCTCCGTCAACGCGGGCGCCCAGTCCCTGCGCTTCCAAAAAACGCCGGACGGCTCGTACGCGCCGTATCCGGGGGTCACCGCCGCCCTCTCCAAGACAAACGGCTGCTACACCCTCACCGGGCGGCACGGCCCGGCCTGCGCCTTCGACCCCGCCGGCAGGCTCGCCTCCGTCACCGACCGCTCGGGCAACGCCACCGTCCTCTGCTACGACGGGGACGGCGCGCTCGCATGCGTCTCCAACGCCTTCGGCGCCTCCCTGCACATCTCCCGCGACGCGGGACGCATCTCCGGCGTCACGGACAGCGCCGGGCGCTCCGTCGCCTACGCCTACAGCGCGGACGGATGCCTGACCTCCGTCACGGACGCGGCGGGGAACGTCTGGGCCGCCGACTACGACCCCGCGACCTTCGCCCTGCTCTCAAAGACCGACCCCGGGGGGCGCGTCCTCCTGCGCAACGCCTACAACGCCTTCGGGCAGGTCACCAACCAGATATCCCCGGCCGGCGGCACATGGACGTTCGGCTACGCCGCCGCGGCCGAGACCTGGGACGACGACCCGCTCGGCGGGCGCCTGACGCACCGCTACGACAAAGACGGACGCCTCCTGCAGCGCATCGCCCGCGACGGCGCCGTGACCGACTGGCTCTACGACGGGCACGGCCACGCCGTCGCCGCGATGGACGCCAACGGGCGCATCGACACCTTCCATTACGACGGCGCGGACAACCTCATCGGCACAACCGAGGGAACCGGCGCGCTGCAGCGCGTCACCGCCTTCGCCTACGACGCCCTCCACCGTCCCGCCGCCGTCACCAACGCGCTCGGCGGGGTCACGCGCTTCGCCTACGACACCTGCGACCGCCTCGTCCTCCTGACGCTGCCCGACGGCTCGTCGGTCTCGAACGCCTGGACGGCGCAAGGGCTGCTTGCCGCAGAAACGCGGCGCTCCCCCGGCGGCGCGCCGCTGCGCCGGACCGCATGGTCGTACAGCCCGCAGGGCCTGCCGGTCACGAAGACCGTGACGGGGCCGGGCCTGCCCGCCTCCGGGATCACCGAGACCTTCGCCTACACGCCCGCCGGGCAGTTGCTCTCCGTCACCGACGCCAACGGGCATGTCACCACCTTCGCATACGACGCCCGCGGCCTCCTGACCAACGCCGTCGACGCCGCCGGGCACGCCTCCCGCCGCGTCCACGACCCGCGCGGGATGCCCGCCGGCGCGACCGACCCCCTCGGGCGCACCACCGCCTTCACCTGGACCCCTTCGGGGCAGCCCTCCTCCGTCATCCGCCCCGACGGCGCGGTCTCCACCAACCGCTACGACGCCTGCGACCGCCTTGTGTACGCTGAAGACACCCGCGGCGCGGCGCTCGCGTACCTGCGCGACGCCGCCGGGCGCGTCCTGCGCGTCACCTCGGCCTCGGGCGCCGATGCATTCGCCTACGACCCCATGGGGCTCCTGCTCGCCTCCACCAACGCGGCGGGCGTCGCCACGCGATTCGGCTACGATGCCCTGTACCGCCCGGTGCGCGTCACCGACGGGCTCGGCCGCGACTGGTGGACGGCCTACGACGCCCTCGACCGCGCCGCCGCCACCGCCGACCCGCGCGGGCGTAGCCGCCACTACACCCACGACCCCCTCGGACGCCGCACCGCCGCCGTCCGCCCCTCTGGCGCGGTTGACGCCTTCGGCTACGACGGCCTCGGCAACTGGACCACCCACACCAACGCCGAGGGGCGCGTCTACACCGTGACCTACGACGCGCTGTCGCGCCCCCTCGCCGCCACCAACGCCGCAGGCGAGCAGGTCTTCGCCAACGCCTACGACCTCGCCGGCAACCTCACCAACCGCACCGACGGCGCGGGCAACAGCGTCCGCTACACCTACGACGCGCTCGACCGGCTGGTCTCCCGATCTGCGGAATCTGTGTCATCTGTGCCATCTGTGGATGCGTTCTCCTACGACGCGGTGGGCAACCTGCTGACCGCCTCCAACGCCGTCGCTCGGGAAACCTTTACCTACGACGTGATGGACCGGCTGGCCACCGCCATGACCGTCCTTTCCAACGCCGTCTTCACCGCCGCCTATGCCCGCGACACGGGCGGGCTGGTCACCAACCTCGTCTACGCCCCCGGCAAGGCGGTCACGCGGACGTACGACACCGACGGGCGGCTCGCGACCGTCAGCGACTGGGCGGGGCATACGTGGGTCTTCACGCACGACGGGGCATCGAAGCTGACCTCCGTCCTGTCGCCCGGCGGCATCGCCGCCACCAACCGCTACGACGCGGCGGGGCGTTTGGCGTCGTGGTCGGTCGGCACGCTGGCCGGACGCGTCATCACCCGCGACGCGGCGGGGCTCAAGACCCGCGAGGAGATCACCGCCGGGCCGCACCCTGCGCCCGCCTTCGTGCGCTACGCCACCAACACCTTCGACGCCGCCGACCGCCTGGTCGCGGCGCAGGTGCGCTACGGCTCGCACACCAACGCCGCCGTCTCCGAGACCTACCTCTACGACGGCAACGGCGCGTTGACCAATGTGCAATCGGCAATCGGCAATGAGCACTACGGATACAATCCCCTCGGCCAGCTCACCTCTCTTAATCTGCGAGAATCTGTGCCATCTGTGGATTA